>Ga0164297_10004754_pt1 | contig 12001 bp, 20 predicted proteins | sample GEODES058metaG_FD_113539 | JGI IMG/M metagenome (GOLD analysis project Ga0164297, IMG submission 113539) | Dystrophic lake water microbial communities from Trout Bog Lake, Wisconsin, USA - GEODES058 metaG | ecosystem: Environmental > Aquatic > Freshwater > Lake | place: USA: Trout Bog Lake... | reverse complement strand
TTTGTTTCGAAATACACAAAGAACACTCTTCACGCAGTCTTCATCAGCGGAGCAGCCTTCCACCTCTTGTGCGAAGCGACAGGAGTCAACAAGTGGTACGCAAAAACTTATTATTAGTGTATACCGTCACTCTAGAGTGTTTTGAGAATGATAACTAACAACTCCACGCCCTTTTCTCACAAACAATTGTACGCTGGAAACTCGAGGGCGGGCGCGCTCTCACAAATGCGTGGCGTCGGAATTGTGTGATGCCGCTCATAGGTTTGATCTGGTCTAAGCATCAACATGTGTTGTCCGTACGCATTCAGAACACGATTCGGCATTTAAATTACAAAATGTTTTAATTGTCTTTCAATCTGTCCTCGAGTGTCCCATGAAACCGAATGTTTCCGACGTGTCCCAGAACTGTCTGCACGTCTGCGTAAATCTTGCCACCCATCTGTTGCCACCGTCTGCAAAAGGCGTAATCCTCTGACAGGTAGCGCTTCGTGTCTGGGTCAATCATACAATCAAAGACGGCAATGTACTCGTCCAGATCCTTGTTTTGATGGTCATTGACACATCGGAGCTCTGGATACTTTTCAAACATCTGCGTAAAGACGTGACGCTTGACCACCATGAACCCAGTCGGTCCATCGAGCACCTCTGCAAACCCGTTGACGACAGCTGTATTCTGGTACTTGAAATTCATCACCAGAGACGATGAGACACGGTTGAGATCCCGTGTGCTATCGCTCTTGACTGCATCTTCAGCCTGATTGAACATGACGCACTTTTTCGGATAACACGCGACCGAAATGTCGTGCTCGCACTTTAACAGACGTAGGACAGACTCTGGATCAAAGTGAATGTCAGCGTCGATAAACATGAAATGTGTCGCTTGCGTCTTTTGGTAGAAACGGGCGACAGCCAAATTGCGGGCACGGTGGACCAGTGATTCATTCTCAGTCGTGTCGAGCATCATTTGGATGCCTTGGCTCGCCATCAAGCGTTGCAAGCGGAGGATACTCTCGGCATACTGCTGAAGACAAACGCCTCCATAGCACGGAGTACTGACAAAGACGACAATAGGTTCAGTCATACATATTTATTTCAGCTCTCCCTTAACTATCGTTTCAATCTTCGAAAGTGTCGGTCCGGAAACATCGCAAATTTTGCAAATCTCTTGCTTCGAAATTGGAAACCCTTGTTTCGTGAGCACGACGTACATCACAGCGCACGCCACCGCTTTTGGTGTTCTGCCCATCAGTTTCACGTTGGTCTTTAAGCTGTTGCACGCGTGAATGATTTTCATCCTCGTCCGACCTCTTTCTTCATCTGGAACACAGGTGACGTCGTTGAACAGACGATTGACCAAATCTCCAGCCCCGATGACGTGGACCTGTTGTTCGGGATTCTGTTCAGAGTACATCTCGAATGTCCGACTGAGGTCCCGTGCCGGAATCTTGAAAGCATCTGCAATCTCTTGTTTGCTGCGCGGCGAGTTGTGTTCACGGCACGCCTGAAAGATGCAATTCGCCTTGATACCGTTCCGGACAGCTCCACGTGTCAACACATTCTCAGTGAATGCTCTGTACTTGCACTTGGCGTCGTGCATGATGACAGACGGAAGACGAAGAATACTTGCGACGCGGTCCATGTCGAGGTAAGCGTAGTACAAACTGCGATCCTTGTGATTCACATTGGCGTGCATGTGACGCACAGCCAGCCGATGTGAGCTGTTGGACATTTTGTTTCCAAACTTGATCATCGTGCCCATGTTCCAGGCTCCCGAAAAATGATCCAAATTTTCAGGAGCACCGACTCGACACTGGTCTTCACCTGCTCCTCCACCGTCGTCAGCACCGCTCCGCCATTCCGGCTCATCCACAATGTACTGATCGTCGACGATGCCACACTCCGGACAAGTTGGCAAGTGAATGTCGCCGTGTGGTTCCAGCTTCGTATGTCCACACTTGGAACAAATCATGTACGACGGAACCAAGGCATATTCCTGTGGACGAAAGCGTTCGAACGCCTCGAACGCCTGGTCAATGTCCATCTTTTGCTCTCATCATGGTGTGCGTTTTCACAGTGGAAAAAAACCCTGATTTCCTAGTAATGAGTACCCCGGCCATCCCACCAGTCATCGATCCTTCAAGATCTAAAATTCAGGAGGCTGTCAGCGCCTCCCCCTTTAACATCTTTAACATTATTGCCATTGTACTGATTCTGATCATCGGGTTTTATCTGTACAAGCGTCTGACCGAGAAGAGAATCCAGAGACGGTTCCCACTGGTCGACCCTACACCCATCCTGAACAAGACTGCCCCAGCGCCAGTCGTCACTGAGGAGGAGGTGCCAGAGCCACCAGCAGAGAGCAGTGAGGTCAAGGAAGAGTAAGCTGCTTTTTCAAATTCTGAATGGTTTTCGTCTTGAGTTTTCCATAGGGCGACAAGTGATTCATCACGTCAATGTCCTTCGACTCGATACCATACTCTCGAAGAATGCCTGCATTTTCATATTCGGCATATTTTCTCAAGAGCATGATGGTTTCGAGTTTTAATTTCCTTCCGTGTTGATCTGTAATTTGATCCAATCGTTTCTTTCGCATACACATGTTTTGGTACTTTGTCCACGTGCTTCCGGGTCGTATCTTTTGAGGATCCAAACGGTGTCCTATTTCGACAGCCGGAAGAATACACCCAAAAAAATTGAAATAATTGAGGTACTGCCACTCCCCCTCGTACACCTTTGTCTCACACAGGTCCGCTACGCTCATGTCTTCACACACTTGAGCATAGTCGATCCCTGGCGCACTCAAGTAATTCTCTTGAAGAACCGAAACTATATGTCCAGGTTCTTGGATGGGATGTCCCAAATACTTGACCGGATTATCACTTTTTGTTTTTGAAATTAATTTTAAAATAAATTCCTTTGAAGTCACAAACTCATCCGGGTCATCCGATGCAAACTCGAGTCCACGCTTGACGTACCGTATGTCTCCACGCGACTTTTGAATAAGAACATCCGAAGCTGTCGGAAACATCTCCTTCAACTGTTCACATGTCGGAACAGGAAAGTCGTACACTGTCATTTTGAAATCAAATTTATTTTCAATTGGAATTTGTGAAATAATGACAAACTTTCCACGGGATGGAGGCTTTTTAATTTCACGTGTCCCGATACAGTCGTTGACCGTCTCAAACTCGTCCAACACGATGGGTGTATCTATATGTTCGACGCGTTCCAAAAAATCAATCGTTGACTGTTTGCACTTGAGAATGTCAGGCTTGAGTTCGATATAGTGACCACCCAGTGCTTTGTTGACGGCATATGTCTTGCCGATACCCGTTTTCCCAATCACGCAGACACATTGATCCAAGTCTGTGAAATTTTGTTTCAAAATTTGTTTCTTTGGATGTTTCATAAAGCGATCCATGGATGATCCAGAAGATGAATCTATAAGTAAACAAATTTTAAATTTGATGTTTGAGAATCAGATCTTCAGCATCTTTGCCGGTGGGTGGGTCGTGTTCAACATGGTCGTCTTGGTACTTTTAATCTACATCAGTATTAGGATCAGTCTCAAATGAAGCCTGTGATTCGACTTGTGACTGACCGTGCGCCCCACAAGTTTCGCGCAGAGTTTCCAGAGGGACGAGTGGTTCGATTCGGGCTCAAAGGGTTTTCAGATTACACAAAGCACAAGGACAAAGACAGGATGCTTCGATACTTGGGGCGCCACCGTCGACGCGAAAACTGGGGTTTCAGTGGGAGGTATTCAGCTGGCTTTTGGTCTCGATGGTTGCTCTGGTCCAAACCCAGTCTTCAGGCTGCTGCCAGGGAGACTGAACGGGCGCTTGGTCACAGATATAGAATAAAATTGTTTGCTCGTAGTAAATGAAGACCCCAATGCTTATAGGAGGCATCGTTTTAGCCCTAGCTGGCGTGGGTCTCATGTCTGCTTCATCTGCAAAGCTGAACGCCATCACTGACCCTGCACAGAAGAACAGCAGTCCGTGGATCGCAGGTGTCGTCTTTGGAGTCATCATGATTCTGGGGGGTATCTTTGTGATTTACAAGGGATTCACATCCAGTGGGAACGCCAACATGAATGGAACAGCGCCTTCCAGTATGATGGGCTCAGCAACAGGGGGTGGCGGTGGACCTAACGCCACAAACAATCCAGTCCAGGCTATCGAGCTCGCGGCCCAAAACAAGGGAAACACCGCACGCCACACTCTCGCAAACGCAACCCGTATCGAAAATGCCGCCCGTGAGCTCAACGCCGTCATGAAGGCTTCTACGACCTAAACGCGTTGGCTTGCAGTCGTAGACAGCTGTCGAAACACATCCGGCGTGTTTCGCACATCGAAATCCACAGTGTTTGCAGGCTGAATGCCAATGATCGCCGCCTCTGCAAATGAATCTTGATTTGCACCAAGATAGATAAAAGACCAGCCCTCACTTGTCCTTTGTTCAATAAGGTCCTTCACGTGCGCATTCGTGTATTTTTTCGACTGATTGTCCTGTCCATCCGTAAAAATAATAACCATCGGAGGATCTCCGACCGGCTTTTGCTTCAACAGTGTCCCAAGTGCATCCAGCAGTGCAGTAGATCCACGTGGGACAAAGGTGTCACGGTCCAACAAGGGAACATCAGAGAGAGGAATGTTCTCGTACGAGACGAGAATTTCGTGGTCAAATTGCCACAGGGTCATCAGCGCATTCGGAAACAAGACTTGCTGCTCGGACACAAAGGCGTTGAACCCTTCGATCGTGCCGTCAATGTTAAACTCCATAGATCCAGAGCGGTCCAACAGGAAGACAATTGGCTGCACCATACTTGTTCATGGAAAAAAACCTTTATGTATGTTACCACCTGGATGGTGGGGTCCCGAGTTCTTCAGGAACTCATAAGCCTTCACACACCGAATGACTCTTTTTACGTCTACGATATGAAAGTTTTGACACACGCCTATGAGGAATGGATGAAAGCTTTTCCTCAGGTGACTCCACATTACGCAGTCAAGTGCAATCCCAATCCAGAGCTTGTCAGACACTTGGCTGAGCTTGGATGCAATTTTGACTGTGCCACCCCAGCCGAAATCAATTTAGTTTTACAATTAGGAATCGATCCAAAGAGAATCATTTACGCCAACCCATGCAAACGTGAAGAAGATATCCGTTCAGCCTATGCCAAGGGAGTCACGTTAACCACGTTTGACAGCATTTCTGAACTCCAAAAAATTGCAAGAAACTCCAGACATACAGACGTCCTCTTACGTATCCGTGCAGACGATACGACAGCCCGATGCACGCTCGGAAACAAGTACGGAGCAGAAGAGAACGAATGGGAAGACCTCATCGTCGTGTGTTCCAGACTTGCTTTGAACCTTGTCGGCATTTCGTTTCACGTGGGCTCCATGGCGAAAGATCCACAAGCATTTGTGCGAGCGATCGAAAAAGCAAAAAAAGCAGTCAGTCGCGCTCAGCTCTATTCGTACAATCCTACCATCATTGACATCGGAGGTGGATTTTCATCCACAAACATATTCGACTTAGGACCCGTCCCATCCCAGATTTGTCAAGCACTCGAACAAAACTTTCCTTCAGGATTTCAATTCATCGCTGAACCAGGAAGATATTTTGCCGAACATGCAGTCACCCTGGTCACACCAGTCATAGGATTGAAAACAAACAGTTTCACTATCGGAGAATCCCTGTACGGAGCATTTAACTGTCTCATCTTCGACCACGCCATTCCGGAATTTTCAATTTTGAATTCAAATTCAAATTCAAAAAAGACAATGACAATGTTCGGAAATACATGCGATGGAGGTGATGTCATTTACAAAGAATGTCAAGTTCCATCAGATATCGCGTGCGGTCATTGGCTCGTCTGGGAACGCATGGGCGCGTATACTTCAGCCGCGACCACCTGCTTCAACGGCATCCCTTTCGACAAACGACAAATTATGTTCAAGTATTGACAATCATAACAGCCGCAAACAGTGACGTCACTCCAGGATAATACGTCGTGAACAAATAAATCAAAGGCGTAAATGCTGCGACAAACATAGCATCTCGTATGAGTTTGTCCATTATTTAAGACAAGGTGTCTTTTCTTTATAATGCCTATAGGATCCCTTGTACATATCGTGTGGGGAATTTCGTTCGAAGAATCGTGGAAACTTCAAAACGGGGACACAATCACAGTCAACGGAGACAGACGTATCATTCGCCACAAAGAAGATTCAGTCGTGTATGTCGACCCGTTCAACACTCTCGATGGTTCTATTGTCATCACTTGAAAACAACAGATTGCAAAGCGTGTCTATAGGACATGATGAGACCGTCGTGTTTCCCAGGCTGTCCCTTGTACACAAAACTCGAATCCTGTGCCTCCAGTATCTTTCGATCCTGTTCGACAATTTCTTTTCCCATAGCCACAAACAACTCGCTCGGAACTCCGAAATCTTGAGAAAACACGACAAACATTTTGGTTCTCGTGTCCGTCATCGGCAAAAGACTCACAAACGTCATCAGTCTTTTTCCAGTGTCCAAAATAACTTCCGACCAGGTGGTGTACGGCAAAACAAATGTGTGAAAATTCTTTGTGTTTGTAATCCCAAACAGCTGACTGGTGAGCGCGTAACGGTTCGGAACGTAGTCAAACTCGATTGTGTTTCCGGAATGTTTCACGTTCCGAGGCTCCTCATCTTCAGTTCCAAACCCTAGACCATTCGCATGGACCCAGCTTGCATGACTCGGATCGATTCCATTCTCGATGATCAGTTGAGCACTCTGTTCAATCTCAGTCTCAAACCAGCACGAATGGAATCCCTTGGCAGTCATGTACGGAACAGAAGGGGGGTCGAAAGGTCCGTAGAGTCCCCATGGACGCGCCCATACAAACCCATCCTGTTCCTTGACGATGAATTCAGGGGTGGTGAACTCGACCAACCCATCCCATGGCTGAACGACTTTGGACGACTTGGTCTTCCAGCCATGGTATGGACACACGACACACCCATCGTTCGCAAGCTTCCCGTGTGATAAACTTGCACCACGATGGCGGCACGAATCGGAAACAACCTGAATTTCGTTCGATGACCAGTGTTTCCATACAGCGTAGTTTTTGTTTTTCAGTGTGACCTTTGTCGGCACATCTGGTTTGAGGAGAGATGTACGAGTCAATGCAATCCACCCCTCCATAGTAGGTATACAGTGTCTGACAACTTTATACTAAGAATCCTCCTTTCTGTCTATGAAATACTTTTCAATTTCATTTTCAATTCGTTTTCCAGATTCGGTGTATTCAATCAGACCGTGTTCATTGACTTGGATGTCCGTCTTGGGATCAAACTTGTTGTCAGTCAGAATCTTCCATCGTTCCTTGTACTTTCTGTTTTCGAGGCTTCCGTGCCAGTGGTGGACGATCGTCCCTTGAACATACCCCAACTTTAAATCTTCACATCGAATTTGGAATTCGTCCAAGAGTTTTTTATAGTTTGTTTGAATAGTACTGGGAGCACTAATGTCAACCAAGCCAATCATCGCCATCGCCATATGTCTGTCAGCCGATCCAAGGATAGCCCAATCGATCAAGCCACCGACAGTGAGCCACCACTTTCGAGTGCACGCCCAGCCATAGCCTGGATGCCAATAGCCGTACTTGTCCGTTTTCGTAAACTGCGTCCCGCTAGCACTGTGCATATAGCCAAATCCTTTATCCACCTTGACACACTGTCCATTGGGACCCAAGTTGATTCCACTCTGGAACAGTTGGACCAAGTCATAAAACTGGAGACAAGTGATCGTGTCCTCGACCCAATTTGAATTTAAAAATGAAATATCTGCATCGACCCATGACAGGTACTTCCATGTTTCAGGAATGAATTTTGATCCAAAATTAATTAAATTTTCTTTGACCCATATGTAGTTTGTCATGGGGGCATGGACATGTTTCCATACTTTCAGGGATGGAAGAGGCGCCGGACCATCCATTTCCACCACAAGAATTTTAATTCCTTTTATGAATTTAATTTCAGAAATGAATTGGATGAAAAGCTGGCGACGAGTTTCAAACCCTATAAAGTTGAAATACGGTACGATGATGTACAGTGTTTCATCTTCTTTGGTACCAAAACAGTTGAACATCCTGATGTATAGTAAGAATTTTTAAATTACAGAAATTGGATACCCATCCTTGTCATTGTTCACTCTGAATTCATGTGTCCACCCGTCAAAGACAATCTTCTTCACCTTGCTCCACTTTTCGTGTCCACACATCGCCTTTCGAAGAACACAGTGCTCATAGACGATAATTCCATTCAAGTTTTCCAGGTGCTTAAAGAAAAAGTGAGGTGTCTTGCCCGTGATGTTGTGATGTGCACATACGAGAGCATCGAACAACTCGTCGCCATATTTGGGATCGTCTATGGATTCTTTCAAATTTTGGCTCCAAATGTCAACGGCTCTTTGGACTGATCGTACTTTTGGATAATTCTGAGCCACCTTGAACAAAAGACTCCTGTTTTCGTTCCAGACATCCAACCGTGATATGGTCGGATTGTCAATTTTTTTTTGAAAATAAGAAATGGCATCAACAGTCTGTGCCGGAACAATCTCCATTCTTATTCCAAACACTGTTTTCCTTTTTAAGTTGATACATTTTGCCTCCTGGTTTGTAAGCATTGTGCAGCCATATCCTCTGAGCGGCAATAATCTTGTCTTCTTCGCGTGAGATTGATCCATCTGAGGACAAAAAGACATTTTCACCGGTACGATTCATCTTTCTCTTTTTCAAAAATGTTGTATCGTACACAGTGTACCTGCCTCCATCATAATGTTTGATTGTGAAATCAGTATCTATCCAGATTGACCTTTTTGGATCGAACATACTACTAAACAATTATATTTTAAAGGGATGCATAATGTTGTCCGAGTGGTGTCAAAGTTCCATCGTCTGCAATCAGTGCTCCGTTGCCCATGTTGATGTCTGAGACTGGGCGTGTCTTCCACGTAAATCTCTCAACATACGACCTCTGTTTCATCCCTGCAACCACTTGGTCCATGAACGTCTGGATCTGAGCAGTCGTAAACTTCTCTGGATGGGTTGTCGTCGCCGTCCAATCCGCGACACACATTTCAGTGACCCAGATGGGCTTTTTGTACTTGTTGTATATTGAGTCGATCCAATTCAGGAATCCAGTCGCATCCGGTGGTGCATACCAATGCAAGGCTATGAAATCAGGTTGCATACCTGCACTCGTCAACTGAGTCCACAGAGCGTCAAAGTATGAAGTTGTAAGTGCGGCTGATCCATCGTTTGGAGTGTACGAAGTCGCCATCGGATTCTGGGAAGCAGCTACGGACCCGATCCGAAGACCAGTCGCTTTCAAAAGTGGCCACAGACTGACGACATCCTGAATCCTGATGTTGGACTGTGCACCAGGCTGGTTTCCATCAGGCTCATTGAATGCCAGAATTTCAGTCGAACCAGCGGGTATTTGGCTCAACTTTTGAGCATCTGGTGCTCCCCATACCATCGGTGTGAATTTCAAATTCAATCCAGGTGAACCAGCCAATCCCCACGTGTAGTACCACCCAAGATTCAAAGACTGCATCTGCTGATTGAATTTAGCATTGTTCTTCAAATCGTACACAAAACCCTTTTTGGATGAACCCGCTGCCGCAGTACTTCCAGTGGTTCCGGTGGTTCCGGTGGTACCGGTGGTTCCGGTGGTTCCGGTGGTTCCGGTGGTTCCGGTGGTTCCGGTGGTTCCGGTGGTTCCGGTGGTTCCGGTGGTTCCGGTGGTTCCGGTGGTTCCGGTGGTTGGTTCAGTGGGTGAAGCAGTCATCATAATGTATATAATACACCCAAATATTAAAACAATAAGTCCGAATAGAAACAGAGAGTTTCGCGTTTCTACATCCATATCATTGCGGTACATAATATTTATGAAAGATGATCGGAAACTTTCGCCGCGTCATACGTGTGTGCTTCAACAAAAGTGGCTGGAAGTGTGTGCTTCCGTTGTACAACACGTAAATTGCATTCCGTGGAGGAATATCATCCCCTGAATATGAAAATTTTGGAAGAAATTTGAAATTCTTTCCGATGGAGTAAATTCGACGTCCAAGAATGTACGATGCAGCTTGAATTTCTCTCTTGCCTGCCCACGTAGTGTACTTTTTGGTATTGCTGATGTACTGTCGGACAGAGACGTTCAGACCGCGTGGGTTTGTAATCATTTTGTTCATATTGTAGTGAAGTTCCTGTGTGAACCAGTACTGAAGAACACGCGAGACCTCCTTACGAAGTCTCATGACTTCTTGTGGACTCACCTTGTACCCACCGGCTTCGAGGACAGACCAATAGAAACAACTGCCCGTCACTGGAACATTTTTGACATTGAATTTAATTTTAAAATTAATTGGTGAATAATTTTTAGTTCCATTTTTATTGGAGTTTCTGGTCCTTTGTTCCAGATTCATCCTAATATATTCTAAGAATATAATAGATGAAGTGCACACAGTTGACTGAAGAGGCTGTCCATCAGCACTGTATCGTGGCGCATGTCAGGCGTGGGTGGAAAGTGGCTGCTCATGAATGGATAGTGATACCGGGTCAGGAACGATACGGACGCGGTGATCTTGTGTTCAAGAAGGGGAGAGAGTACCGCGTCATAGAGTGCAAACGGAAACCACACCCGAACGTGTTTGAACAGGCTCAGTTTTATGGAGCAGCTTGGAAGATGCTGTATGCCCGACCTGGATACACAGTCAAGTACGGAATATGGACCTGTTCCATCAAACGTCTTCTCGGAACAGTCCGAAATCCAATTCGTTTATGTAAAAGACCAGCCTGTCTCGCAATTCTCAACTTTGTCTTAAAGAATATTTGAATGGTATCCGTATGTCTTTTCCATCGTATGCACTGATCGACCAGGAAGATCAGAATGATTCCAATTTTGAAGCACTCATAGACTACAAAGTGAAAGACTTTAAAGAGTTCTCTGAGATGGCAGAGAAACTGTCCGAATTTCGAAAGCAAGTCAAAGGGATCAATTACAAGTACAATGTCGCAAACGCACGAGTCCAAAACTTTCAGGTTGATCTTCAAAAGATTGATGAAATGTGGAAGTTTCATCACGACAATCCAGAGTGGACGGATAAAGTCATGGATCTCAAGAATTTGTACTTGAAGTTGGTCAACTATGAAGAAGAAAGTAGAGAGCTGCATCAGCTGGATGAGCAGAAATCACTGACTGAACTGATCATGAATGAGTTTAAAGTTCAAGTCAATGAGCACGGGATGTGTATGTTGTGTTCGGAGAAACCGATCGGTGTCTTTTTGGACCCGTGTGGACATGTGTGTTGTCAGGAGTGTTGGGACAGAGCAAGACGATCGACGTGCCCGTGTTGTCGGGCGCAAGTGACTTCGAAAAAGATGTTTTTAATTTAATTCAAGTGTGTGTCATTCACAGCGTCCCACAACTGCTCCTCCGTCCCCTGCTCGAACACCATGTTCTCGACGCTGCCAGTCAAGTAGTCCATCTTGGTCTGACGAATCTTCTTTCCGTCAAACACTTCAAAGTAAAACTGCTGCACATACGCCGTGATATGGACTGTGATACCGTTGAGGGCGTTTTCAGCGTCGTCAAGGACCATGTGCTCAATATCCTTGAAATTCCGCCTCGGAAAGTTGATTTTCGGGATGTGTTCCATTTTGCGCGGCTTGAGCCCAAGATCGCGCCGCACGACAGCGTCTGGGATGAACCGGATAATATGGACGTAGAGCTCCGAAGGGAGCTGGGTCCAGATAAGGTCCATCCGAGACGTTTTACCCATATAAAGGCAAAATAGTCACAGTGAAAAAAAACCTGAATTTTCACTTGAAATTCAACTTGCGCCATTTTCCGTTGATGTGTACCCACAAGGTTCCGTTTTTGTTACGCCAAATGTTCAGATTCTTCAAATAATTTGATCTCGCCCTTTCGGGATCAAAGTA
>Ga0164297_10004750_pt1 | contig 12005 bp, 12 predicted proteins | sample GEODES058metaG_FD_113539 | JGI IMG/M metagenome (GOLD analysis project Ga0164297, IMG submission 113539) | Dystrophic lake water microbial communities from Trout Bog Lake, Wisconsin, USA - GEODES058 metaG | ecosystem: Environmental > Aquatic > Freshwater > Lake | place: USA: Trout Bog Lake... | reverse complement strand
GGGCCTCCCACTACCGCATCACCTGGCCCCAGTGGGGCTGGGCGATGATGCTGACGGCCGCGCTGACGGCATTCGTGATCGTCGGGCGACCCCGCGAAGGTGACTACCACCCGCCTGTACCACCGTGGGCTCTGGCGTTGGCGTTCGCCGTGGCGCCGGTAGCCGCCTGCGTGATCGGCGCCCGCCGCGCCACCGGCCGCGTCCGCGCCATGTTGCTGGGGGGCGCGGTCGCCGTCCTGCTCGGCACGATCGCCGTGCTGACCAAGGTCTGCACGCACCGCTTCGCTATCGGCAGATGGCACGCCCTGCTGACCGTCCCCGCTCCCTATGTGCTGGTCGCGCTGGCGATTGCGCTCACGGTCCTGCAGCAGGCGGCGTTCCATGCCGACGCCCTCCAGGCGTCGTTGCCGATCATGCTGGTCGGCGAGCCGATCGTCGCGGCACTGCTCGGGGTGCTCTTCATCGGTGAGCGGCTGGAGGTGCCCGGTCCGGGGGTCCCGGTCCTCGTCGCGGCGGTGGCGGCCATGGTCGTGGCCGCCGTCGCATTGGCTCGCAGCGAGGCGGCCGAGGCGGGGTGACCCGCGCTCAGCGCCCTCGCCACCGGGGCCTGCGCTTCTCGCGCCATGCGTGAAGCCCTTCTGCCACGTCGTCGGTCGCCGCGACCACCTTGCGCATCGTCTCACCGAAGCGAACCGCCTCGACCCATCCCATGTCCGCGGTGCGCCATGCCACCTCCTTGGTCGCGCGCTGGGCCAGGGGAGCGGCCTCTGTGAGGGTCCGCGCCCAGGCTCGCGCCTCGGCCGCAAGGTCGCCGGGTTCGACCAGCTTCCAGATCAGGCCGGCCTCCTTGGCCCGCTGCGCGCTCATCGGCGTGCCGGTGAGCAGCAGTTCCATGGCGTTGGCCCAGCCCACGCGTTGCGGTAGCCGGATGGCCCCGACGATGGTCGGCACCCCCAGCGTGACCTCAGGGAAGCAGAACGTGGCCTCGGTGCTGGCGATGACGAAGTCGCAGAACAACACCCCGGTGAGCCCGTAGCCGATGCACGGACCGTGCACGGCCGCGATGGTGGGCTTGAACAGTTCCATCCCGCTTTCGAACGAGTTGATCGTCGGTTTCTCCCAGAACGTCCCCCCGAACGTGCCGACGGAACCCTCGCCGTCTTTGAGGTCGCCGCCGGCGCAGAACACGTCGCCATTGGCGGTGAGAATCCCCACCCAGGCGTCCAGGTCGTCGCGGAACCGGTTCCACGCGGCGTTCAGGTCCTGGCGGAGGGGACCGTTGATGGCGTTGCGGGCCTCCGGCCGGTTGAGGGTGATGGTGGCGACGTGGTCTTCCAACTCATAGGTGACAAGGCTCATGGTGACTGAGCCTAATTTCGCAGCCCACAGCCGTCCGGCGTACGGTCGCCATCGTGGCACCGACACTGCGGCGATCGGCCCTCTATCTGCCCGGCAACAACGCCCGGGCGCTGCAGAAGGCGGCGTCGCTGCCGGCCGACGTGTTGATCTTCGATCTCGAGGATGCCGTGGGACCCGACGCCAAAGCCGACTCCCGGGCGCGGGTCTGCGAGGCGGTCTCGTCGGGCGATTACCGATCCGCGGAAGTCGTGGTGCGCATCAACGGCGAAGGCACCCCCTGGCATGACGACGACCTGGTGGCGGTGGCCGGCCTACCGGCGCACGGGGTTCTGGTGCCCAAGGTGGAGCGTGCTGAGCAGGTTCTGGCGCTGGTGAACGAGCTCGAGCGGCTGGATGCGCCGCCGTCGCTGCGGCTCTGGGTGATGGTCGAAACGCCCGGCTCCATTCTGCGAGTCGGCGAGATCGCCTCGGCCAGCGATCGTCTGGCCGTCCTCGTGGTGGGCACCAACGATCTGGTGAACGAGCTGCACGCCCTGCATGTTCCGGGACGCGCACCCGTCGCGGCGGCGTTGTCGTGGGCGGTGCTGGGGGCGAGATCCGCCGGGAAGGGCGTGCTCGACGGGGTCTTCAACGACATCACCGACGCGGCCGGCTTCCGGGCCGAGGCGCGACACGGTCGCGAGTTGGGTTTCGACGGCAAGACGCTGATCCACCCGTCGCAGATCGCACCGGCCAATGAGATGTTCGGGCCGTCCGCTGAGGAGCTGACCCAAGCCCGCGCGATCGTCACCGCCTACGAGCAGGCCGAGGCCGCGGGCAAGAGCGTCATCACCGTCGACGGCCGGATGATCGAGATGCTGCACGTGCGTGACGCCCGGCGCATCCTGGCGCTGGCCGGCCTGATTGCAGCCAGGGACAGCCGCTAGCGGCCCTTGCGCTCAATCCACTGGGTGAGTGCGTCCTCGAGGGCGGCCGTCGTGCCGACACCGGCGGTGGCCGCGGCGTTCTCGAACCGCTCGACCAGGTCGGCAGGTAGGGGGAGGTTCAAGGCGGCGAGCGCGCGTTGCGGCTTCACCGACGCGTCGAAGCCGGCGGCGTGTTTGGCAATGGTGGCGTCCATCGTTTCCCGCAACGCAGGAATCTCGTCCAGCAGGCCGGCGAGCTCGTCACGCTCGATCCAGAGCACCTCGGCCGGCCCGATCGTCGTGACGGTCGCAGAGCGCAATTTGCCCTGCCGGATGGCGGACTCGCCGATCATCTCGCCCGCTCCCAAGACGGCGACGCGGTCGGCACCGACGTACACGCCGACTTCACCGCTCAGCAGGATGAAGCAGTCGTCCGACGGGGTCTGCTCACGCATCAGCGGCCATGGCTTGGTCTGCGACGTGTGCTTTCCCGCGCTGACCAGGCGCTCCAACTCGGTATCCGAGAACTTGGCGAACGCGGGGAAGCCGCGCAGCAGGCGAACGTCCTCGGCGTCGTGGTCGTGTTCGTGGTCTTCGCCGTGGTCCTTGGCATCCACCTTCATAACTGGCTCCTCGTGCGCGATGTGAACCGGACAACGGCAGCGTAGTCCGAGGCGCCACGGTACCGTCGGAGTGGTGACGGTTCGCAGTCAACTGACCGCAGTGCGGGAATCCCTGGGTGCGGGCTTGTTCCAAATGGTCGCCGGCCCCGACGGTCCGGAGAAACGGGTCCGCATCCACGACACGCCGGGGCCGCGGTGGTTCGGCGAGGAGCGGCCGATCCGCACGGTGCACGCCGATGCGTCCATGTTCGTCGGGGGACTGCGCGCTTTGCTGCTGCAGTCCCTGCATCCGCTGGCCATGGCCGGTGTCGCCGAGCACTCCGACTACAAGGGCGACCCGTGGGGAAGGCTGCAGCGCACCAGCACCTTCCTGGCGGTCACCACCTTCGGCACCGCCACCGACGCGCAACGGGCCGTCGACAAGGTGCGGGGCATTCACCGGCGGGTGCACGGGTTCGCCTCCGACGGCAGTCCCTACGCCGCCGACGATCCCCACCTGTTGGAGTGGGTCCACATCGCCGAGGCCGACAGCTTTCTGCAGGCCCACCGACTCTACGGCGCCACACCGCTCGACCAGGCCGGACGCGACGGCTACGTGGCGGACATCGCCGAGGTCGCCTCCCGCTTGGGCGTGATCGATCCGCCGCGCCCCGAGCGCGAACTCGCCGACCGCATCGACGCATTCCGGCCGGAGTTGCGTAGCACACCTGCGGCGCGCGAAGCCGCCCGGTTCTTATTGCTGACGCCGCCACTGCCGCTCATCGGCTGGGCGCCTTACGGGATGCTGACTTCCGCGGCCGTGGCGATGCTGCCGTCCTGGGCCCGAATGCCGTTGCGGCTGCCATATTTCCCGCCGATCGAACGCACGGTGGTGCGAACGGCGGGGCGCGTCATGGTCGGCGGTATCCGTTGGGTGATGACCTGACGGCGCGTCATCCAGATCGGATCGCGGCGTGAGGGTGCTCGTCGTCGGCGCCGGGGTCATCGGCAGCTACAACGCCGCGCTCCTGTTCCGCGGCGGCGCTGATGTCACACTGCTGGCACGAGGCGAGCGGCTGGCCGTGCTGCGCGAACACGGCGTGGTCCTGGAACACTGGCGAACCGGTCAGCGCAGCGTGACCCGTGTCCCGGTGGTGGACCGGATCGAGCCGGGCAGCGACTACGACCTTGCCGTGGTGATCGTGCGCCGCGACCAGATCCCTTCGGTGCTTCCGATGTTGATCGCCGCGTCGCCGGCCATCCCGTCGGTGTTGTTCCTGGGAAACAACCTGGCGGGGTCGTCGGACATGGCGGCGGCCCTGGGCCGCGAGCGGGTGCTGACAGGCATGGTCAACGCGGGGGGAGAGCGCAACGGGACCGCGGTGCGCTACATCGGGAGCCGCCGGCTTCCACTGTTGTTCGGCGAGATAGACGGAATCGTCCGCGCCCGCACCCGAGGCATCGCCGAGATGTTCACCGAGGCGGGATTGCCCGCCCGGGTGGTGCCCGACGCCGAGGCTTACCAGAAGACCCACGCCGCAGGTCTGCCCGCTTTCGCAGGCGCGCTCTACAGCGCCGGCGGCGACATCCGCCGCCTCACCGCAAAGCCGGACCTCCTTCGCCTGTTCATCACCGGTTATCGCGACGGGCTGAGGGCATTGCGGGCCGACGGCACCGCGTTGCGACCCAGGTCAACGCGGGCGCTCGCGTGGATCCCGGAGCCGCTGGTCCGCGCCGCCCTGCGTCGTTTCTTCGGTACCGAGCTCGCCTTCGTCGGCGGTCAGGCCCACGCACTGGCGGCCGTTGGTGAGATGCGTGAGATAGCCGAGGAGTTACGGGCCCTTCTGCAGCGCACCGGCATTCGATCTCCAGCCAACGATCGGGCGTACGAGTCGATTGTCGCGTGGGCCGCGGATACGCACTAACGCTCGCGGGCAGCCCGGGCCAAGTCCGCCGTAGCGGAACGCAATTGGTCGGCGGATTCCAGCCGCGCGGGGAAGCCGACCCGGGTGTAGGCGACGCCACGCGAGGTGTGCACCCGAAGGTCCAGACCGTAGCGGTCGATCCCCGTGCACACCGCGGTGTCGGTGTCGGGATAGCCGCCGAACGCCCGCGCCATCGCCGCCAGGGACCCGGCGTGATCGTCGTTGAGATGGACGAGGGCCTCGGATGCCAACGGAGTCACCGGATCCGGCTCGGCGGCGGCGTAGTCGTCGCCGTTGGTCGAATCCATCCGGCCGTAGCCGCCCACCCACCGCACCCGCGCGACGCGCAGCACCCACAGCGTGAAGTCGCTGTAGTCCAGGTAGTAGCGGCCGGCGGGCACCGCGGCCAGGTACGCCGCTTTAGCCTCATCGAGATCGGCGGGTTCGGGCCGGTAGACCACCCCGGCCAGGGTGATCCGGCTGCCGGCCAGGGGATCGGTGTCGCTGCTGGCCGCCACGATCGACAGGCTCGCCCTCGGGTCACCGGCCAGGTTGCGGCCGTGCTCGGCCAGGGTCGATACGCACAGCACCGGCATCCCGCCCAGGAGTCCGTAGGCCACGTACGACGCCCAGGGATCGCCGTCGGCGGTCAGGGTCGCCAGCGTGGCGGCGTTGGTGGAGGCGGCGATGGTGCGGGCCTGCTCCGCCGCGGACGGCCGGGCCTCGTTGGTGGGCGGGTGCAACGGAGGCGGCATCGAGGGGGCGTCCCCAGGGTCGCCGTGATCTCGAACCGCCATGGACCCGAGGCTACTTCATGCGCCGCGAGTTCATGCGCCACGAGTTCATGCGCTGCGAGCGGGGGCGCACCGTCTAGGCTGATGGCGTGGTCGGGGATACGGGGGGTGCGGCGGATGACGAGCCGTGGTCGGGCTTCCGTTTCGTGCGCGACGTCGTCCCCTCCGGCAACCGGATTCACGTCAACAACCTCTCGATCGCCGAGTTGCTGTTCACCGCCCGCAACGCCTACATCGCCGAGGGAGTCGGCCTGGTGTGGCAGCGATTGTTCGACACCGATCGCAACCTGGTGATGCGCCGTCTGGTGATCGACTACGAACGTGAGATCCACGACGGGGTCCCCGTCAAGGTCGGGGTGCAGGCGGCGGGCCGCTCTCGCCGCACACTGACCCTCGACGAGGTGGTGTGGGACGCCGAATCGGGGTTGCCGGTCGTCCTCGCCCAGTCGGTGCACCTGGTGGTCCGTTTGGACGCGCCAGGGGCGATCGAACTGCCCGAAGACGTGGTGCGGAAGTTCGAAGCCTATGAGGGCAGACCGCTCGCCGCGCGGCTCAGCTCGAGGCGCTGAGGATCTTGATCGCGAAGATCAGCGTATCGCCCGGCTTGATTCCAGCCCTCGGCTCGCCCTGGGGGTAGCCGTCAGCGGGAACCATGGCCACGGCGACGCTGGAGCCGACCTTCTGGCCCGCGATGGCCTTCTGGAATCCGGGAACGACGCCGCCCAACGGGAAGTCAACGGCCTCACCCCGCTGGTAGCTGCTGTCGAACACCGAGCCGTCACGCCCGTTGACGCCCATGTAGCAGACCGAGACGGTCGCGGTGGCGGGCACCACCGATCCGGACCCGGTGCTCAGCGTGTGCACCTGGGTCGCGGTGACGCTGAAGGGCGTCGTGACGGTCACGCTGGGAGCCGTTGTGTCCGTGGGCCCGACGACGGCGACGCTGCCGGTGGTGCCGGTCTGCGTCCAATCGGCCTTGGCGCCGGCCGGGGGTGCTGCCGTCGGGCACGAGCCGGCTGCGGTGGCCGTGCCCGGTGCGACGAACATCAGAACAGGGGTGACGAGGGCTGCCATCAGCGCGCCCCCGGATTGCATGCGGGAAGACTTCACCGCTGCCACACTACTGGCCGGCGTTTCGGGCCAGGTCGATGGCGTACTGGTTGACGAAGGTTCCCGCAGGCGGATCACCCTTATCGCACGTCCCGTCGGACTCGCCGGGACGTTTGATCCACAGGTATGCATCAGCGTGCGCGCCGCCGGTCGCCGCCGTCGGCGCAGCCCCCAGGGCCCGGCCACCGGGGTTGCACCAGTTGAGCGGGGAGTCGGGTGCCGGTCCGTTACCGTTGCGGGAGGTGTCGATGACGTAGTGCGCGCCATTGATGAGTCCCGAAATCGCCTCACCGTAGGCGATTTCGTCGGCGGTGGTGAAGAAGTTGGCCGTGTTCAGACTGAAGCCGCGTGCGTGGCCGACGCCGGCGGCAATGAGTCTGGCGGCCATGTCGTCGGCGGTGTGCCACTTGAGGTGACCGCCGTCGACGTACACCGCGGTCGCCGGGTTGCGCGACAACGTGTCGACGGCGTAGTGGATCAGGTCGTAGCGTTCCTGGCGCTGGTCGGCCGACAGACAGTCCGCCATGGCCAGCGCATCGGGTTCGAGGATGACCGCCGCCGGTGACGCGCCCACGTCGGCGGCGATGCCGTCGATCCACGAGCGGTAGCCGTCAGCCGTGGCGAAGCCGCCGGCGGCGAAGCTCCCGCAGTCGCGGTGGGGGATTCCGTACAGGGTCAGCACCGGCAGCGCTCCGGCCGCCCGGGCGGCGCCGGTGTACGCGGCGACCGTGGAGGCCGACGAGCCCGGGACGATCCAGTACGCCTGCGGGGTGTTCGCGATGGCGGTCAGTTCGGGACTCGGCGGGCTGGCCTGTTGCGCGGCGTGCATGGCCGCGGAGGCGGGATTGACGTAGAGGGGCATGCCGGCGAACGGGTTGGCGTCGCTGACCAGGTGGACACGGTCGGCGCCGACGTGGCCGGGGGCGGTGAGAAGACCCATGCCGGCGACAGCCGACGCGGTCAGAACGGGGGCGATCCGGCGCGCTATCGCAGCGAATGCGGAGAACATCACCTCAGGGAAAGTAGTGCCCGCCCGCGTGCAACGCCAATTGGCTTACGGCGTGCGCTCGGGTCCGTCGCTGCCATCCGTCGGCGACATGTGTTGGGCGACCACAGAACACCATCCCAACCCTGCCCGCACAGCACGGAGCAATCTGGTCAGCGCGTCCAGCCCGCCAGCGGAACTGCCCACCACGATGACCCGGAAACCGAGGTGCGCATCGTCACCATCAGCCACGACCTGACTATAAGCGCAAACTAGGTCGCGCGGGCCCGGGGAGACTGACGCCCCACGACACGCCGGTCGCGTATTAGCATCGCGGCGTGACTCAGCAAACACCGGTCACCGGGTTGGCCGCCACCATGACGACCCTGGCCATGGGCCTGGGCAATGCCATCGTGGTCGGCGATGTCACCGTCCTGTCGTCCAACTTGGCCGCCGTCGAGCGCGGCTTGCAGTGTTCGGCCGGCACAACTATTTTCGTCGCCTGCCTGGCATCCCTGACGCTGTCCGCTGCCGTGCTCGGTGCCGGTGTGCTCGGCGACAAGTACGGCGCCAAGCGGATGTTCATGGCCGGCGCGTGCGGCGCGGTGATATCCGGGCTACTGGCCGCGGCCGCCCCCAACGCCGCCGTGCTCATGATCGCCCGTGCCTGCATCGGGGTGTCATTCGCATTCCTCAGCAGCCTGTCGCTGGCCATCATCAACATGGTGTTCCCGCCTGAGCAGCGGGCAGCTGCCATCGCCCGGTTTCTGGCCGTTGTCTACGTGTTCGGCGTTGCGCCGCCGGCGATCGCCATCCTGGTGGTCAGACACGCCGGGTGGCGCAGCGGCTTTCTCATCACACCGGTGCTCGCGATCGTCGTTCTGGTGATCACGTGGCGGTATGTCCCCGAAACACAACGCTCGCACCGCACAACCGACATCCCGGGGCTGTTCCTGGTGGCTGTGGCGCTCATCGGCCTGATCTACGGCATCTCCCAGCTGCAGACGGGGCTGCACCTGGGTTCGTTGGCGCCGATCCTGGTGGGAATCCTGACCGCCGCCGCATTCGTGTGGTGGGAAATGCGCACCGACGAACCGGCGCTGCACCTGGGCATGTTCCGCTCGCCCCGCTTCGATGCCGCCCTGACTGCCGGCGCGGTGAGCAGCCTCATCCAGGGCGGCGCCATGACGATGCTCACCTATAACTTCTTCATCAGGGGCGTGTCGGCCCAGACATTCGCCCTGCTGCTCATCCCGGCGACGCTGCTGTCGGCCATAGCGGCGCTCGGTGCGGGATGGGCGGCGGCGCGCGTCGGCGTCCGCGCCATGCTGGTCGCGGGCCTGGCGGTGTTGACGCTGAGCCTGCTGGGGCGCTACTGGTTGGAGATCGACACACCGATCGTCGCCGTCGCCGCCATGGCGGCGCTGACATCGATCGGCGGGGCCATCGTGCAGACCCCACAGGTCACGATCATGATGTCCAGTGCCCCCGCCCGCCTGGGTGGCGTGGTCTCGGCGGTGAAAACCTCGGTGGCGGGAACGTCGTACAGTCTGGGCTCTGCGCTATTTCCACTCCTCAGCGTGGCCATCTTCGACAGCGACGCTGAACTGGCACGCGCAGGCATCAACCGAGAGCAGGCCCGGGACGCCCTGCGGGTGGTGCATGGCGCGGCCTCGAACGCACCCCGTAGCCCGAACATGGATTCGCACTACAGCGACTGGGTGATCTCAAAGGCCGCTCCGATTGCTTTCCACGCGGCGCACACACTGAATCTGGCGATGATGGTTGTTCCGGTGGCGGCGATCATTCTCGCGTTGGTGCTTCTGCCCAGGGAACCGCCGGGAAAAGCCCGGTAGGGGAGAGTCGGGCACGGTGCCGTCCGAAGGCGGGCCGGCTCGCCACGGCTGTACGGATCGTCATGCCGCTCGAACGACATGCAGATCGGATGAAATACCCTCCCTCGAAACGGGTTTCAGGACGGCGTCGACTATGACTGTCAACGGTCGGCTAGAGGTGCCCGTGGCCGCACCGCGACCCGCACGAGGACGCCATGCACGCTCCGCAGGAGCACTAGGACAATCTCGCCGGTTGTATCGGTGGACCCATACCCCCGCTCCATCACCCGGTCGAGTGCGGCGCGCAGTCCCCGGTGGCGGTGAGCTATAAATGACCCGTGAGTACACCCGCACAGTCCGACCGCGACTGAGTTGAACGGAGAACACCCGGGCATGCAGGTCACAGATCACGTTTTCATTGTCACGGGAGCATCGTCGGGCATCGGCCTGGCTACTGCGGAGGCCCTCGCCGCCGGGGGCGCACAGGTGGCGTTGCTGGCCCGTAATACCGCCGCACTCCAAGACCTTGCCGCGCGGTTGCCCGGCAGCCTGCCGGTGACGGTGGACGTCACCGATTTCGATCGGCTCAGGCAGGCGATTGCGGAGGTGCACCAGCACTACGGCCGTCTGGATGGCCTGATCAACAATGCGGGCCGCTCATACGGTGCGCCGGTGGAGCACATCGACCCGGACGCCTTCGATCAAATTTTCCGCCTCAACGTAGTGGCTCCGATCATCGCGATGCAGTCCGTCATCCCGCTCATGCGCGCCGCAGGCGGCGGGGCGATCGTCAACGTCAATTCCGGCACGTCGTTCATGACCCTTCCCGGATACGGCGTCTACTCGGCGTCCAAGCGAGCGTTGATCGGCATCACCCAAACCGCGCGGGCCGAGTTGGCCGGCGACGGCATCGTGGTCAGCGAGGTCTACCCGACCCTGACCGCAACCGATTTCGGGAAGAACCGCCTCGGCGCCGGCGGCGACACGGTCGACTACTCGGCCGGTGACAGCCCGGAGAAGGTGGCCGGAATCATCCTGGCGGCCATTGACGAGGGCGGCGCCCAGTATTTCGCCAACGACTATCTGCGCACACTGGCGGGGGCGTGATCGCGACGGTGACGCCGGGCGAGGCGCCGCCGACCATCGGCTTGACCTAGGAGACATTCATGGCCACCACGACGCGAAGCCTGGACGAGGTCCGCTCTGCCCTCACCGACTCATACACCGCCATCGAGGACCTGTGCGCCGGCCTGAGTGACGCCGACTGGCAGGTGCAGTCCCTGTGCCCGGACTGGACGGTGCGCGGCGTGGTCGACCACCTGGCCAGCGTCGAGGCCGCGATGGACGGATGGCTGCCGCAGGACACCACCACACCGCCGCCATTCGCCAAGGCCGGGGAATTTCTCGCCGACACCGCCGGACTGCACGGCGCGGACTACCTCGACCGGGTCCGAGCGTTGTTCGCCCGCCGCCGGGCGCAGCTGGACGCACTAACCGCCGCGGACTTCGAGCGACCGTCGTGGATGCCGGTCGGACCTGGCACCTACGGGCGATTCCTGGCCATCCGGGTGTTCGACTTCTGGGTGCACGAGCGTGACATCACCACCCCGCTCGGCCGCACGACCGAGGACACCGGGCCGGAAGCGGAGATGGCCCTCGCCGAGGTGGAGGGGTCACTGGGCTACATCATCGGCAAGAAAGTGGGATTGGAGGACGGCCGCAGCCTCGCCATCCACCTCACCGGACCGCTGGTCCGCCGCTACGACATCGCCGTTGACGGCCGGGCCCGCCAGGTGGAACCGCTGGACAACCCAGACGCGGAATTGCGCTCCGACTCAACGACATTCATTCAGCTTGCCTGCGGCCGCATTGACCCCCAGGCCCGCATCGACGCCGGGGCGATCAGCTGGAGCGGCGACGCCGAGCTCGGCGAGCGCGCCGCCCGCAACCTGAGGTTCACGATGTGAGAGACCACGATGTGAGAGACCAACCCGCCTTCGTCGACTTCCACTTCGACGTCATGTGCCCGTACGCCTACCAGACCTCGCTGTGGATCCGGGAGGTCCGCGCCCAGACCGGGTTGACCATCAACTGGCGTTTCTTCAGCCTCGAGGAGATCAACCGAGTCGAGGGCAAGAAGCACCCCTGGGAGCGGGAATGGTCCTACGGGTGGTCGATGATGCGCATCGGGGCCCTGCTGCGCCGCACGTCCATGGACGACCTGGATGCCTGGTATGCGCGTGCCGGGCGGGCCCTGCACGTCGACGGCCACAAACCGCACGAGAAGGCAGTTGCCCGCCACCTGCTCAACGAGATCGGCCTGGACCCCGGCCTGGTGGACGCGGCGATCGCGGATCCGACAACCAGCGACGAGGTGTTCGCCGAACACCGGCGGGTGGTCGACGCCGACGGGTACGGGGTGCCCACGCTGTTCTTCCCCGACGGGCAGTGCCTGTTCGGCCCAGTGCTCATCGACCCGCCGACAGGGCC
>Ga0164297_10004747_pt1 | contig 12010 bp, 8 predicted proteins | sample GEODES058metaG_FD_113539 | JGI IMG/M metagenome (GOLD analysis project Ga0164297, IMG submission 113539) | Dystrophic lake water microbial communities from Trout Bog Lake, Wisconsin, USA - GEODES058 metaG | ecosystem: Environmental > Aquatic > Freshwater > Lake | place: USA: Trout Bog Lake... | reverse complement strand
TTTTACAACATCAGCCAATACAAAAAACTGTATGATATGGATGCAGGCTTTAGCTACTCTTTGTTTAAGAATAAGGGAAGTTTAAAGGTGGTGGTTACAGATATATTCAATACCAATTATAATTTATACCATACCAATTACGCCAATCTTAATATTACAGAGAAAGATAAGGTTGGTTCAAGATTTATTTCGGCCACCTTTACCTACCGTTTTGGCAAATCTTCCGCCCGGAAACGCAATACAACGCTTGATGAACAAAAACGTTTAGGAGGTGCTGGGAATGATAATTGAAGACTGATCAACCTATCCTGCCTGTAAGCATACTTACGACGATGATGGTCAGGACCAATAACGAAATAAACGTATAAAGCCGGTCTTTTTCCAACGCAAAGCCCACAACGGCGAACGCTACACGCAATACAGGTGTAATAATAAGTATGATGATGCCCAACTGAATGATAGCCTGGCCCCGGCCATTTAGTACACCTTCAAAAACTCCTTCTGGCGTGCTAATAAAATGTGGCACGCTATGGAAACTGCCAAATTCGGGTGTGCTGTGTCCGTGCCTTATCAAATATAAAATACCACCCGCCACAACCACACTCATTGAAACAAAGACACCAATACGTAATATCCAACCGATCACCGCCTGCATATCGGTATCTTTGAAGCCCCCCTTGTTTTTTTCTTGCGTTTCGTTCATTTTTTTTTGGTACATGGTTCATTGATCATAGTTCATTGTGTTTGGACTCGTGGTGTTGATTTTTTTTGACCTCGCCGGTCACAACCCCAACCATGATCAATGATCCATGAACTATCAACTATCATATCTCCTCCTTAAGCCCGTGATAGATCATCTGCACGGCAATTACCGTGATTATTATAGCAAATAGCCACCTCAACCACACAGAAGAGGTACTTTTTACCAGAATTTTAGCACCGCTCAGCGCACCGATCAGTACACCAATAACTACCGGCATCACAATACCCGGATTGATATATCCACGTTGTATATAAACTACTGCACTTGCTGCCGCCGTTACACCGATCATAAAATTACTCGTGGTAGTAGATACCTTAAACGGTATACGCATGATATTATCCATGGCCACCACTTTTAAAGCACCTGAACCAATACCCAGCAGACCCGAGATTAGCCCGGCGAAGATCATCATCAGGAAACCGCCAACAATATTAGTGACACCGTAGGCCACCATTTCGCCCTGGTCGGGATAGGTGCCTTTGAGTTTTAGTTTGTCAGCAAGCGTAGATTGGTGCTGTACGATATGATCGATCTTTTCCCGCAACGATAGTATGGCCGAGAAAATCAGTATCGCTCCAAAAAGGATAGCGATATAATTGGCCGGTACATAAATGGAAAGGACGGCTCCGGTAAATGCTCCTGCAGTGGTGGCTATTTCAAGAAACATGCCGATCCTGATATTGGTCAGCCCCTCTTTTACATAGGCCGCCGCAGCTCCCGAGGAAGTTGCGATAACAGATACAATGGATGCGCCGATGGCATAGTGGATATCCACATGCAATACCAGGGTTAACAAAGGAATGATGATAAAACCGCCTCCAAGTCCGGTTAGCGAACCTAACAAGCCGGCAAGATAGGAACCAATAAGAATGATGACAGTAAAAATAATTACCGACATAGGCTGAATTATTAGGCGCTAAGGTAAAAATAAAGTTTGTTCAATAGGTGTTGAAACAAAATTGATAGGTTGACAAAAATATTCCAACAATAGCCCTATCTTAACGTTAATTACCAACAGACTTATTAGCCAATTAAAACCATGCCCTCACAGCATATCATCGACCTATTGGGGTCTGAAGCAGATGACCTTTTAAATCATCAATGTCAAACCATCGACAAAATACACCTGCACGTTCCCTCGCCTGATTTTATCGACAGGGTATTTGTTGGAAGTAACCGGAATCCGCAGGTTTTACGTAACCTGGCCGCTATACATAACACAGGCCGATTGGCTGGCACCGGCTACCTGTCAATTTTGCCTGTCGACCAGGGGATTGAGCACACCGCTGGTGCTTCATTTGCTAAAAACCCACTCTACTTCGATCCGGAAAATATCATCAAACTGGCGATCGAAGCCGGGTCAAACGCCGTTGCGACCACTTTCGGTAACCTGGCGATCATGTCGCGTAAATACGCACATAAAATTCCTTTCCTGGTTAAGATCAATCATAATGAGTTGCTTACTTATCCTACCAAATACGACCAGGTGATGTTTGGTTCGGTCAGAGATGCCTGGAACCTCGGTGCGGCTGCGGTAGGGGCGACCATTTATTTTGGCTCCGAGAATTCCGACAAGCAGATCGTAGAAGTTTCGAAAGCATTTGAGGAGGCGCATGAATTGGGTATGGTTACGGTCCTTTGGTGCTATACCCGTAACAATGCCTTTAAAAAGGATAAAATCAATTATGAAACAGCTGCCGATATTACCGGCCAGGCCAATCACCTGGGTGTTACGATACAGGCTGACATTATCAAACAAAAGATGCCCGATGTAAACGGCGGTTTTACAGCTATCAAGTTTGCTAAAAGTGATCCGCTGATGTATAGTGAATTAAGTTCAGATCATCCTATTGATATGGTGCGCTATCAATTGGCGAATTGTTATATGGGCAGAGCCGGCTTGATCAATTCGGGCGGCGAATCCATGGGGCGTGAAGACCTGGCTGATACCGTACGCAATGCAGTGATCAATAAAAGGGCAGGGGGGATGGGACTTATTGTAGGCCGTCGTGCATTTAAGCGCCCGTTTAAAGAGGGTGTTGAATTGCTGAATGCCCTCCAGGATGTATATCTTGATAAAGAGATTAGCCTGGCATGACAATAGCCCATGCTGTTGGCTTAACTTTTCCCTATTTTTGGCGATAAATTTTATTGCCTAAAATGGCGTACCCTAGCTTACAAGCCTGCATTACCGACCTGGAAAAAAATGGTCATTTAATCCGGATAAAAGAGGAGGTTGATCCCTACCTGCAAATGGCCGCCATCCACCTGCGTGTATTTGAGCATGGAGGTCCGGCTATATTATTTGAAAATATTAAAGGGAGTAAATTCCCGGCGGTTTCCAATCTTTTTGGTACGATCGAACGTTCGAAGTTTATTTTTCGGGATACCATCGAGCAGATCAAAACGCTGATCGAACTCAAAAACGATCCTATCAAAGCCATTAAACACCCTTTGCAATATGCCCATGTTGGTTTGACCGCATTGTCGGCCTTGCCCAAAAAAGTGGGAGCGGCGGCACCCATAAGTTTTGGTAAAGCAAGGATCAGCGATATACCACAAATAGTTAACTGGCCTATGGACGGCGGCCCTTTTGTGACCATGCCGCAAGTTTACACCGAAGATATCGACAAGCCGGGTATTATGAATGCCAATCTGGGTATGTACAGGATACAGCTTGGCGGCAATGACTATGTACAGGATAAGGAGATCGGCCTGCATTACCAATTGCACCGGGGAATCGGCATCCATCAAACCAAAGCAAACGCAAAAGGTCAGCCCTTAAAAGTGAGCATATTTGTAGGAGGGCCACCTTCGCACCCGGTAGCGGCAGTAATGCCATTGCCTGAAGGTTTATCAGAAATGACCTTTGCCGGCGCCTTAGGTAAACGACGTTTCAGGTATTTTTATGATGATGAAGGTTTTTGTATTTCTGCTGATGCCGATTTTGTGATCACCGGTACGGTAATGCCGCACGAAAATAAACCCGAGGGGCCGTTTGGCGACCACCTGGGTTATTATAGCCTGAAACACGAGTTTCCGTTAATGAAGGTGCATAACGTTTACCACCGAAAAGATGCAATATGGTCGTTCACCGTTGTAGGCCGGCCACCTCAGGAAGATACCAGTTTCGGGGCCTTGATACACGAGATCACGGGTGCGGCAATTGAAAATGAGATACCCGGTCTAAAGGCTGTTAACGCTGTAGACGCAGCTGGTGTTCACCCTTTGCTTTTCGCTATCGGCAGTGAGCGATACACGCCTTACCTCGATAACCGCCGTCCACAGGAAATACTGACTATCGCCAACCATATTTTAGGCACCAATCAATTGAGTCTGGCCAAATACCTGTTTATAGCTGCCAATGGCGATGATCCGGCATTGAATGTTAATGATATCGGTGGGTTTTTAAAACATATCCTGCAAAGGATCGATCTGGCAACCGACCTGCATTTCTATACCAATACCACCATCGACACACTCGATTACAGCGGAAGCGGGCTCAATACCGGAAGTAAACTTGCCGTTGTAGCAGCTGGCGCGATTCGTCGTGAATTGTGGAACGAGGTACCCGAGCATTTCAGTCTGCCGCGACCGATCGAAAAATTCAAAATAGTGATGCCTGGCATCCTGGCTGTTGAAATACCCAAGAACATCAAAAGCAGTGATATGCCGCTGATCCTTGAGATTTTACAGGAACATCTGGGAGAAATGGAACTCGGGGGCTTGCCACTCATCGTGCTTTGTAACGATGCGGAATTTACAGCAGCAAATCTTAATAATTTTGTTTGGGTAACTTTTACCCGGAGCAATCCTTCCCATGATATCTATGGCATCAACAGTTTTACCGAAAACAAACACTGGGGATGCCATGGTCCACTGATCATCGATGCACGCATCAAACCGCATCATGCGCCTGTCCTGGAAAAAGACCCGGCTGTTGAGAAATTAGTAGATAAAATGGGGGAGAAGGGTGGTGTTTTACACGGTATCATTTGAGGTGCAAGCCCATAGAAACATACGAAGTTTTTAAAACTTCGTATGTTTGGTGTTATCTCTCCGGTCTTGGGGAAAATTCACTACTTCAACTCATCCAATACCCTAAATATTTTCTCTTTAACACCGCTTGAAGATCCATTATAGTTATTCACCATGATGGAGAAACACAAGTCGCGACCCTTATGGGTCTGATAGCCGGCGTAGGTAAGCACATTTAGGATACTGCCACTTTTCATTTTCATATTGTTAAAAACCGGCAAACTCTCGTAAAACTCATTGAACCAATCGCTTCCTTTAGCCGATCTTAATATGGTTGCCAGCGTCAGGGTACTTACCCGGGTGCCCGGGGAAAGTCCGCTTCCATCCACTACATTCAACGAACGGGGGTCGATGCCTTTAGCTTTCCAGAAATTTTGCTCTGCCGCTACACCATTATCCGTTGTTGCAGGTTTCCCCTCTTTCCATGCGATGGTTTTAAGTAATTGTTCGGCATACAGATTGATGCTTTTGCGATTGAGCCAATAAACGATCTGGCCCAGCGAGGGCGATTGGATAGCAGCTAAATTTTGCGCTATTAAGGGCAAAGGTTGATTTTTGGCACTAAGCGTTGATGTTGATTCAGCAGTACCACCAATCATAATTCCTAAGCGTTGCAGTGTATCTGACAAGCGGAATGCCGCATCATAAGCGGGATCCGGTAAAGCAACAGAAATAGCTTTTTTGTCCTCATCTTCTGCGTAGGTTCCCCGCAGGTACATCACTTTACTTCCAACGGGTAGGTAGGCGTAGGCATTATCACCCGTGCCGGCCGGAGCATTGATGAGCTCACTTTTGAAATCAAGGTAAGGTACGGCAGGAACCGTACGTGAAATACCGATAGGCCGATTGACTGGGCCTGTTTTTAGCTTGATATCAAACTGGTTTTCGCGCCAGCATAAGGCTGATGTACCAGCACCATAATAATTACCGATGTCCATCCAAATCCAGCCATCGGGAACAGATTGGGTGCCAAATGCAGCATCATCGCCAATTATCCGCCCGTTGATCTTTTTGATGCCTGCTTTTTGCAATGCGGTTACGAATTGGTTGAGGATATCCTTTTCGTGATGCCCCTCATAGCGCCAGCTTCCGAGTGTCGGATCGCCGCTGCCTTTGATGATGATATCGCCGTTTAACGTGCCGGTAGCATCGATCGAACCCGTATAACCAAATTGCGTTTGATAGCGGAAATCTTTTCCAAGGATATTAAATGCGGTGATGGTGGTGATAGTTTTCAGCGTTGAGGCGGTTGCCAGGCCCATATTGGGGCTGGCCGTAAAAACAGTTTCGCCTGTTTTTGCATCAAGTACGGTGAGCGAAACTGACGCATACTTACACTGACTATCGGCCTGCAACCGGTTAAAGGCTGCCTGCAGTTTAGAATTGAGTGTTTGGGCAGCAAGTGATCCCCCCAAAAATAAAAGACTAATTGTCAGCAGCGTTCTCGCCTTCATTACCCAGGTTTCTTTTCGCTATAAAATAAAGTGGTATACCCGCTAAAACTATCCCAAGTCCCGACAGTGTATAAGTCTGCTTGTAAACCAGCAACAGGATACAAAAGGCTGTACCCATCAAGATGTAAATGGCCGGCAAAACCGGGTACCCAAACGCTTTGTAAGGACGTTCGATCTCAGGTTTGGTGATACGCAATTTATAGATCCCGATAATGGTGAGCACATAAAAAACTACTACTACGAAGGAGATCATGTCGAGTAAGTCGCCATATTTTCCGCTCAGGCACAAAACCGATGCAACCAATGCCTGTATCCACAGGCCGAATTCGGGCACAGCAAATTTGTTTAAGGTGCCGATGCGCTTAAAAAAGAGGCCGTCTTTAGCCATCGTATAATAAACCCTGGCTCCGGCAAAAATAAGCCCGTTATTACAGCCAAAGGTGGATATCATGATCATGATAGCGATAACATAAGTACCGGCATGCCCGAAGATAACATGCGACGCGGCCACAGCAACGCGGTCTTTTTCCGCGGTGGCAATATCATGCAAAGGCAAAACTGAGGTATACATTACATTGGCCGAAACATAGATCAGGGTAACGATCATGGTGCCAAAAAATAGACTCAGTGCAACATCCCGTTTTGGATTGCGCATTTCGCCCGCTATAAAAGTGACGCTGTTCCAGGAATCGCTGCTAAAGATCGAACCCACCATTGACGCGGCAATGGCACCAAAAGCCGCTACTGTGGTATACTCCACAAAACTGCCATCAGTTTTCAGTTGGTGCAGCGACCAGGCATTGCTCCAGTTGAGGTGCCAGGTGCCGCTGTTTAAAGCAAAGAAACCAAATATGATCAAGCCGAAAAGGCTTAAAAGTTTGGTTAAAGTAAAAGTAGTTTGGATGATCTTGCCGCTTTTAACACCTTTTGTGTTGATATAGGTTAAAATCACTATCACTCCTATCGAAACCAATTGCGCCGAACTGATCTTTATAAAACCGAGAGTAAACAAAATATTATCTTCGCTAACGAGGAATTTTAGCGAATCAGGCATTATATAGGCTGTAAATTTCGAAAACGCCACACCTACAGCCGCAATAGTACCGGTTTGGATCACAGCGAAAAAGCTCCAGCCATATAAAAAGCCTATCAATTTATTGTAGGCTTCCTGCAGGTAAATGTATTGTCCTCCGGCTTTGGGGAACATGCCGCTCAACTCACCATAGCTTAGTGCGGCGGTCAGCGTCATAAAACCGGTGATCAGCCATACGGCGATCAGCCAGCCCGCCGACCCCACATTACGCGTGATATCTGCGCTTACTATAAATATACCCGAACCGATCATCGACCCTGCTACCAGCATAGTGCCGTCGAGCAGGCCGAGTTCGTGCTTCATTTGGGGCTGTTTTTTATCTTCCATCATACACTGTAAGCGGTTTAAAGGCCTAAGCTATTTAAAAAATTATAATTGCGCTATGTGTCACAAAGTAATTAAATTTCTTATTTTCGCAGCCTGATTATATCGAACCTAATTGCACTTGATTACAATCACTTATAAACCACATATCTAATATGGATTTTTTGTACAATAATTTAATTTACTTCATCCCCGTGATGGGGCTTATCGGTATCGTTTTCATGATCGGTAAGTCGGCATGGGTGAACAAGCAGGAAACTGGCGATGCCGCCATGACCGAGCTTTCGGGCTATATCGCTGATGGCGCTATGGCTTTCCTAAAAGCTGAATGGAAAATATTGAGCTATTTCGTCGTAGTAGCCGCTTTGCTGCTGGCCTGGTCGGGTACAACAGTAGCTGATTCAAGCTGGATCATTGCGATCTCGTTCATCACCGGTGCATTTTTGTCTGCATTTGCAGGTTTCATCGGTATGCGTATCGCAACCAAAGCTAACGTACGTACCACACAGGCAGCGCGTACCAGCCTGGCTAAGGCATTAAACGTGTCTTTTACCGGCGGAACCGTAATGGGTCTTGGTGTTGCCGGTTTGGCAGTTATCGGCTTAGGTTCGCTGTTCATCATTTTTTATACCATGTACGTTAAAAACGTAACCGGCGCTAATATCAACGGCGATGCCATGAAAAAAGCACTGGAAGTTTTAGCAGGTTTTTCATTAGGTGCTGAGTCGATTGCTTTATTTGCGCGTGTTGGCGGTGGTATCTATACCAAAGCTGCTGACGTAGGTGCCGACCTTGTAGGAAAAGTTGAAGCAGGTATCCCTGAAGATGATGTGCGTAACCCTGCTACTATCGCCGATAACGTAGGTGATAACGTAGGTGACGTTGCAGGTATGGGTGCCGACTTGTTTGGCTCTTATGTGGCAACAATGCTTGCAACCATGGTATTGGGTCGTGAGATCGTATCTCATGATAACTTTGGCGGTATTGCTCCGGTATTACTACCGATGGTGATCGCCGGTTTGGGCTTACTGTTCTCTATCGTTGGTTCATACTTTGTAAAAATTAAAAATGAGACTGATAGCGTTCAGAAAGCGTTGAATATAGGTAACTGGTTGTCGATCATCCTGACAGCTATCGCTACTTACTTTTTAGTACAATGGATGCTTCCGGCAGATGATCTGCACATGGTTCGCGACGAGAGTGCTGCAGGTATCATGAAAGATGGCGCATCGCATTTTACGCGTACCGGTGTTTACGGTGCTATCCTGGTTGGTTTGGTAGTTGGAACTTTGATGTCAATGATTACCGAGTATTACACTGCTATGGGTAAACGCCCGGTTTTGGGTATCATCAGGCAGTCTTCTACCGGTCACGCAACCAATATCATTGGTGGTTTAGCCGTGGGTATGGAATCAACTGTAGCTCCGATCCTGGTGTTGGCTGCTGGTATCTATGGTTCATATTACTTCGCAGGTCTTTATGGCGTTTCTATCGCCGCTGCAGGTATGATGGCCACTACCGCCATGCAATTATCCATAGACGCATTCGGCCCAATTGCTGATAACGCAGGTGGTATTGCTGAAATGAGCCGCTTACCAGAAGAAGTACGTCACCGCACGGATAACCTGGATGCTGTGGGCAATACAACCGCTGCAACCGGTAAAGGTTTTGCTATTGCTTCGGCAGCATTAACTTCACTGGCTTTATTTGCGGCCTTTGTTGGTGTTGCCGGTATCGAACATATTGATATTTACAAAGCGCCTGTTTTAGCAGGCTTATTTGTGGGTGGTATGATCCCATTCATATTCTCGGCTTTAGCTATTTCGGCAGTAGGTCGTGCAGCGATGGCGATGGTGGAAGAAGTTAGGCGTCAGTTCCGCGAAATACCTGGCATTATGGAATACAAAGCTAAACCTGAGTATGAAAAATGCGTGGCAATCTCTACTAAAGCTTCTATCCGCGAAATGGTTGCTCCGGGTTTGATCGCATTGATCACACCGATCATTGTAGGTTTCATCTTCGGCCCTGAGGTTTTAGGTGGTTTATTAGCAGGTGTTACGGTATCGGGCGTTTTGATGGGTATCTTCCAGAGCAACGCCGGTGGTGCCTGGGACAATGCTAAAAAATCATTTGAAAAAGGTGTTGAGATCAACGGCGAGATGTTTTATAAAAAATCAGAACCACACAAGGCTTCGGTAACAGGTGATACCGTAGGTGATCCATTCAAAGACACTTCAGGTCCATCGATGAACATCCTCATCAAATTAATGTCGATCGTTTCATTGGTAATTGCACCGCACTTAAATGCAAATGCTGGCAAAACAACTGCCGCAATGTTCCACGAACCGGTTAAAAAGGAGATCGTGCTGCAATCGAAACCGGTTCAGGTGATGAAAGTTGACAAAAAAGGTTAATAATTCCTTGATATTTAATAAAAAGGCCTCCTAAGAGGCCTTTTTTGTTGCCAAAAAGATCAAAAACAGCTTAATTCTTTTGTTATAACACGTTTCTTTCGGATTTGAATAAAATTAACTACGTTTGGGAAAACTGATTAATCTCAATTAACAAAACTGATCTTATAATGAGTGTATTTGTAAAAAAATCAATTGCGCAATTAACGGCCAAAGACACAGAAGGCAGCCTGAAAAGGACGCTTGGCGCAGGCAGCCTAATTGCATTAGGCATTGGCGCCATCATCGGTGCGGGGTTATTTGTAAGAACCGCTACTGCTGCCGGCGAACATGCTGGTTCGGCTGTAACGCTGTCATTTATTGTAGCAGCAATAGGTTGTGCTTTCGCTGGTCTTTGCTACGCAGAATTTGCTTCAATAATCCCAATCGCAGGTAGTGCCTATACCTATGCTTATGCAACTATGGGCGAAATTATTGCCTGGATCATTGGTTGGGCGCTAATACTTGAATACGCCCTGGGCGCGGCAACCGTGTCGATAAGTTGGAGCGAATATGCCAATAAGCTCCTCGGTGGGAAGATACCTTACGAATGGAGCCATTCACCGCTGGAATCGGTGCTGATCAATGGTCACAGTGTACATGGATATGTAAACCTTCCTGCATTACTGATATTGGTTATCATATCCGCACTTTTGATCAAAGGCACCCAGGAATCGGCGCTGGTTAATGGTATCATCGTGTTTATCAAAGTGGCCATTGTTTTGATATTCATTGCAGTGGGCTGGCAGTTCATCAACCCGGTTAATCATACACCTTACCTGATCCCTGCTAATGCACCAGATATTAAATTGCTTGACGGTACCACTTATTCTTATTTGCCGTTCTTCAATCACGGTTTTGGGGGTATCATCAGCGGTGCGGCGGTGGTTTTCTTCGCCTTCATCGGTTTTGATGCAGTTTCTACAGCAGCACAGGAAGCTAAAAATCCTAGTCGCGATATGCCGATCGGTATCCTGGGTTCCTTAGTGATTTGTACCATACTCTACATACTTTTCTCCTGGGTATTAACCGGAGTTGCTCCTTATACTGATTTCATGATCAATGGTAAAGAAGCTTCAGTTGCTTACGCAATTAGCCATTATATGACTGGCTATTCATGGTTATCAACACTTGTAACAGTAGCTATTCTTGCAGGTTTTTCTTCCGTGATCCTGGTGATGCTGATGGGGCAATCGAGGGTGTTTTATACCATGTCACATGACGGACTGTTACCAAAAATATTTTCCGATCTTCATCCTAAATTTAAAACTCCTTACAAAAGCAATATCATCCTATTCATATTCGTAGGTGCCTTTGCGGCCTTTGTACCGGGCAGTGTTGCGGGTGATCTTACTTCAATAGGCACGCTGTTTGCATTTGTGCTTGTTTGCATTGGTGTGATCATCCTGCGTAAAAAAGAACCGAATCTGGCTCGTCCGTTTAAGACGCCGCTTGTGCCTTTAGTGCCAATTTTGGGTATGATAGTTTGTACCCTGATGATCATTAGTTTACCAAGGGCAACGCTGATGAGCGCTGGTCTATGGATGATCATTGGTTTGATAATTTATTTTGGATACAGTAAAAAGCGCAGCAAACTTGGCTCGGTCGGAGATATCCTGCCTACTGCTGCAGATTTCGAAAAACAATAGTTTTAGCTATTTGAATTGCAAAGAGAAAGCGGCTCCGGATATTCCGGAGCCGCTTTTTTTATGGGTGATTGCTTTTCTTCAGCATAACGAACCGGGGTGCCCTGCTTTGATTTTATCCCCGGATTTTAATTTGATACCTTTGTAACCTAAACTCTGCTGCAAGGCAAATAAAATCAGGTTCATGAATCCTTTCAATTTAAAAGAGATCATATCGGTAACGATGATCCTTTTTGCCATCA
>Ga0164297_10004746_pt1 | contig 12012 bp, 11 predicted proteins | sample GEODES058metaG_FD_113539 | JGI IMG/M metagenome (GOLD analysis project Ga0164297, IMG submission 113539) | Dystrophic lake water microbial communities from Trout Bog Lake, Wisconsin, USA - GEODES058 metaG | ecosystem: Environmental > Aquatic > Freshwater > Lake | place: USA: Trout Bog Lake... | reverse complement strand
GGGTGGGCACCGCCCAGGAGGGCTGATTGGGCGAAGCCCAGCACCAGGGCGGGCAGCTTTGCGGGTTCCACGTGCATGGGGCAGCCAAAGCGGGGGGGGGGGGGAATGTCTGGTGTCGTGGCTCCACGAGGGTCGAACACCAGAGGGAACTTGGGAACATGATCCATCAGTACACCCGCACCCGTGAGCTGACCGGCGCTCTACACACATGGCAGAGCGTCAGCTTCGGCGCGCAATCAGCGCACGCACGGTGACCGCAGGGCATGAGGGCAATGTCTAGCGGCTTGTCCAAACATATCGCGCAACTCTCAGCAAGTGACATCCGTTCCGCAACACGAGCAGCCAGCAATGCGTCTGTAACCGCATCACGCGCTGCGTTGAGCTGCGCTTGCAAGCTCGACAGCACCTCGGGGCGGTGACGAGATAAGAGCTCCACGTCTCCTGACAGAGCAGCCGCCAGGGCGCTGTCCACGTGCACTGCAGGTGTTGACTGCAACTGCATCACCTTCGCAGCACGAAGGTCAGCCAGCTCGTTCGTGACGGCTGTCAGCTCCACTTCCAGGCGGGCTCGAGCACCTATCTCCGAAGCAAGCCTGTGTTGCATTGCCCTTTGGTGCGTAGTCAGCGCGTCGCCAGCACGTACGAGCGCATTGACCGCGTCTTGGTACGCTGTTCCCGGGTCAACAGGCGGACACCGCCCCGTGTCCGCCTGAGAGGAGGGGTCCACTGGTGCAGATGAGCCTGCTGTTATCAAGCGTTGCGTCTCGCTGCTCAGCAGCGGCGGCGACGTGAGTAACAAGTCAGTGGTCGAGGCCAGCAGCTGCGCAAGTTCTCGCCCCTCGTCGTCGTCGTCGTCAGTGGCCACAGCAGTGGAATCCTGGTCAGGACCGTCACCAGCAGCGCCAATAGCAACCTCCCACTGTGCGGTGCGTCGAGCAGAACGTGGAGTGAGAGCAACCGGTGCAGCAGCAGCAGACGCAGGCGCAGCTGCTGCTCCACTGGCGCGTGCTTCGGCCTCCTCGTTGCTAACTGCTTGCACTGTGACGTGAGAACTGTAGACCTGCCAGTCGTTCGCTGCTTCCTCGTAGTTGAGCTCTGAGCCATGCTGCTGTCCGCTGGGGGCAAGCGCTGTGACTGGTGACAGCGACGACTGCTGTGCCCGGGGAGATGGGGAGCTGCCGAAACGAGCTGCTGTTGGCACGCCCGTGAAGTTCAAACCAGATGGCGTCGTCGCCGATGGTGAACCACTCATAGTTCGCCTGCCGTATTGCGAGGGGCCGGCGTTTTAGCGGGCGTTTTAGCTGCCTGCTGAGCTGGCAGCAGATCACAAGAGGCTCCCTCGGGCAAGAGCACTATCATGGAGGCCTTACCTCCTATGAAACGTGCTGTGGCTGCAGCCGCTGCAGCAGCAGCAGCTGACGCAGGTACGGGACTGCCTACTGTGCCGAGACTGCAGTCACAAAACTGTCACCTTGTACTAACGCACAACACGCCTGACACAGACGCAGCGCAGAAACGGTCGAAACAAAGCAACGCTGAGCGGACCACAGACGCGGAAGGGGCTGCAGAGCCAGCCCCGCCCCGGCCACGCCTGTGGCAACCGGACACTGGAGACGCAGCGCCGACAGACGTCCCTGGGCCGGTTGCCCCGCCTCCTGGTGTACACGCGAGTGCGGTGTGCGACATCTGCGGCGCTGAGGGGGCGTGGGCAGACGAGCAAAAACCTCCGCTGTGTAGTGCTTGCCGTCGCTGGAGGCGCTTTCCAAACGTGGCGGGGGCGCTCAATCCGGACTCGCTACCATTGCCAACGCGTGGGCCCAAATAGTATGTGTGATTCGTGATACACACGAGGAAACAGGTATCCAACATTCATTCATGAGCGCGTGTACCGGATCTCGGTGTTGCGCATCCCGTTGACGATGTTGGGGTAGTTCAGCGTCACCTCCATACTGCCAGCCATGACGTTGTCAGCCGCCTCGACGCCGAGCATGAGGCTGTGGTCCTGGTTTGCAACTTCGTACTTGTAGCTCCCAAAGCGGCCACGCGACCAGATGTTGCTTTTACGCAGCCAGGGGAGCGCCTGCACCAGGACGGCGTCACGGCCGAGGCTGGGCGTCGGGTAGCCATGCTCCAGGCGGCGGTGGTAGAGAGACACCACAGCATCTGTGGGTGCCATCAGCCCCGTGGCGATGGCGCCCAGGAGGCAGTCCAACACGACGCGAGGCCACTGCACGCCGCCAATGGAGACCAGGTCTTGAGCCACCGGCTTCATGAATGACTCCGACACCTCGAACATGAGGGACCAGTAGGGTCCCGGCTTGGAAGCAGCCGCATCGCCAGACACGGCGCCACCGTCGCCGCTGCACAGCGTGGGCAGGGAAGTATCAGCGGGCGGGCAGTTCGCGTCCGCGTAGTGGGAGAACACCGTCGCTCTGAACAGGGGCCGTGAGGGCAAAAGCAGCAGGATCAGTCATGACGCGAGCTTGCGCTTACCACTCATGCACGGACACACGCACCTGTAGAAGGGGCAGTTGTCTTCCGGGAAGTAGAGCCAGCACTTGTTGCTGTGTGGGTTGCTTCCCCGGATGCCAACACCAATAATGTGGCTGCTGCTGTGCGTCAAGCCGTCCGCCCACTCAGGCTTGCCCAGCATGCGCAGCGTGATGTCCAGCGGCACAGTCGAGATCAAGGAGTTGTACTGCACTTTCTGGCCCGAGGCCAGAGTCACGGTCTTGCCCTCTGCATCAATGGCAGTCACACTGCATTGAGACCCATAGTGCTGCTTCTCCGCCGGCAGCAAGCGACCCACTCCCTTCCAGATGGCGCCAGTGCCGCCATGCTTCGGGAAACGGAAAACAGCGTTGGGTCCCCAGCCAGCATCCTCTGTGCCCCGCAGCACGTTCGCAATCGCACGCCCGACATCCGGGGCAGCCACGCGCTCACCCAGCCACGCGCACTGCATGTGCGTCGTGGGCACGGCCCACACCTTGAAGTTGTATGGCCGCATGAATAGGTTGGCGATGCCAGTTCCTTGCGTCCGCAGGATCCATTCATCGAAATCCTGGGGGGCTGCCGGCGCAGTCGCGTGCCGCACTTTGGCCTCCACGAGACCCGTCAAGCACGCGATCTGGTCGTCCGTCTCCAAGGCGGACACGTTGTTCTGGAACGGGTAGGCCACCCACCGCCCTTTGAGGCGCACATACGACACGCGCTGCAACGTGTTCCAGTGGTTCTCACCAGTGCCAACCTGGCAGACGCAAGGGACACGGAGTCGTGTGTGAGCTCCAAGCGCAGGAGTGTCATATCAACGCAAGCCTGCAGCTTACCGCCTCGTCCAGGAGGTCGTCGAAGAAGGCGTAGTGGCTGAAAATAACGTGTCCGCCCATGTCGAAGAGGAAGCCCTCTGGTGTGACGTCCGTGCAGGCTAGGCCGCCCGCTTCCGGGGCCTGCGGGAAGGAGCGTGAGACAAGACAAGCGGTGGAGGTGTCGTACGAGCTCTCTTCGGCTACGCCCCGCCGGTGAGCGGGCGAGCAGGTCGGGGCACGCACCTGATCGATGAGACACCAGTCTGCGTGGCGTTGCTGCAGCCGCGTCGCGGCGCCCAAGCCCGTCGGACCAGCACCAACGACGAGGACATCCACCTGCTCGACGCACGTCGGGCGCCCGTCAGACACCGGGAAGCGTTGCGAAGAGTGAAAAGCGTGTGCATGTTTGTACATGTGCGCACCTTGGACGGCGGAGCCATGACAGGCCGCGCGGAGATCCGCTCTCAAAGTCCACACAAAACGCGCTTTGCAGGACGAAAATTGCACTGCTCATCCCCATCGCAGTAATATGGATGTGCCGTGCGACATGCGCGAAGGCGACGACGGCGATGGCGTCAGAGGCGCTGCGCCACTCGCAGGAGCGTCTGGTGGAGTCACAGGCGAGTCAGCGAGCTGGAAAGCGACCCTGGAGAAGGCGACCAAGGCGGTCGTAGTGCTCAAGGTATGTGCGATTCGAGCCTCTGTCTGCCCATGTGTGTTCATGCCTGCCGAACTCTGCGCAGTGGTCACCACTTTTGCTTTACCTTTCTGCAAAAGCGTCTGCTGCTTACGACGCTGACGCCTTCCGTCGTGTGCCCTCTCCGTGCGACCCGCAGACCACAGGCACGCGATGCTTCGACACAGACACGGCTGGCAGCTCGTACGCCACGGGTGAGCTCTGCCGGGTGCTGTTTGCTTCTTTTCCCTCGTGCTGAGCTTCTCTGCCTTCCCTCTCGCAGGCTTCGTGGTTGACAAAGCGCGGGGCTTGATCTTGACCAACCGCCACGTCGTCAAGCCTGGACCTGTTGTCGCTGAGGCCGTGTTCGTGAACAGAGAGGAGGTGGCCGTAAAACGTCTGTATTATGACCCGGTACATGACTTTGGATTCTTGCGCTACGCGCCGGCAGCGCTCCAGTTCATGGTCCCTGAGGAACTGCCGTTGTTCCCAGCCGGCGCCGTGGTTGGCACAGAAATCCGTGTGATCGGCAACGATTCAGGAGAAAAGCTGAGCATCCTTAGCGGGACGATTGCACGCACGGATCGCGACGCACCGACCTACGGCGCGCACACCTACAACGATTTCAACATATGGTACGTGCAAGCCGCGTCTGGCACGAAAGGTGGAAGCTCCGGATCGCCTGTGCTGGACATCCATGGCCAATGCATCGCTCTGAACGCCGGCAGCAAGAGCAAGAGCGCTGCGGCTTACTACTTGCCTCTCCATCGCGTAGCACGCGCGCTGGAGCTCATCCAGAAGCAGATGCCACTGCCCGCAGCTGGTGCTTCAGTGCTCCGGCCGCTGACCAGAGCGCCCGCCATTCCGCGGGGGTGTCTTCTCGCCACATTCCAGTTCAAAGGATTCGACGATGTCCGCCGTCTGGGCCTCAGCCGCGCGACGGAGGCGGCTGTGCGTGCAATCGGTGAGACGACGGGCATGTTGACGGTGGAGTCCGTCCTACCTGGCGGCCCTGCGCATGACAAGCTGCTTCCAGGCGACGTGCTGGTGATGGTGGACCACGTATTTGTACGTCAATTCACAACGCTTGAGGGGCTGCTGGATATAGCTGTCGGGCGCCCTGTGACTGTGAGTATTGAGCGCGGCGGCATCACCCATGAATATCGGCTGCAAGTGGCAGACCTTCACAGTGTGACGCCAAACCGGTATTTGGACTGCTGGGGCGGCGTGCTACACGCGCTGTCGTACCAAGTAGCGCGCAACGCCAACTGTGCGTTGGGGGGCCCACCAGGCGGATGTTATGTGGCTGAACCTGGCTACGTGCTGTCCACAGCCGCAGGTTTGCCCCGTGGATGCGTACTGACGAAGATCAATAGCCGTGTCATTCGCACGGTTGACGATGCCGCCGCTGCATTGGCGGAGCTGAAGCCTGAGCAGAAGGTGCCTGTCGAGTGGGTACTCTTCAACGATCGCCAGCGCCCGAAGCAGGGGCTGGTGTCATGCCACAGCCGCTGGTACGGTCCGCTCACATGGATGACACGGGAGGATGTCACGGGGCAGTGGACGCCTAGCGCGGTGCTTCCATCTGTGCCGTCTCCAGTACCAGACGCGTCGGTGCTCAAGCGGCTTGGCGATGGTGCGGGTGATGCCCCCGCCGCCAAGCGCGCGCGTCTTCAGGGGCAACAGCCATCGACTGGTGGCTTGACTGGCACGCTCTCGCGGTTATTCTACGGCCTAATGCCAGCGCCGTCAGCAGGTAGCAGTGCAAGCGCCGCCATCACTAGCGAAGCTGTCGCTGCCATTTTGCGCACATCGCTCGTCCTTCTCACGGTAGACATCCCGCCCGTCGCGCTCTTGGATGGCGTTCACGGCCGCAGCTTCCGCGGCCTGGGCGTCATTGTGCGTCACAGCAACACGGATGTGCAGCCTATCGGGCTTATCGTGACTGATCGCAACACGGTGCCTGTGGACGCGTGCGACATCACTGCAAGCTTCGCAGCCCATCCAGGTGAAGTGCGCTGCCGAGTGGAGTTCTTACATCCGACGCATAACATCGCCATCGTGTCGTACGATGCCAGAGACCTGCCTCCAGCGGCGGCTGCAGCTGCCACAGCTGCGCCGGTAGTGTGTGAGCCTCCGCTGGGTCGCGGCGAAGCTGTCCATTTGGTGGGCATAAGCGCGGCGTTGCGGCCGTTGGGGCGACGCAGCCATGTCACAGACGCGTGGCACGCGTTGTCCATTCCTATCGCTGATGCGCCGCGATTCCGGGTGACCAACACAGAGGTCATAGAGCTCGACGATGATTTCGGAGTGCAGTTTGCGGGTGTACTCGCAGATGTGGGCTCCAATGGAGGTGTTCGTGTGCGCGCGATGTGGGCGTCATTTAGCAAGCAGGTTGCAAAAGACGACGACCGCAACTTTGTGCGGGGCATCCACGCACGCTCCTGGATGCCACACGTGGATGCAGCAATTGTGCGGGCGCAAGAAGCTGAGCGCTCCGCTGGACTCCCTCAGCTCGGGCAGCGCTTGCCAATCATCATGGCACCACCAGACCCGGTGTGGCTGTTGGACGCGGAGTTGTCGCCGGTGCACCTGTCCAAAGCTGCTGGCCACGGACTCAGTGCTGCATGGGTCGAGAAACTTACTGCTGCGTCTGACCGATGCCAAGCCATGCGCGTGGTGGGCCTGCCTGCGTGCAGTCTAGCTCGCGATGTCCTGAAAGAGTCCGACTTCGTTCTGGATGTGGATGGCCGTCATATAACCTGTTGCGAAGATGTGGATGGTGCACTTGCGGCTCATATGCGCACATCCCCTCACGATGCGGAGTCGCACAATGCAGTGCAAGTCACACTGTGGCGCGATGGTGCAGAGCACACGCTCTCTGTGCCTCTGACTCGCGAAAGTGGACTCGGCACGAATCGCGTGGTTCTGTGGGCTGGCGCGCAAGTGCAAGCGGTGCATCGCTCCGTCCTCGAGCTCGGCTGGGCCCCGCCTGAAACACTGAAGCAGCCTGATGGTGGCGGCGTGTACATCAGTCGCTGGCACCACGGCAGTCCGGCGCACCGCTACGGCCTGTATGCGCTTGTGTGGATTCAGAGTGTCAACGGAGTGCCGACGCCCAATCTGGACGCCTTTCTCCGCGTCGTGCAGGCCCTGCCGGATGGCGCAGATGCGCGTCTTATGACTGTCAGCTTGCACCAGACGCAGAAAGCGCTGACCATGAAGATGGACAACGTGTACTGGCCAACGGTGGAGATGCGGCGAGGTGACGACGGAGAATGGCACCGCACGCAGCTGGGCCCAAGTGCATAGATCTAGATGCATCTCAACAGACAAGCAAACTCTAAAAGCTGGATTCTGACGCAACATCAGCGCAATTGCCATTTTCTTTTCCCTTCGGACGAGCGATGATGGCTCACCGGCACTGCGTTCCCGGTCTGCGCACTGTCCGCAGCGGTGAACCACACTGAGCACGCGTGGCGACAGTCTGAGTCACCCGCTCCGATGTTGGGCTGTCCAACTCCCGTTCGTCGGCCGACGCTGACAAGGCCCAGACGACAGGCCGCCATAGCGCCGTGCTGTACCGTCTCCGGCTGGCGTGTCGAGCGTCGACGAATCCTTGGCCTGAATCTACCACCAGCGCGCTTCGCTCTTGCGCCGACAGACGGTTGCGCGCCTGGCAGTTGTATCGCCTGGGCGTTGTTCTTCAGCACCTGCCCACCCGCCGACCGTGTCGAGGCAGCACTCGGGGCGCTGCTGTCCGCTTATCCGTTCCTTGCGGCGCGCCCTTGTCAAGGGAACCGCTACGAGGTTGAACTCACGCCTGGCGCCTGTGGGCTCGCCTTTGAGCACTCCGCTTGGGAAGGAGTCACACTTGACGAAGTGCTGGAGCACCGTCTCGGGTTTAGCGACGCACATCTTGCGTTCGATAAGCCTCCTCGTGAACAGCTGCCATTCCTGTGCCTGCCAGACCACGCAGCGATGGAGGCTCGAAAAGAGGGTCTGGTTGGTGCCCGGTTGACTCGCTTGGATGACGGCGCCGGTGTGTTAGCTGTGACCTTCAGTCATTCACTCACTGATGGGCAGCGCTGCGTTACGCTTCTATCTGCATTGGCAGCTGCATGTCGTGGCGAAGAATTGCAACACGGGATGACACATGATCGCAGTGTGCTGTGGCCGCAAGCCCTTGCTGCCCATCCCGCTGTGGCAAGCATCCTCGGCCACAAAGCCTCGCAGGATGCGCCACCGCCAGCAGATGCCGAACCCGAAGATGATGTGCAGTGCGTACCACCGGATCCGCCGCCACCACCGGGAAGCTGGTCTCTTCTGCCTCTCCATGTGCCCAGCGCAAGCCTGTCTCAGCTGGCGGCATCACTTGCGCCACTAGCGCCAGAGCTGCGTCTATCCTCCCACGATGTGCTGGCAGGCCTAGTGTGGTCGCTACGCTGCGCACTGGCTGGTGTATCGAGGCCGGGGGAACATTGTTCAGGGCGCTTCATCGTTGCTCTTGACCTCTCTGCCAATGGCCTGCCACAAGGCGTGCTCCCTCAAGACTTCACCGGCAACTGTGCTGCTGCCCTTAGTGTTTGCGCAAAAACGATTCCATCACAGAACGCAGCGGATAAGCACCTTCAAGCAGTGGCACAAGCTGCGGGTGCGGTGCGCACTGCGGTTGCTGCCTACAGAGCAGACCCGCTGAACGCGATCAATCATTTACTTTCATGTGGTGGTGGACGCTCTGGACCAGCAGCCTCCGGCGGTCGATGGCAGCAAGCGACAAGCACCATTCCCCTGGTTGGCTACGCCACAAGTTGCCTTCGTGTGCCTACAGACGCTTTGGATTGCGGCACTGGCCCACCCGTGGCCCTGCACTATAGCACCTTGCCATTACGTAGCTCCTCCGGACTGCTGTTCGCATCGCTGGCCCCTGCGCCGCGCGGTGATGGCGCGCTCGTTCTCTTAGCTGCTTCAGACACACACGCCCGCGTGCTGACCGCAAGCACAGGGGAGGCGGCAGAGCTCCTCCGCGCAACAGTGCCGGCTGCGCGATGGCTCCGGTGACGATGCGCTCGCGAGCCGATGGAACAAGAGAATTCCAGAAGGGTCCATTCCAGAACTCGTTGAGAATCTCATGTATGATGCGCTCATATTGTCGGCACCGGGTCTGTCGAGACATCGACTGCAACTTCCCGTGGAGCACGTTCCTGCGGCTCCTCCCTTCCCTCCTCCATCTTCTGCTTCTCCTGGTCCCTTCCTGCGCTATCCTCCTCCTCTCTCGCCTCCGCAAGCACTCCCAGCTCCGTTCCGCTGGTTGGCATCACCTCACTCTGGCGTCGGATGAGGGCGATGGCGGCACGCAGCGTGCCTGCTTCTACGCCAAAGGAAGACGACCCCAACCCAAAGAAGCTGCTGAGGAACGAGCCGCTCTGTGAGGCTGTGCCCGACAGCGCAGCGAGCTCCGCTCGTGCGGACGCGATAAGGCCCTCTACGCGCTTGAGCCTTGAGCACAGCGGTGGATCTATCTGCCTCGGCATGGACCGGTGGCGGCCAAGATGCATCAATCCGATGAGGACAAGCTTGCTGAACGCTGTGAATTTGCCGCACAGACTGAATGTGTACGGCTCCCCGGGCCAGCCCAGGGACATGCCGTTGCAGCCGTATGCAGACAGAATCTCGAAGATGAAACCAAACAGTGATGCTGGAGGGGCTCCGCCCTGCGTTGTGGGAACCAGAAGACGCCCTTCTGCAGCCGCGATGACAACAAATGCGAGCCAGATCCAGACGGCGTGGCGCGCGAGGTACATCTTGGCGAACTGGCGCATGACGGGGAAATCCAGCTGCTGGCGCAAACTGGTGGGCTGCCGCTCCAGTCTGGCGGCACCAGGTGGACGCAACGCATGTGGGTCTGGAGCTAGAAACTGCGTGATCGTGCCTGTGCGCGCATGCGACCAGACTGCGACTAAAGGGAAGGGCGACCACCACATTGCGAAGGCAAAGACTGTCAAGCAGACGGGCGCCAACGCGTTGAGGTCCAAAGTTGTGAAACCCGCGCTGCGGGTGTTGACAACCGTGAAGAAGGCGGCATACCCGGCGTGATTCACGGGCGAACCTGGAGGCCGCAACGCGGACGTGGTGGGCGAGGAGCCCATCACGATGGCCAGCTGAATCAGGTTGGTCGCCAATACCGCGACGACCAGGGCCCATGTCTCACGCGCTGGAAACAAGAGATGGTACACACGCTGTGGGTCGTGCAGCGCGTACCGACATCCGCGGCGCCAGGCAGGGCGGACGAGCCAAGGAGCTCGGGCGCCTAAAGCAGCGCCACATCGAAGCATGAATCGCAGTGCTGGCGGCCACGCTGTGCCGCCAGCTAGGATCGCGGCACAAAGTGTGAGCAGCGCAGGTGCATTGTCTCCGAATTCGAGTGCGCTGTTGGATAGAATGGAGAGGCCGATGTTGTTGAAGGCGGATGTGGACATGTATGTGCATAGCCACCCGAGGTTGATGTTGCGACTGCTCAGCTGCGCCCACAGCAAGGGGTCACGTCCAGCGGCATGGGCGATTTTAAGGGAGGAGTACAGCGCACATGGCGTGATGATCTGCCAGAACAAGGTGTACGCCGCGGTAATCGCCGCAACGACCGTGATCGCCTCATCCTGCGCCGTGAGCTCCGCCAGCAGAGTGTCCTCACTGTCGATGGCCTCCAACACTGCGCGCACATTCGCAACAGAGCCGATGCCTGTCAGAGGGCGCTCAGGCCTCGGCTCTCCTCCGACCCGCGGCAAACGTGTTTTGCTCGCGAGCCGCAGATCTTTTGACAGCTTCGCGCAGCGGCGCAGCGATTTGGCGAGGCTTGAGCGGAAAGTGAAGATGCGGTATCCCATCGCGCACAACCCTGTCACCGTCACGCCTCCGAACGTCATGAGAAACCAGCACAACACTTCTGAGCGTGTACTGAGGAGCGCAACATCGAAAGGCACGAGTGAAGCCCCTGTCATTGCGCCCGAGGTGAGCACCCAGGCGTCCAAGAAGGGCAGCTTGTCTTGGGCAGCTACGATTGCCGCGGCAACAAGTGTGCACACCAGAAACAGTGCCAAGTGGACGCGGAAAAAGTCGCGCGCGAGGCTGCGTGTCAGCCACTGCGGGGCGAGGCCAAGCAGAGCTGCAGACTCGGGGAAGGCCGCCTTGAAAGGCGTCCAGCAATGTGTGTGTAGCGCTGCATAGCACGATTCACCCGGACGCCAGTCGGTTTCAGAGCTGCGCGCGCTGCTTGTAGACACGAAGCTCATGGCCAGCAGCAGGCGCGGTGTGGAGCCCAAGAGGGGCCTTTAGCTCGTTCGCTGCCCTCCGCGAGCTGCGTCACTAGCAGCTGAGCAACAGCCGCGCGTCATGAGAGCGGCGAGGCGCGCCGTCAAAGTGTCCTCCCACGCGGCACGGGGGTACTCTAGGGGTAGACTACTACTACTGTAGGACGTTCAGAGCCGCTTCCTGTCACCGTTCTCCTCCGCAGAGGCGCGCGCGCGCACCATGGCCACGCGCAGCGGCGGCTCTGTGCGTCCTGGAGAAGCAACTTCTCCGCTCAGCCCGGAGTTCGCGAGCCTGCTGCAGAAAGTGCAGTCTTATGACACCGTCCAGCAGGACCGCGACCGCCTTGCCGCTGCGCTGGCCGCCAGCCAGCAGCAAGTGCGAGAGCTGGAGGCGCGCAGTGTGCAGTACCCCTTCTTGCTGGACCAGCATGCAGCGGCCGTGGCTGAAAGCAGGCAGCTGAAAGCACAGCTCCTGATCGCAGAAGACGAGCAACGACGAAACAAGCCTGTGAAAGACGCCATGCTGCGCGAGCTCCAGGTGCGCTGGGCGAGATCGTGCCTGGTCCCTGCTGGGGCCCCCGGGGACTGGCCTTTTCCCTGAGTGGGCGCACCCCACGCGCGGGGCTGGGCAGCGCAACGACGGTGTGACACCAGCACTGCACGTATCCGCGTCCCTTGCCGCTGGAACCACGGCAGGCGAGCGGGTATGACTGCCTGGGAATTG
>Ga0164297_10004745_pt1 | contig 12013 bp, 10 predicted proteins | sample GEODES058metaG_FD_113539 | JGI IMG/M metagenome (GOLD analysis project Ga0164297, IMG submission 113539) | Dystrophic lake water microbial communities from Trout Bog Lake, Wisconsin, USA - GEODES058 metaG | ecosystem: Environmental > Aquatic > Freshwater > Lake | place: USA: Trout Bog Lake... | reverse complement strand
GTACAGTTTGGTGGGGTCATCCGCTAGGAGACTTGATTTGCGAGGGAAAATTACCGGCTCTAAGGACGGTCAAGCAGTTTTTTTGCACGACATAGAACTGCCTGGAATGCTGCACGGGCGAATGGTTCGCCCTCCCTCCTTTCATGCCCGTCTCATATCGGTTGATACAGCTGTTGCACTTGGGTTGAGTGGTGTCCTAGAGGTGGTACATGAGAATAGCTTTTTAGGAGTCATCGCCGAGCGTGAGGAAACAGCCATTAAAGCAGCGCAGTTGCTGGCAAGCACTTGCACCTGGCGCGAGCAGGAGTGCTTGCCCGATGAGGGGGCACTTGCAAATTACTTGTTTGACCAAGCAAGTGAAGACGAAGTCTTAAGTGGCGCAGGTCTAGAGTATGAAAATCCAAAGAGCATTCAACCAAAGAGCGCTAAAACTTTTGAGCTTACATCTCTTTACACCCGTCCCTACCTCTCTCACGCATCCATAGGGCCATCGTGCGGTATTGCTTGTTGGACAGACGAGTCACTTGAGGTGTGGTCCCATAGTCAGTCGATTTATGCGTTAAGAGATGAGATTGCCAAAATTTTAGAACTCCCCAAAAACTTCGTAGTTGCCCACCATGCAGATGGCTCGGGTTGTTATGGGCATAACGGTGCGGATGACGTTACCTTTGATGCCGCGGTGTTGGCTGGGTGCGTGCGGGGCAAGCCAGTTCGAGTCCAGTGGATGAGGGATGAGGAGTTCAATTGGTCACCAATGGGTCCTGCGATGGCATTAAAAATAAGTGCCGTGGTCAGCAGCAGCGGACAAATAGAGCGGTGGGATCAGGAAATTTGGGGCAATAGACATATTTCCCGCCCCGGCAGAAGCCCAGAGCCAGGACTTTTGGGGGCTTGGTTAAGGGATGAGTCGCTGCAGCCTCCCCCGCCCGTTGATATGCCCATCGCGATGGGGGGAGGGAGTCAAAGAAACGCTGTGCCGTATTATGAATTCCCAAACAAAAATGTGCTCAACCATGCCACTTTGCCTACTCCTATTCGAAGCTCGGCCCTAAGAGCTCTTGGGGCATATTTAAACATCTTCTCGATTGAGAGCTTCATGGATGAACTTGCCAACAAGGCTCAAATTGATCCCGTCACTTTCAGAATTAACCACCTACAAGATCCAAGGGCCATTGAGGTCATTAAATCCGTTGTCAAAAAAGCTGGATGGGAGCCGGGGCGCGCGCTTGCAGAAAACGAGGGCATTGGGATTGCGTTTGCGAGGTACAAAAATATCGGTAACTACGCGGCCGTAATTGCGCATGTGGAGGTCGTAGAGAGTGTACGAGTTAAGCACGTTTACGCAAGTGTAGATTGTGGTTGCGTCATAAATCCGGACGGAGTCATAAATCAGTGTGAGGGCGGCATTATTCAAGTGCTCAGTTGGTGTTTAAAGGAAAGACTTCGTTTTGATAGAACAAGAATTACAACAAAAAGCTGGGACGATTATCCGATTTTTAAATTCAGTGATGTGCCGCTTATCGATATTGAGTTGATCAATCGACCTGAGTGTGAGTCTTTGGGAGTTGGGGAGGGGGTTACGGGTCCAACTGCTGCTGCTGTGGCCAACGCGGTATACAACGCTTTAAAAGTCAGAGTAAGAGATTTGCCGATGGATGCTGAAAACATCATTAAATCAATTAATGCACAAGAGAGCTGAGCATCTTTGAGGCACAAAGAACAACTTAAGAAGTTAATTAAAGAATCAATTTTCAAGCCCAATACCCAACACCCAACACCCAACTTATTTCAACCACCAAAAGAGAAACGGCAAATGGTTCATTTTCTTAAATCAAAGCTTTTTATTTATTCGATTGTGCTGTCAGGCCTCATAACGGGATACCACTCAGATGTACATGCGCAGTCAACATTTCCTACAAAGGCAGTAAATCTAATCGTTCCCTTTCCGCCCGGGGGAGTTGTTGATTTAACAGGACGCTCGTTTGCTCAATCACTTTACAAAGTTTGGGGGCAACCTGTGGTGATTGCAACCAAGGTCGGGGCAGGTGGTGGGGTAGGAATGGGGAGTGCCGCCGCGGCCAACCCAGATGGCTACACCCTATTGGCTACGCATTCCTCCGTGCTCGCGTTGCCGGAGTCGGAGAAACTCTTCGGCAGATCCGTTAACTTCGATCGCTCAAGCTTTACGCCTTTGGCCCTTCTTGTTGCGGACCCCCTTGTATTGGTCGTCAAGTCTGACTCGCCGTGGAGGACTTATGAGGATTTCGTGGCCGCCGCAAAAAAAAATCCGGACACCATCGCTTACTCTTCCTCGGGCGCTTACAGCGCTTTACATCTTCCAATTGAGATACTTGCAAATGCTGCAAACATAAAGCTTCGCCATATCCCTTATTCAGGGGGGGGGCCAGCTATTACGGCTGTATTGGGAGGGGTTGTGTCTGCAACCGTGGGCTCACCAGCTGTGTTGGCACCTCAAATCAAAAGCGGTGAGCTCCGTGCGTTGGTGAGCACGGGGCTCAAGCGCACACCATTACTACCGGATGTACCCACAGCTAATGAGCTTGGCTACAAAGATGTTGAGTTCTATATTTGGGTTGGTTTATTTGCCCCCGTCAAAACAGACCCTAACCTTGTAGGCATGATTAGGAGAGATATCAAAAAAGCGATTCAAGATCCTGAGTTTGTTGAACACATGAACAAAATAGGCTCGCCTCTTGACTATAGGGACGGGGCGGCGTTTTCGAGCTTTTTAGACAAAGATGCAGAACGGATTGCGACGGCCATAAAAAGAATAGGCAAGGTTGATTGATAAACCCTAAAAAAGACACAGACTGAGTGGAACGGCATCTTTGATCTGTGATTTGCAGAGTATTGGAATTTTTTTTAGTTTAAATGTTCAAAATTAAAACTTTAATAAAACCAGATTAAAGATGTCATCTTAAAGAGATTTAGCTGGCCCTATTTTTTTGTTAAGGACTTACCCCCGGTTAGTGATCTTTTATTCACAATCCTATTGCCGTTCTCTGACTAGACAGTTTAAACTGTTATCTTAGTCTAATGCTTTAACCTAAAGTGGGGTTGCCTGTGAAAATAAAAAATCTCCTTGCTATTGCCATTGCCATTGCAATTGTTGGAACCGTTTCAACCCAAATTCAAGCTCAACAACCAGGATTCACCAGAGTTCCTTTACAGACACAGGATTTATCCACTCCTGGAAAAGTAGCCGTCCAAGCTCGTGCAGAATTTGATCCTGGTGTTGCCGCTGGTAAGCATACCCACCCAGGCGAGGAATTGGGCTATGTTTTAGAGGGGCAGCTTGAGTTAAGAATCGACGGTCAGCCGCCAAAGATTATTAAGGCTGGAGAGACATTCTTTGTTCCAGAGGGGTTGGCGCACGACGGCATCAACACTGGAACAGTCAAAACGAAGGTATTGGCGACTTACGTTGTTGAAAAAGGAAAGCCTGTAGCAACTCCTGCCAAATAGGGGGTCATCAGAATTTTACAACTGTGCTAAAAGGGACTGAAGATAATTTTTTCATATTTCCAAAGGTCCCTTTTGAGCTTATTTGTTTCTCAATCTTACCTAAATCTTGTTACTTAACTACTTCTTAAAAGCCCAAAACCGACTGAGCAAAAAAGTTTGAACCGCAGCGGCAACTATGCCTGCAATTAGGGATAACCAATCATCTACTTTGGCCCCCCTGAAAAGTAACATAAAAATAATTTCGTTGGTGCAAAAACCTCCAAACGCGGTTAATCCAAAGCGCAGGAAACTTTGCAAAGCCTGTGTGCTTGTGTCTTTAAAGCTAAGGTTTCTGTGGCCCAGAAAACTTACCAAAAAAGCAACTATAAAACCCAAAGCGTTGGCGAATTCGTTTTGGATTCTTAAAAAATCCAAAGACAAACCGTAGACTATAAGATGAATTAGTGCGGCACTTGAGCCGACCACAACAAACCAAAACCCAGTTTGAAGGCGTGCAAGGTTTTCTTTAAATAAAGCCCTCACTTGAGCTTATGGACTCGTGGTATCTTGAAGACCACGCCCTGTTTTTTTTGCGATTAGGTATTTGGGCCTTTGTTTGACCTCCTCGTAAATCCTGCCCACATATTCTGCGAGTACGCCAATAGAGAGCATTTGAACACCACAAAAAAACATCAAGCCAACAACAATGGTGGCATATCCTGGCACGTCAATGCCGTAGAAGAAATATTCAAAGACAACCCAACTGCCGTAGCACATAGCGCTGATGGAGAGTAAAAATCCAATGATGCTGAGCAGTCTCAAGGGTGCGACCGAGAAGGCCACGATGCCCGTCATAGCGAGTGCAAACGAACCTTTTAAGCCAAACTTACTTATGCCTTGAACTCTATTAAGCGGTGTGTAGTCAAGCGCAATGCTTGGGTAACCAACCCATGCGTATAGCCCTTTCATAAAGCGGTTGCGCTCGGGCATGGAGTTGATCGCTTCAACAACTTGGCGACTCATCAGCCTAAAGTCACCGGCATCTGAGGGAATTTGTACTCGGTTTCCCCAATTAATTAGTCTGTAAAAAAGGCCTGTGAGATAGACCTGGAGTTGTGTTTGATCGCTACGGGTTCTTCGTACAGCATAAACAACATCGTAGCCTTGGCGCCAATGCTCCAGCATGGTGAGCACCAAAGAGGGGGGGTGTTGACCGTCTGCGTCCATCAACACGACCACCTCACCTTGGGCGTTTTCAAGTCCTGCACTCAATGCCGACTCTTTGCCAAAATTACGGGATAAATTTAAACCCACAATACGGGGGTCATTGGCGCATAAGTTTTGCAACACTGCACCCGTGTGATCCGTACTCCCATCGTTCACAATGATGATCTCTAAAGCATGGAGTTCATGATTCAAAGTGCTTAGCAATTGGGCCACAAAGGTGGCGAGGTGATGGCCCTCGTTAAATGCGGGGATCACCAATGATAGTGAGGGTGAGGAATGGGTACGAGGAACAAGGCTTTGCATTTAGGAATCATGCCACGAGTTTTGCAAAAAAGCACTCAAGAATGGACTTTCTTTGCGGTTTTTTCTGGCCCTTGGGCCCCATAAGTGCCCGCCCGGGTCCAACTTTAAAGACAATTGACTGAGAAAGTCTCGCGTGGTCTGGCTACAACGCCCTTAAAATCAAGATATGCAAATTGTAAAACATGAACTCAAAGAAGCGCTTGTAAGGGCTGTTGAAGCTTTAGTCCCTGCACAGGGGGGGAGGGCAGAGTTTGAAACACCAAAAGTCCCCGAGCACGGAGATTTAGCGGTGACGGTGGCCATGCCTTTGGCAAAACAACTGAAAAAACCTCCTCGGGAAGTCGCACAATCCCTTAGAACTGCTTTGGAGAAAGAGCCCGCCTTCAAACACTGGGTTGAAGCCATGGAGATAGCGGGACCGGGGTTTTTAAACATCCGCTTAAAACCCAGCGCGAGACACCAAGTCATCAAGGAAGTGCTAAGCCAAACGAGCACCTACGGGTTTAAGGCAAAACGCGGTGAAAAAGTGTTGGTTGAATTTGTGTCTGCCAACCCAACCGGTCCCCTTCACGTAGGACATGGGCGCCAAGGGGCCCTTGGGGACGCGATCTGTAATCTCTTTCAAACCCAGGGCTGGGATGTGCACCGTGAGTTTTACTACAACGATGCGGGGGTGCAAATCAACACCCTTGCTCTGAGCACACAAATGAGGGCAAAGGGTCTGAAGCCCGGAGATAGCGAATGGCCAACGGGTGAGAATGCGTCCGTTTATAACGGAGACTACATTGCAGATATTGCGAGGGACTATCTCGCTAAAAAAACCGTTGTATCGGACGACAGGTCTTACACAGCAAGTGGAGAAATAGAGGATTTAGATAGCATTAGAGAATTCGCAGTAGCCTACCTCAGGCGTGAACAGGACTTGGATTTAAAGGCCTTCTCGGTTCATTTTGACGAGTACTATTTAGAGTCAAGTTTGTATACCAGTGGGCGGGTCAAGCAAGCCGTGCAAACGATGATTAACTCTGGGCACACCTACGAGGCTGATGGAGCGTTGTGGCTTCGTTCGACCTCCTACAAGGACGATAAAGACCGGGTAATGAGGAAGTCGGACGGTACCTTTACTTACTTTGTACCCGACGTGGCGTATCACTTAAGCAAATGGGAGCGGGGGTTTCATAAAGTAGTGAACATTCAAGGTACGGACCATCACGGCACCATTGCCAGAGTTAGAGCCGGCTTACAAGCAGCCTCAGAGGTCCTAAAGCTGGGTATTCCACCCAACTTTCCCGACTATGTGTTGCACACGATGGTGAGGGTCATGAGGGGCGGTAGTGAGGTGAAAATCTCTAAACGCGCCGGAAGCTATGTGACTTTGAGAGACTTAATCGAGTGGACCTCTAAAGATGCGGTGCGTTTTTTCTTCACAAGCCGCAAGCCCGACACAGAGTATGTCTTTGATGTAGATTTAGCTTTGGCTCAAGACAACGATAATCCAGTTTTTTACGTGCAGTACGCACATGCACGGATTTGCTCTGTCTTATTAAAAGAGAAGGCTGATCAAAGTGAGCCGGATTTGGATGAACAGGGCAGAATGCAAAAAGTGCTTAAAGTAACCCAAACATTGCTGGCAACAGATCTTACCCCGCTGGACTCGGTTGCTGCTAAAACGTTGACCTCACAACTTGCTCGTTTTCCTGAGATCCTAAGTTCAAGCGCAGAAAACTTTGCCCCCCATGAGGTCAGCTTTTATTTGCGGGATTTAGCGGGTGCTTATCACAGTTACTATGACGCTGAGCGCATATTGGTTGAGGATGTGGGAATTAAAAATGCGAGACTGGCGCTTGTTGCTGCAACAGCTCAGGTGATCAGAAATGGACTGAATGTGCTTGGGGTCAGTGCCCCGACACATATGTAGTTTCACAAAAATCAACTTTTCACAAAATTTAAATTACAAAAAGGGCACTTGAACATGTTAACGGCTCAAAGCAAATTGCAATCTCAAAGGGGCGGAACAGTCCTGGGTTTCATACTAGGATTGCTGGTTGGACTCTTGGTCTCCTTGGGATTGGCTGTGTATGTGACTAAAGTGCCAATTCCTTTTTTGAATAAATCGGTCAGTAGGACAGCTGAGCAAGACGCAGCGGAGGAGAAAAAGAACAAAGACTGGGACCCAAACGCACCTCTTTACAACAAGTCATCTAAGACGGGCACTACACCGCCTGCCACCGCCGCAGGCTCTGCTGGGGGTGCGCAGCCCCCTAAAGCCGACGATAAGCCAGAGCCCACTGCGGATAAAGCAACTTCAAGCACAAGCACAAACCCCAGCCCTAGCAACAGCCCCAGCCCCAGTGCAACCGACTTAATTGGGGACTTTATTAGATCAAAAACGGATACATCTGGAAGCACCGCCACAGTAGCCCAAAACACACCTAACACAGGCACAGGGACCACCTCTGGGGACCCTTTTTATTATTATGTCCAAGTCGGCGCCTTCAGATCAAACGATGAGGCTGAGTCTCAGCGAGCAAAGTGGGCCCTCCAGGGCTATGATATTCACATTTCAGAGAAAGAACAGGCTGGCAAAACGGTATTTCGTGTTCGGATCGGTCCAATGAACAGCAAAGACGACGCAGAAAAGGTTCAAGTCAAATTGGCGACTCAAAAAACCGAGGCTGCAATCGTCAGGGTACAACGATAAAAAAAGAGGACTGAGTCTTTTTGATACCCTATCTCCTAAATATTCACCGTACAGAGTTTGAATTTGTAAGACCTAATTTTCAATACGCACTTTGATTAACACAGAAGGAATATTCCATGAAAAGACGTGAATTTGCATTAGCAAGTGTTGCAGCCACATCTACTATCTTGGCACCAAGTGCCTTTGCTCAGGGCGGTAAATTTGTGGAGGGCGTGGACTATCTTTCCTTGGATAAGAGAGTGCCCGCCGATGTCGGCAATGGGAAGATAGAGGTTATTGAGTTTTTTTGGTACAGCTGTCCTCACTGCAACGCCTTTGAGCCCAGCCTGGAGTCTTGGATAAAGAACGCGCCCAAAGATTTAGTGATCAAACGAGCTCCAGTTCGTTTTCAAGACAGCTTTGAGGCACAGCAACGCATGTACTATGTCTTAGACTCCCTAAATAAGATAGACGCCTTGCACGCTCAAGTATTTAAAGCGATCCACGTAGAGAAGTTGAATCTCTCAAACTCTGAAGGCCTGGCAAACTGGGCCAATGCACACGGCATAGAAAAATCTAAATTTTTGGAGCTTTTCAACTCCTTTGGCGTTGCAACCCAAGCCAAGAGAGCAGCCCAGTTGCAAGAAGCTTATAAAGTTCAAGGAGTGCCCGCTTTAGGAGTTGCTGGAAGGTTCTATACGGACGGGTCTTTAGCGGGAAGCATGGACAGGGCTTTGCAGGTAGTGGAATTTTTAGCCACTGAAGTAAGAAAAGGTCGCTAAGATTTGGGAGTTCCCAGTGGACTGCCCCCTATAATCAAGGCATGGATTTTATTAACGCAATTTTCGTGCCTTTAGTTTGACCTTGACTCCTATCTACTCCTCAAACTTAATCAGACTGGTTCTGAGCGTATTTCTTTTTTTAAGTCCGCTAACAGTTGGGCTAGGTCTGGCGTGCGCTGAAAAAGCCGACCGCGACAAGCCCTTAAAAATTGAGGCTGATCAATTAGATTACGATGATTTAAAACAGTTAAGTGTTTTCACGGGCCGGGTGTCTCTGGTTAAAGGAACCATTGACATAAGGGGCGACCGTTTGGAGGTAAGACAAGACCCGGACGGTTTTCAATATGCTGTGCTCACCCCTGCCCCAGGTGGGCGTGCAAGTTATAAACAAAAAAGAGATATCCAAGGCGAAAGCGTGGAGGGCATCGCACAGCGAATTGAATATGACGGCAAACAAGATAAGATATTTCTGCTTGGAAACGCAGAGCTAAAGCGTTTCAGGGGAGGCGCGCTCAGCGATGAGATGAGCGGACAGCGCATTGTGTATGAGAATTTAACAGATAAGTTTAGCGTTGACTCAAGGCTAAGTGGTCCTGCGCTTGGCTTTGGGGATCTCTCCAAAGGGTCAACGCCCAAGCCAGGCGGGGGTAGTACTTTGGATGCCTCTGGCCAGGGCAGTCTTGGCAACTCAAACGGTGGTAGAGTCAGAGCCATTTTATCCCCCGTCAAGCCTAACGAGGCCAAGCCGTGAGCAGCTTACTTAAGCAAACCACGTTGCCCGAGCTTTTGGCAACAAGCCAGTTAGAGGCGAGAAATCTACAAAAATCCTACGGCAGCCGAAAAGTGGTTCAAGATGTATCCCTCGCCGTTAAAAAAGGCGAGGTAGTAGGTCTGCTTGGCCCCAACGGAGCGGGTAAAACGACATCCTTTTATATGATTGTGGGGTTGGTTAGAGCGGATGCGGGAAAGATTTACATTGACGGACAGTCCATTGAACATTTACCGATCCATAGGCGCTCTAGGTTAGGACTTAGCTATTTACCTCAAGAGGCCTCTATATTCAGGAAACTCAATGTAGCTGAGAACGTAAGAGCTGTCTTAGAGCTGCAGCACAATGAGCGGGGAGAATTCCTAAGTGCGGAGCAGATCGAGAAAAGGTTAACCGAGTTGTTGCAAGAGCTGAGGGTCGAGCACCTTCGGGACTCATCCGCCGTGGCTTTGTCTGGGGGAGAGCGAAGGCGTGTTGAGATTGCAAGGGCACTTGCAACGCAGCCGCGGTTTATATTGTTGGATGAGCCCTTCGCCGGTATAGATCCGATCGCTGTCATTGAGATTCAGCGAATTATCAGGTTTTTAAAAGGCAAGGGTATCGGAGTGCTGATCACGGATCACAATGTGCGGGAGACCTTAGGGATTTGTGATCACGCTTGTATCATCAGCGAGGGGAACTTATTGGCCCAAGGGACGCCTGGTGAAATAGTAGACAATGCAGAAGTACGAAGAGTGTACTTAGGCGAACATTTTAGAATGTAAGGCACAGGCACCCCGCATGAAACAAGGTCTGTCACTACGCGTTTCACAGCATCTTGCGCTGACCCCCCAGCTTCAGCAGTCGATCCGTTTACTCCAACTCTCTACGCTAGAGTTGGGTCAAGAGATTGAGCAGATGTTAGATGACAACCCCTTTTTAGAGAAGGAATTCGAGCTCGCCCAAAGCGAAGAGTTCGGATTAGACCAGCAAGACGTGCCCATCAAAATGGAGGACGACGGCGACGGAGAGGGAAGCTCAGAGCTTTTGGGGATCTCTGAGTCGCAAATACAGGACATCTCTGAAGGACTTGACTCACCCTCAAGCGCAGATGCAGTCGCGGATGCTGGGGTTGACGGGGCCTTGGACGGCTCCTTGGACAATCAGCCCCTTAGCCCTGAATCAGACCAAGGCCAAGACCAGAGTCAAGATTTATGGGATGGCCCGCTTGACCGAGTCACTGAAATTCGGGTCGAGGCCAACTCCTCCACAGACACCGAGCCCGACGTCCAAGGCGTTGCTGAAAATTGGGACGGGGACGGCAGTTTTGAGTTCTCTGCAGATGACTCCGAATGGGGAGGGGACGCACCGGCCTCCCAAAACAACTCCAAAGAGGAGACCGCGCAGGCCAGTGAGCTGGCCCGTAGTCAAGAGACGATGACTGAGTTTTTGCACCGCCAAGCACTGTCTCTTCGAATGAGTGAGACGGACGTGGCAGCGCTTAGATTTTTAATTGAATCTTTAAATGACGACGGTTACTTGGAGGACACTCTCAAATCTTTGGCTGAGAGCCTGGCCGGCGATAACGAGGAGGAATGCGAGGAGTTGGAGCACCGCTTGACGGTTGCCCTTCATCTGTTGCAAAGCTTGGAGCCCACTGGTATAGGTGCTAGAAATTTGTCGGAGTGTTTGACTTTGCAGATCAAAGCCATTCAAAGCACCGAGCCTGACTTTGAGGAGCTTAGAGCAGTTTGTTTAAAAATTTGCAGCGGAACGCTTGATTTGTTGGCTAAGCGAGACGTTAAAAGATTGATTACTCTTACCTCCTCCAACGAAAGTTTGGTAAAGTCCGCCATTGCGCTGATTGCTAGACTAGAGCCCAAGCCGGGTCGAAGATTCGTTGATTTAGAACGTCAAGTGGTGGTTCCCGATGTGCTTGTTACCCGCGTGGGTGAAGATAAGAGTGGCCAGCCAAAATTTCAAGTGATCTTAAACCCTGATGTGATGCCGCGCCTAAAGGTCAACGATATTTACGCAAGTGCGCTCAAATTTAGCGGCAAAAACGAGGGACTCCTTGGACTCCAGCAAAGGCTGCAAGAGGCGCGTTGGTTCATTAAAAATATTCAGCAACGTTTTGACACGATACTGCGTGTTAGTACGGCGATTGCTCAGCGCCAGAAAAACTTTTTCATCCACGGCGAGCTTGCCATGAAGCCTATGGTGCTGCGCGAAATCGCAGATGAGCTCGGGTTGCACGAGTCGACCATTAGTCGTGTGACGACCTCTAAATTTATGTCCACTCCCTACGGGACGTTCGAGTTGAAATACTTCTTTGGTTCGGGCCTTGGCACCGACAGCGGCAACAACGCATCCAGCACCGCTGTAAGGGCTTTGATCAAACAACTCGTTGCTAACGAGAACCCTAAAAAACCGCTCTCAGACAACCAACTATCCGATATGCTTAAAGAGCAAGGAATAGACTGTGCAAGGCGCACAGTGGCCAAATACAGAGAAGCACTTCGTATTGCGCCTACCCATTTAAGAAAAACGCTTTGAACGCACTCCTTATTTTTCTGCCCTGTGCAAGCGGGGTGGAGTTCTACCTTGCTTATGAGATTTACCGTATCTTAGGCTCGTCAGTCCAAGAGCTTAAAACGATGAGAGGAGGCGTACAGATCAAGGCCGCCTGGCGAGACGCCCTAATGCTGAACTTGCATTCGCGTTTAGCGCAACGCGTTTTGATTCAACTCCAAGACCTTCCCTACACAGGGGAACAAGATATCTACAGCGCGGCCCAGTCGGTTGCTT
>Ga0164297_10004744_pt1 | contig 12013 bp, 9 predicted proteins | sample GEODES058metaG_FD_113539 | JGI IMG/M metagenome (GOLD analysis project Ga0164297, IMG submission 113539) | Dystrophic lake water microbial communities from Trout Bog Lake, Wisconsin, USA - GEODES058 metaG | ecosystem: Environmental > Aquatic > Freshwater > Lake | place: USA: Trout Bog Lake... | reverse complement strand
CATCCAGTAGGAATTGAAGATTCTTTATCGGGGTGGAGAGTTATGTCACGGGGATTTGTTAAATCTTTTGCCGGAAGCGCCACGGGTTTCGAAATTGAAGCGGAGCTAAATGCTCACGCCTACATGATTAATGCTTCGGTGATGAATATGCCTGTGTCTTATAAGGGGCGATTAGAAGGGTCCCACTCTAAATTAAGCACGTACAGCGACGGCTTCCGAATTTTAAGAATGAATTTAATTCTATTCAGAAATAATCGTCCACAGCTTGCATTTGGATTACTTTCCGCACCTTGGTTTATCTCAAGCGCTGTGCTTGTTTCACATGCGTTGCTCACGTACTTCAGAACCGGGTTGGTAAAGCAATTTCCGAGTTTGATTGCGGGCGTCGGAGCATTCATAGTTGGCGCTTTATTGGTTGTAGCAGGAATAATTCTGCAGCGCGTTAAATTGATTCGAGCGAATTTGGCACTTTACAATTTTGGTAATTGAGCGTGATCCAAACGCTCTTGCTCTTGATTCCAAACCATTGTGCGGCGCAGGGCCTCTAATCCACTTTCACAAATAACCCATCCAATAAAGGTGATAATAGGCAATTCATAACGAAAATTAGTGCCGATCGTTCCATTAATGCTTGCAGTTATCCACAAAGCTAAAAGCATGGCCAGAAAATATTGCGAACTGCTTCGCTTAAAGTAAATCACAGAAGTGAAAATCGCGAATACTAACAGCGCAAGAAAAACCCGATCTAAAGCCCCAAGTTCAGCGATTTCATAAAATCCCACCTTGAAAAATGATGTAGGCAAAGAAAGGATTTTTGCCGGCAAGCTATGAGCACTGCTGTTAGGGAGAATTTCTGTTGACGTGTTCCCCAGTACCGAAGGAATGAAAGCCAAACCAGAAACGATTAGCGTAACAACCCCTCTAAGTTTAGAGACCCTAAAGAAATATACTGTTCCAATAGCTATCCATTCTAAAAATGCCATCCTAGTAAAACTAGTCGCGAGAATTAGAAGAACAAGTAGAGCATCTTGAAAGTGAGACTTCTTGTTACAAACCAACCAGACCGCTACAAGTGAAGTCAATCCCACAAGAAGGCTGTCCGTTGTATTTATAAACATCCATCGATTTATCGTAAGCGAGAGCGAAAGTGAAACAGCCACCAGAGCACCGAGCATTGTGCGTCGATAACACTTTCCTATGAAGTAAACACATAACATTGTCGTCAACATTGAAAGAGCTGGAATTACGAGCATTCCGCGAATGCCGAAAAAATACACAAATGGGATCGAAAGGAATGGGTACAGCACCCGTGGCATGAATCTTCCCCACTGCGGATTGACTTGGTAGAAAAGACTGTTAGGAGAAAAATTTTGTAATTTATATGAGTGAGTTGCGTACCAATTGCTAACAAGGCTTCCAGCCTCTTGTTGAGAGTGGCCAAGGGAAGTCAAAGTCCTAAAGGTGTATAACTGGCCGTCTGGATGAAAAAGTCCATAATCAAAGCCAAACATTAGACCGTTATATTTTATCTTCGAGACTAAATCAATCAACCAAAAAAAGACTACTACAAAAAGTGGGATTAATTTTCGTACTCGATTCATCGTCAAATTCTACCTTCTGTAGAGTGCAAAAGATTTTACTATCCGAAGGAATCTTGCAGGAATCCACTGTCGAATTTTACGAAACCCAATTACAAGTTTTCGCTCTGACGGGGCCAGTGTCAACCCGAAGTCCCCCCGAACTTCTAGCTGAGTTATTGCTTGGTATAGTATGAAATCTAATCGATCCGCAAGTTCCAGCGTCAAAAGTTGGCCGCAATCGATTTTTAAGGCGCCCGTCACCTCTTTTGAATGGCGACAGGCAATTATAAATTTTCTCATGCTGACATCTGCATCACACTTGGTATAAGACTCTTCTACTACTGAACACGTTTTTGGGGCTATTGCTAATAAAAAGTTGTCCTTGCCTTTAGAAGCGCTTAATTGAGAGTAACCGTAAAAATTCTCAAAATCTTTACCCTGGATCAGGACTCCTTCGCGAGCGAGTAATTTCAAAAAAATCTGTCGATTGAGGTTTTCCGAAATGTTGCGAGCGGACAATTTTGTGCTGAGCCTATTTAGAAGCCCAAGCTGGTGACGATCCGATCCATATATAGCGCCCAATTCCAATGTGCAATCCCAAAAAACCATAATTTCGGTCTCGGTCAGGCCATTTATCGCGTCAGTAAACACCTCAGAGTCGATGAAGCTGTCGAGCATCAAAAAAGCTTCCATGTACTTTCTTCTATTCGAAGCCAGTGCGCTTTCCTGGGATTTGTGAATTCGATAATTTAAAGAAATTTCACTGCAGGTCATATGGTCATTCTGTGCGACGAGGGAGTTCCCGACCCACCAATCAAATACATATCGGGTATTTTGAAAATCTTTCGGAACTCTCGAAAATCTCCAGAACGTCGCAGGCCATACAAGTGGAGGTTCATAGAACAACCTCGCGAGCTGACTTGGAAAATCACTGGATTTGCCTAGGGCAGGGCGAATCGAATCCGACAAGACGTTTCCGGCGGTATCAATGCCTTGGGCACCTGTTGCTATCAAACACAAATTCGGGTTCGCGTTCATCAAATTGAATATTGTAGGAAATATTTCGTGTCTAATTACGTCGTCATCCCCCGGAGCAATTATCCAATCTAGGTCTAGCGTTGTGTAAATTTTGAAAATTTCTGTTGCCAGATTCTGATTCTTTTCAAATCTGACGAGTTGGGCCTTTTCGGAGTTCTTTGTAACCCAATCAGCCAAGAAATGCGAAGCAAGCTTCTGGGCGCCATTATCAATCACCAAAGCATCAACATCAGGAAAGGAGAGAGCTTTTTCTATGCTGGAGAGGCATTCTGGGAGAAATTCCATGCGACCCTTTGAAACTAGGACGATTGTAATCCTCATTTAATTTCCCCCTCCACCCCTTCAATTATCGAATTTGCAATTCTCCTGTACACCATTTCAGAATCCCAATTTGAAAAGAAATATTCAGATGTTAAAAAAGAATAAATCTGATTCAATTTTTCTTCCGCCTGACGTCGTGAGAACGAAGAAATCACCTCAACTAGTTGTGCTGGGCTCTCATACGGAATCGCAAGTTCCATTGGCAGATTGACTTTATCAAGTGGAGGTCCGACGTAAATAGGAATCGTGCCGTTCATCAGAGCATCAATTAGTTTTTCACTAGTATAAATTGAAGAATTTTCTATGACTAATGAGAATTGGTACCCCTGCAATAATTGTTGCTTATCAGCGACTAGGCCATGAGAGGTCGGGTACTTTCTGAATAAATGCCCGTATACGGCGTTCGCGCTAGGAATTACTCCGGTGCGCAAGGCGGATCGAACAACGCCGAGCCTGTGTCGAATTTTCTCGAAAAGTGGCTCATCCCACAGCATTCCGTAGGTATCCAAATATTCGCTTGGAATTGTGTACGCCAATTGACGTCGGAGTTCATAATTGGAATTTGAGAGTGGGCTTACCTTATTGGCCGCAATCAATACTGCTTTTTTCCTTCGAGTGATCCAATTCTTGACCGAAAATAAATTCTCAAATTCTGGACTTTTCACTAAATCGCGTAGGTTAGAAAAACGACCTATTGGTTTAGCCGGATTGGGCTGATATTCATATGGCCAACAGATATCTTCCCCTACACCGCCTGGTGAAAAAACTCGGTCGTACTGCTCGAGGAGTCTTGGTTCATACTGAGCGGGAAATACGGCATCTGGCTCGAGACGAATTAAGTATGAAGACTTATCGTCAACCAAATTTCCCTTGTGAAGATTAAGTTCCGTGGGGTTGTGATTTAGAGAAATCAGAATCATTGCGCGCTCGGCGGAAACTTCTTTAAAGCCTTGTTCAAGAAAGACGGCGGAGATAACAGGAGATGCAGAAATCCCTCGGCTATCGCGTGGCGTAGTGCCTACGACACAGAATGTGCGGCTCATAATGGTCCTAGAATAGTGGTAAAGACACACTTCTAGGTCAGTTCTAATTGATAAGGGAAAGGCCAAGATTTTTATGGACGATCGGATCGACCTACTAATTTACATACCATGTTGGTCTGACTACAGACTTGCCATTGACCAAGCAATCCGAATTCGCGAACAGATGGCTCGTGACAGCGAGAAATTTAATACGATTAAGAAGATTGGGATTGTAATTTCTGTAAACGGAGTAGCCAAGTCTGAGTTGGATGAGAATTTATTTGCCGGCGTAGTCGACGAGATTGTTCATTACGAGGTTGGTATCGGAGGGGATGTAAATATTAGTAATGGATATTTGAAATCTCTTCAGTATCCCTCCAAATATTTTTGGAATTTGTCAACCAACGATATTGTAAATGATAGAAGTTTGGAATATTTGGACTCAGTGCTAAGCGCCAACTCTCCCATATATGTTGTAAGTAAAAAGCATCAATTAGAAGAATCCTTGACAATAACATCAACTTTTGAACGAAGGCTAAGCGGCGTCGAATTTGGTTTGATAAGCGGAGTGATCTACTCGGTCGATGCTCTATCAAGACATTTTCCGCAAGCACCAAAAATGGGATGGACAGGGTGGGGCCAGTTGGCAATTATCGAATCCGCCGCTATTAGCGCAGGTAGTTTGTCGGTGATGGTAATTCCCAAATACAAATTATTTAATTTGCAAAATTCCAATAGGTTGGAAAAGACACGAGAGCAAATTCGAGTCGACTATCGGCATAGTTTTTTTGGAATGCCAATTCTGCTTAACATCCTTTACTACAATAATCGAAGGTTACGAAAAAAATATATTAAACAGTGGCTGATTGGAGCTTGGTTTCAAATCCGCTTCTACAATAACGTCCCCAAGAACTATACGTATCCTCCAGGCGCGGTCGATCCAGGCTGGATTCAAGAACTGTCACACCGAGTAGTTGCAAAAAATGGAATGACTCTGCGGATCATGTACTTAGTTGGAAGCAAGATTGATTTTGATAAAATCAGAAATATTAAACTTGCGAGGCGGGTTCGAAGAACTTTAAAGGGCTAGCCAAGGGGGGTTTTTCGACATCGCGAGTTTGCTCAATTCGTTCCTCTCCCTTAATGTGTCCATAGGTTGCCAAAAGCCATCGTGGTGAAAAGCAACCAATTCTTTTTTATTTACTAGTTTCGGAAGCACTTCACTTTCGAGAATTGTTGAATCATTTTCTATTTCGCCAACAATATTAGGCTCTAACACAAAAAACCCACCGTTAATCCAACCAGCATCAGTCTGATTTTTCTCACCGAAATGTGTCACCAGGCCATTAAGCGTATCAACAACCCCAAATCTAGCCGGAGGACGAACGGCGGTTAGTGTTGCCATTTTCTGATGTTCTTCATGGAAATTCAAAAGTGCACTGAGATTAACATTTCCCAAACCGTCACCATAGGTGGCCATCATCCGCTCGCCTGGATATCGCAACAAGCATTGGCGAATGCGCCCCCCGGTCATGGTGTTTAAACCTGTATTGACGGCTTCAACTTTCCATTCTGGATTTACAACATTTCGAACCCAATCTTCGATTATTTCACTCTTATAGCCAGTCGCAATAATGAATTCATTAAAACCCTGAGCAGCGTAGATATTCATCAAGTGCCAGATGATGGGCTTATCGTCTAAAAGGACCATCGGTTTAGGCTTGGTTTCAGTTTCTTCGGAGATTCGAGACCCAAGTCCGCCAGCCAGAATAATGGTTTTCATTTCTACCCCTAAGTTAGGAGTAAAATTCTATCGCCTATAGTTATCGCATGAGTGAAAACCAACAAAGGATTTTGATTCTTTGTAATTCATTTGGTGGTGGCGGAGCTGAGGATTCGATGTCTGCGCTCCATGTTGCACTTATCAACCGCGGCTTGAATTCAACTTTTCTAGCAATTAACAATGATCCAAATTATTCAAGAATTATGTCAAGCACGGAGTTGAAGCGTACTTGGGGCGGCGGTCCTCTCAATACACTCAGAGCCATTCATGATTTTAGGCACTACTTAAAAACAAACACATTCGACGCCATCATTGCGAATTGCGAACTTGCTGAATTATTTGTTGCAGCATCGAACTTTCGCCCAGGACGTATCATCTGCGTTGAGCATACGACTAGGCCTTGGGCGGGTCGCAGATTACTCGGTAGGGCTGTTCGCAAGATTCTAGATTTATATAGAGCCGAGTGGGTGAGCGTCGTCAAATCACAATTGCATGTTTGGTCCAGTTTGCAAACTCCCCGCTATATCCCAAATCCCTTCCGTGACAAACCAGTGCCTCGAACCGGAATGGAGGAGCGCCTTATTTATATTGGTCGACTTCGACAAGAAAAGAGGCCCGAGCTGGTCATCCGCACCGCAATTGACTTAAAAGTTCCAGCAACTATCGTAGGAGCGGGAGCGCAGCAATCAGATCTAATGCAAAAATATGCGGAAAATAAAAATATTTCTTTCCTAGGATACAAATCTGATCCTTGGCTTGAACTGAAATCGGGGGGATTGGTAATCGTTCCATCAGAATATGAAGGAGATGGAATGGTTGTAGTCGAAGCGATAATCAACAATTTTCCAATTCTCCTTGCAGACAATGCCGATCTTCGCAGGTTTGACCTTTCAGAAGGTCACTACTTTCGAGATCAAAATGACCTGAAGAACAAAGTGAAAATCGGATTACCAGATAACTTTGCTAAGTTTTTAGTTTCGAATGAAAAGCGCGATGAAATTAAGCGCACTAGAGAATTTAACAGTATCTTAGACCAGTGGCTTGACCTTCTAAATTTCGAGTCAAAGTTTTAAATCGCGATTCAAATGTTGTCAAATGTTGGAAGGATTAAAGTGTTTCAACGGTTAATAGGCAATAAAACTCTCCGTAAAGCGGCAGCTACGTTAACCAAAAAAGATCAGAAGAAAGTTTTTTTGATTTTGTTGATACAAGTTACTCTGAGCTTTTTGGATGTTATCGGCGTTGGACTTTTAGGCGTAGTTGGAGCCTTGACTGTAACGGGAATTGAATCTCGAAAAGCGGGTACGAGAATTTCTGAAGTACTAAATTTTTTGAATCTTCAAAATGTTAAATTTCAATTACAAGTAGCTGTTATCGGTGTGACAGCAGTCGTAATTTTGCTCTCCCGAACGTTAATTTCTATCACTTTTACTCGTCGAATGCTTTTCTTTTTCGCGAGGCGCAGTGCACGTTTATCTGCTGAACTTGTTTCCCGACTTCTAAGTCAAAATCTACTGAAAGTGCTTGAAAAATCTTCACAGGAGACCTTGTTTGCTTTAACCTACGGAGTTTCCTCTTTGATGATGGGAATACTGGCAAATGCAGTTTCGTTGCTCGCTGATTTGTCGATTTTATCGGTATTGAGCGTTGCGCTTATTTTTGTCGATCCAGTCATGGCAGTGAGTACGGCCGCTCTCTTTTCCTTGGTCGCGTACTTAATGCATCGATTGCTAAGCGTTCGGGCACAACGATTGGGAAGATTAGATTCCGAATTGAATGTGGCTGCAAATGCAAAAATTATGGAGGTTTTAACCTCATATCGAGAGTCTGTAGTCCGCAATCGACGTTTCTATTATGCGGAGCAAATTAACGAAATCCGTATGAATCTCGCGAATACCCAAGCGGAGATGACCTTTATGCCGAATATTAGTAAGTACATTGTCGAAACGACCGTGATAGTTGGTGGAATAGCCGTTTCTGCGTTGCAATTTCTAACTCATAATGCAGCACATGCGTTTGCAACACTTGCAGTTTTTTTGGCCGCAACAAGCCGATTGGCACCTGCTTTGCTAAGGCTCCAACAGGGGTCCATGTACATTCGTAACAGCGCTGGAAATGCTTCTGGCACCCTCGCGTTAATTGACTCGTTAAGCACCGTCAAATCACCTCCTCTGGAAGACGCAATTCCAGATTTCAAATACGAAGGATTTTCATCTTCAGTGATCATGAACGAAGTCACTTTGACGTATCCCAAGCGGACCCATCCAGCAATCCAAAATGTTTCTGTACGCATACCAGCTGGATCTATCGTCGCATTCGTAGGGCCTTCTGGGGCTGGTAAGACGACAGTTATAGATACCTTATTAGGGGTTCTAAGCCCTGACGCCGGCATGGTGAGAATTTCGGGCGTCAGCCCTGCAGAGGCAATCGAAAAATGGCCTGGCGCGATTTCCTATGTCCCTCAAGATGTTTTTATAGCCGATGGAACAATTAGAGGAAACGTAGCCTTGGGCTATCCCCTTGATATCGCCACGGATGAAAGAGTTTATGAAGCTGTCAAGGCAGCCCAGCTTGAAGATGTTATTAATGAACTTTCAGAAGGCATTGATACGAACGTGGGCGAGAGAGGAACGCGCCTTTCGGGAGGTCAGCGACAGCGGCTGGGAATCGCTCGCGCACTATTTACTCGTCCTCAACTATTGGTTTTGGATGAGGCAACATCTGCACTAGACGGTGAGACTGAACTACGGATTTCGGATGCGATTTCCGCGCTGAGAGGACAGACGACCGTAGTTTTGATTGCTCACAGGCTATCAACCGTCCGAAAAGCGGATATCGTTTTTTACATGGAAAATGGTGTAATTCGTTCATACGGCTCATTTGACGAAGTTAGAGCTCAAACTCCTCAATTTGACGCTCAAGCACGACTGCTCGGTCTTTGATTTATCAAGTACGCTAGTCCTAATAAATAATTTATGCGGGGGAAAATGCAAGCCACATATTTGGTCAGGAGCCTTTGATGCAAAACGCTGATCAAGACTCTCTTAGGGCTGAAATTCTAAAGTTGACTGAAATGTATGCCCAGGAATTTCTCAAGCCACGAGAATTCAGAGCGGGATCAGACCCTGTTCCAGTCTCAGGAAAAGTGCTGACCAGTAGTGATTTTTTGAGCTTGGTTGATTCTTCTTTGGATGGTTGGCTAACTGCTGGACGATTTACTAAGCAGTTCGAAAGAGAATTGGCAGATTTTGTCGGAGCAAGATCTTCGCTCTTTGTTAACAGCGGGTCATCCGCAAACTTGTGTGCCCTAAGCGGTCTTACAAGTCCAAAGCTCGGCGCAAAAGCTTTAAAACCTGATGATGAAGTGCTCACAGTTGCAATGGGGTTTCCTACAACAATAAATCCAATAATTCAAAATAGGTTGCGCCCGGTTGTGGTCGACGTCGACCTTGAAACTCTTGACGCCATTCCCAGCAGACTCGAAGAGGCAATCGGACCAAAAACTAGGGCAATTATGATGGCGCATACCCTAGGGAATCCATTTGATTTAGATACTGTTCAAAAATTATGTAAGGAGCATGATCTTTGGCTAATCGAAGATTCTTGTGATGCTCTTGGCTCAACTTATAGAGGCCAAAGAACGGGATCATTTGGAGACACTGCAACCGTAAGTTTTTACCCAGCTCATCACATTACTACTGGTGAAGGCGGAGCTGTATTTGTAAAGTCACCGTTGGTACGTAAGCAGGTTGAGTCATTCAGGGACTGGGGCCGTGACTGTTATTGCGAAACGGGCTGTGATAACACATGCGCGAAACGTTTTGGTTGGAAATTAGGAGACCTTCCCGAAGGTTACGACCACAAATATATATATAGTCATATTGGATACAACTTAAAAGCAACAGACATGCAAGCTGCACTTGGAATAACTCAACTTCAAAAACTCGAATCATTTATTACCAAACGCAAAGAGAATTTTAACTATTTAAGCGATCAACTGAGCCGTATAGAGGGAATTAAAATTGCACAGGCAACTCCAAATTCAGATCCATCCTGGTTCGGCTGCCCCATAACGCTGGATCCAGATCATCCAGTCAATCGTGAAGAATTGTTACGATTTCTAGATTCGAGAAAAATTGGTACACGACTTCTGTTTGCTGGAAATATATTAAAGCAACCCGGGTATACAAACGTCGATTTCCGAGTGGTTGGAAATCTAAACAATACCGACATCGTCATGCGTAGATCTTTTTGGGTAGGCGTTTACCCTGGGCTAACCAAGGCGATGTTGGACTATGTCATTGAATCAATTGCCGAGTTTATGAGTGGATTGCATCGTTAAATGCACTTTTTGATTACCGGACACACAGGCTTTAAAGGGTCTTGGCTAGGAATGCTACTCAAGATGCAAGGCCACGAGGTCTCTGGAATTTCTCTCGAACCAAACGTTAAATCGCTCTATCTGGAGGCCAACCTCCAAAGCATCTTTAAAGTGGATGGCAGATGCGATATTCGTGACCGTAGCTCACTCAAATCAATAGTAGATAAGATTCAACCCGACGTCGTAATCCATTTCGCCGCCCAAGCCCTTGTTCGCGAATCCTATAAAAGTCCGATACTGACGTTTGAGACCAATGTCCTTGGAACATTAAATGTTTTGGATTCGATAAAAGATCTTCAATGTATAAAAGCGGCGCTCATAATAACCACCGATAAGGTGTACATAAATGTTAATAAGCCGGTGGGTTATGTCGAGAGCGACCCGCTTGGTGGTGATGACCCATACAGTGCATCCAAGGCAGCGGCTGATATTGCAACACAGTCTTGGGCAAAAATCCATGAGAGGTTTCCGATTGCGATTGCCAGGGCCGGAAACGTGGTTGGTGCGGGCGACTGGTCGCAGGATCGCCTGATCCCGGACCTGATTTCTGCCTATATTGCAGATCGAAGTCCCATTTTGAGATATCCCGGTTCCGTGCGACCTTGGCAGCACGTTCTAGATTGTCTTAACGGATATATGGCAATTATAAACCATCAGCTAATTTCAGGTGATGGAGGTGTGTGGAACATCGGGCCCGATCTGTCTCCGGATAAAACTGTTGGATTGGTCGCTGATTTGTTCGCAAAGCAAATTTCCCCAAATGTGCAGTGGAGGATGGACGAAAGAACACAGCCCCACGAGGCAGGAATACTTTTGTTGAACTCTGATAGGGCACGAACCGCCCTGAAATGGAAAGACAAGCTCAATTTTGAAGAGACTTTGGGATGGACGATAGAAGGCTACCTCGAAATATTAAAGGGTGAATCCTCGCGAAAAATTATTGAACGACAGATAAATCAGTTCTTATCTCTATAGATTTCAAGGTGCTTTGAAACCATCATTTCCACACTAAATTCAGATTTGGCAAGTGCAAGCGCGGCTTGCGAAACTATTTCCAAATGTTTTCGGTCCTCTACCAATTTCAAAATTAAATCAGGAATTTCCTTCGCACTCCCTGCGAGAAACCCGGTCGAATTGTCCACAATAAATTCACCAACCCCACCTACGTTTGTAGAAAGAGTTGGAACTCCGCGGAGAGCGGCTTCTACGATTACAACCGGCATACCCTCATTATCGCTCGTCATAACAAGCAAATCAGCAACGGTGAAGTATTCACTTGCCTCGCTCACCCAGCCCGTGAAATGAATCGGAAGCTTGCGTGAAGCGGCCAATTCCCGACACGAATCGAGCAACTCTCCGCCACCGACCATGAATATCGTGATAGGTGCGAGAGCTTGATTATAAACACTCTCGGCGATCTCGATCATTGCTACCGGGTTCTTAATTGCCGTAAACCGACCAACCCAAGCAATGACGAAATCACCTTGCCCAATACCCATTCTCGTTCGCGCAAGCGACTTGTCGACGGGCAAAGGAAATGGAAGTCCAGGTCGAATAACGGTCCACTTATTTTTTGGACCAACTCCTGTCACGAGTAACTCCTCCATAACCTGCGAAGTTACGGCAACAAGATCTGAGGTTATTCGGGCGAGAAACCGCTCGAGGTGAACAATTAAATTCGTCTTACTTGGAGAGAAGTAACCATATAAAAGGTGACCATGATAAGTATGAATGACTTTGGCCTTTGGAGCAGCGAGCTTCGCCGCTAACCTGCCCAATACTCCAGCTTTTGAAGTATGAGTATGGATGACGTCGGGGTTTAATTTACGAAGATGTTTAAAGATTGCGTAAAGGGCTCTCGCATCATTAAAAAGAAAAATTGAGCGTG
>Ga0164297_10004742_pt1 | contig 12017 bp, 10 predicted proteins | sample GEODES058metaG_FD_113539 | JGI IMG/M metagenome (GOLD analysis project Ga0164297, IMG submission 113539) | Dystrophic lake water microbial communities from Trout Bog Lake, Wisconsin, USA - GEODES058 metaG | ecosystem: Environmental > Aquatic > Freshwater > Lake | place: USA: Trout Bog Lake... | reverse complement strand
CGCGCTCAATCCCCCAGGTCGCCAATATTTCGGCATAGCGATCTGCTTTGAGCTGGGTTGTTGGGAAGAAACCCTCTAAGAGGGTTTCACGTGAAACACTCAAGCGGGGAGAACTACCACGCAACGATGAGGCTCTTCGCCCTCAGATTCACTGGTGAGTCCAATTTCTTGGATGGTGTCATGGACGACTTTGCGCTCAAAAGCATTCATTGGCTTGAGTTTGACCGATTCGCCGGTTGACTTCACTTCTTCAGCGACTTCGTGGGCTAATTTAGCCAACTCTTCCTTCTTTGAGCTACGGAAGTTGTCGATATCAAGCATGAGGCGAGAGCGCTCGCCAAGGCTGGTTTGGACCGCAAGGCGGGTGAGCTCTTGTAGGGCGTCGAGAACCTCGCCATTTGAACCAACGAGGTGTTGGAGCTTGCCACCTGCGATAGCCAGTGAGGCGCGGTCATTCTCTACATCGATATCAATATCGCCATCGAGGTCGGCAATATCCAAGAGTCCCTCTAGGTAATCAGCTGCAACATCGCCCTCTTCTTCAAGCCGGGCAATCAGGCTCTTTTTCACCTTTTCCGGTGCAGAACCAGTTGAGGATGAATCTTCGGTAATGGTCTCTGTCTCACTCATGAGCGACTCCTGTCTGATTTATATGCTTTTAATACTATTTGGGCGATTTGTGACTATTTCTTTGGTTTCTTTCGGGTTGGTTGCTTGCGTTGGCGAGCGACCGTCTGTTCCGCCTTCTTCTCAAGCTTCTCAGCCTCATCAGGGGATAGAACTGCACCTGCATCCATGGTTCCACCCTCGAGCGCGCGGCGCTTGAGTAGCTCTTCATAGGCAGGTGATCCCGGGGTTGGGTTTCGCTTGATCACGTAGAACTGCTGGAAGAAGGTCCACAAGTTTGTCGTTGACCAATAGATCAATACACCGATTGGGAAGTTCACACCAGAGATTGCAAAGATAACCGGGAAGACATACAACATGATCTTCTGTTGTTGCGCCATGGGATTGCCGGCTTCCATCTTTGGCATTCCTTTAACCATCAACTGACGCTGTGTTGAGAATGTTGTTGCCGACATAAAGGCAATCAATACAACTGTCACAATCTTTGTTGAGGTGATGTGTGTGCTGAGGAAACTGTCAGCAATAGGTGCGCCTAAAAATTTTGCGGTGTGCGCTGTATTTAAAAGATCTTGAGTAAAGATATGTGGCAGGTAGCGGCCTTTGTTGTCGTTAGCTACTGCGTTAAGAACACGGAACAAGGCGAAGAAGATTGGCGCTTGTGCAAGAAGTGGGAAGCATGAAGCGAGTGGGTTTGTCTTGTGCTCTTTGTAGAGCTTCATCATCTCTTCTGATTGCTTCTGACGATCATCTTTGTAGCGCTTTTGAATCTCTTTCATCTTTGGTTGAAGCGCGGTCATAGCACGCTGGCTTTTAATCTGCTTCACAAAGAGTGGAATCAAAATAACGCGGATCAAAATAACGAGGCCAACGATAGAGAGCGTCCACTTGAGACTCTCGTGTGAGTGTTTGCCGACTACCAATCCAAAGAGTGAGTGAAATTGAATCATCACCCAAGAGATAGCGAAATACAATGGTTTGAGGATGGTATTCATGCATACACCTTTTCTGCCGCAGACTTATTTACTGCATAATCGACGCCACCATGTGACCATGGATTGCAACGGAGTACACGCCACACAGCCATCGCTAAACCTTTGAGACCAAAGGCCAAGATTGCGTCGACTGCGTATTGTGAACATGATGGGTAGTACTTGCACCGAGGTGCCAAGCTGGGTGAGATCCACTTTTGATAAAACCTAATTGGCGCAATTAATAGAGTTTTCACTTTTTGCCAGCCAATTCAGTCAGGCGAGTCAGAGCCTTGTCGAAGGCTTCGTTCAACTCCGCCTGATAGCTGTCGCACTTTTTTAATACTCGGATTACCACGTGGGTGTTCTCGGGAAAGGTATTGATTCGCTCGCGCGCGATATGCCGCAGCTGGCGAGCAATCTGATGGCGAGTAACGGAGCCACCGATACTTTTATTAATGATCAACCCAAGCTTGGGTGCACCTGAATCGTGATTTTGGGCAGACGAAAGAAAGTAGAGAACGAGATGAGGTGAGGTTGCGCGGTGCCCGGTTTTGGTTGTGCGTGAAAAGTCCGAGCTGTTGCGCAAACGATTCTTTGCTGAAAGCACGAGTTAGGCAGAGATGCGTGCGCGACCCTTAGCGCGGCGTGATGCAAGAACAGCACGTCCACCGCGAGTAGCCATGCGGGCACGGAAACCATGCTTCTTGGCACGCTTACGGTTGTTAGGTTGGTAAGTGCGCTTGCTCATAAAAACTCCTTTTTAATGGCAATCAGCTCTTTGGCCGAAAGCCCCACATCACAGGTAGAGGAGAAGGCTACGGGGGCTGTGGACAAGGGTCAAACTGGCCCTCCTGGATTCTTGTGGATAACCACTTGTATTTTGGAGGAAAAACCTTTAAGTTCACCCTCTATCCACAGGCAGACCCGCTCTGTGGTTCGGTAAGTCGGGTGAAGAGCCCGCCTAAAGACTCTCAATCTGGGGTTTAGACCACAGGCTGTGGATATCTTTGGGGATAACGTGGAATAGGTGTGTAGTGATGGCCACTCTCGAAGAGATCGATCTCCCGCAGCTCTGGGGGACGGTTATCGAGTCGATGGCTGGAGAATCCCCACAACACCGGGCCTTCCTGGCACTCACTAAACCTCTGGGTTTATTGCAGAGTGATGGTGGAGCCACCCTTCTCCTCAACACCCCTAACCAATTCGCTAAAGACTTTTTAGAGATCCGCGTCAAAGCCGCTCTCAACGAGATTTTGTCTCAGCAACTCGGACAGAAAATAAATATCGCGGTTGCTGTTGATGAAAATTTAGAGGTTGAGAACAACTCTTCTTCCGACGATTCTCATTCACAACTCTTTGACGACACTGAAGTCGGTGCTCCAACAAACGCTCCAACAAATATCGTTGGCAAGAGTGGAACTGGTCGCGACTACAACGAGACCAAGGTTGCCTCAGAACAATCTCAACTCAACCCTCGCTACATCTTTGAAACCTTCGTTATTGGTGCCTCTAACCGCTTCGCACATGCTGCTGCTGTTGCAGTCGCAGAAGCTCCGGCTAAGGCATACAACCCGCTATTCATCTATGGTGAATCAGGGTTGGGTAAAACTCACTTGTTGCATGCAATTGGGGCTTATGCGAAAGAGTTGTACGGTGGTGTTCGCGTTCGTTATGTCTCATCAGAAGAATTCACCAACGACTTCATTAACTCAATCCGCGACGATAAAGCCAGTGTTTTTCAACGTCGATATCGCGATCTAGATGTGCTTTTGGTTGACGACATTCAGTTTTTAGAAAATAAAGAACGTACTCAAGAAGAGTTCTTCCACACCTTCAACACGTTGTATAACGCTAACAAGCAGATTGTTATCTCGAGTGACCGTCCGCCAAAGCAACTCACCACTCTCGAAGATCGGTTGCGTAGTCGATTTGAGTGGGGTTTGATCACTGACATTCAACCACCAGAACTCGAAACTCGTATTGCGATTTTGCGTAAGAAAGCCGCGCAAGACAAACTCAATGCGCCAGATGATGTTTTGGAATATATCGCTTCAAAAATCTCTTCAAACATTCGCGAATTAGAAGGCGCGTTGATTCGTGTTACCGCTTTCGCTTCTCTTAATCGCCAACCAGTCGACATGGGTCTTGCAGAAATTGTTTTAAAAGATTTAATTCCTGATCAAGTCGGTCCAGAAATTACTGCTTCCACCATCATGGCCCAGACCGCTTCCTACTTCAGCCTCACCTTGGAAGATTTATGCGGCACCTCCCGAAGTCGGGTTTTGGTCAACGCTCGCCAGATCGCTATGTATTTGTGTCGCGAGCTGACTGAGCTATCGCTTCCAAAGATCGGCCAAACTTTTGGCGGCCGCGACCACACCACAGTGATGCACGCAGATAGAAAGATTCGGCAGTTGATGGCTGAGCGCCGCTCGATTTATAACCAAGTCACTGAGCTCACCAACCGGATTAAGCTCCAAGCAAAAAATTAGGCTTAGGTAAGGCCTTCTGAACTACATATGAGTAATTAACACCTGTGGATAACTTGGGGAAAACTAGGGTTTTGTGTGGGATAAATTGAGCGTGGTTGTGGGGTTCTGTGGGTATCTCACTCGCTCAACCCTCACTTAAGCCAGTTACCAACGGCGCCACACAGCCTTTCCCACAGGTGTGAACGAGTAAAAAGCGCGGTTGACCTGCGGTTTCGCTCTTATCCACAGAAATAACGTCTGGTTACTACGAATACCTTTAATTACATAGATTTTAAGAATTAACAGGAAGAACTAAAGGTACTTAGACTTACACCACACATATATAGAGAGAGTTGTTTATGAAGTTTGTTGTCGAGCCAGGCGAGTTAGTAGACGCCGTTAATTGGGTTGCCCGCAGCCTCTCCACCCGACCAATCAAACCCGAACTCCTTGGCATCATGATTGATGTTGATACCTCAATCACTCTCACAGGTTCAGATTTAGAGACCTCCACCAAAGCGATCCTTAAAGCCGACATCGCCGCTAAAGGCAAAGTTCTTGTGCCCGGCAGATTGTTAGCGGAGATCGCTCGTTCACTTCCTAACAAACCAATCACTTTTGTTTTAGATGGCACCCGCGTACTTGTAACAGCTGGCTCGGCAAAATTCACCTTGCCAACACTTTCAGTCCATGAATATCCAAACCTGCCAGAACTTCCAGAGACAGCAGGTCTCATTGCGAGCGATGTTTTTGCAACAGCAGTGAATCAGGTGGCTGTCGCCGCCGGTAAAGATGACTCACTACCAACTCTTACAGGCGTTCATATCGAGATTAATAAAAACACAATCACACTTGCAGCAACCGATCGTTATCGATTGGCAGTCCGTGAACTTACCTGGCAAGCCAAAGATGGAAGCATTGAATCAAACACACTCGTTCGCGCTCGCACACTTTCGGACGCAGCGAAGTCACTCACAAACCATTCCCAAGTAACACTCGCGCTTTCACCAACTCAAGCGAATGAAAAACTTATTGGTTTCGTCTCTGACTTAAAAACCATGACTTCTCGCACACTCGACGGGACGTTCCCACCTTTTAAACACCTACTCCCAACCGATTCAGTCGCCCAGGCCACCATTGAAGTTGCTCCGTTTTTAGATTCAGTTCGCCGGGTAGCGCTCGTGACTGATAAGACAGTTCCACTTCGTTTGATCTTTTCTCACAACTCGCTCCAACTCGAAGCTGGTGCTGGCGAAGAAGCCCAAGCGACAGAAGAGTTAGAGATTATTTATAACGGCGAAGATATCAACATCGCTTTTAACCCAACCTACTTAACAGATGGGCTACAAGCGATCGGTACCCCGTTTGTACAAATTGATTTCACCGGCGCGAGCAAACCAGCTGTACTCAGTGGCAAGCATGAACTTAATGGCGCGAAGGACGAGTCATATAAGTACCTGTTGATGCCAATGCGTTACAGCGCTTAATTGGTGTGTACCTCTCAACCCTCTCGCTCAAGAACTTTCGTTCCTATAGCGATCTAGAACTCTCACTCGTACCCGGCACCACCATATTTCTCGGCAAAAATGGCGAGGGTAAAACCAATATCGTCGAATCGATTCTTTACCTAGCTTTTCTCTCATCCCACCGGACCAGCGGCGATCAACCACTTGTAAAACTAGGTGAGAGCTCGGCCTATATCCGCTCTGTTATCAACAACGATGAGCGAGAGCTGTTGGTGGAGTTAGAAGTCAACGCTGAAAAAGCGAACCGGGCTCGCATCAATCAAAATCCAGTGAGGTCTCAGAAAGAACTCTTCGGTTTACTTAAGTGCGTCTATTTCTCTCCCGAAGATTTAGATTTGGTGCGCGGTGATCCAGCCGAACGCCGCAGGTTTATTGATCAACTCTTAATCCTTCGTAACCCGCGCTTAGCCGGAGTGATCTCTGATTATGAGCGCGCGGTACGACAACGTAACTCACTTTTAAAAACTCGTTCACATTATTCATCCCTGCAATCATGGGACGAGCAAGTGGCGACATTTGGCGGAGAAGTGATCGCCGCCAGATTAAGTACATTGGCCGAACTTGAACCGCTTTTCGCCGAGGTCTACAAAGAGATCTCCGCGATAAAACCCGCTCGCATCACCTATAAATCATCTATTGAAAACCCCACCCAAGATCCGCTGACAAATAAAGAACTTATTCTGCAGAAAATGGCAGAGATCAAATTGCAAGAGTTAGATCGTGGGCTGACTTTGGTGGGACCACATCGCGATGACCTTCTTCTTCATCTCGGAGATCATTTAGTAAAGGGCTATGCCAGCCACGGTGAATCATGGTCGGTTGCGCTCTCACTCAAACTTGCTTCGTATCAGATGTTGCTCAACGAAGGCGCTAAACCAATTTTGATTTTAGATGATGTTTTTTCAGAGCTCGATGAAGAGCGTCGCGATCAATTGGTGGCACTCGCACATAGCGCAGAACAAACCTTCATTACTGTCGCGGTTGGTTCGGATCTGCCAGCCGGGCTCACAGGTAAAACCTTCACAGTGAAAAGCGGATCGGTGAAAGAGCAATGAAAGATTATGCACGCGAGCTCTATCGAACCTGGCGCACCAATTCGCGAAAGAGTCGCACCACAACTAAAGACGAAGTTCGCGAGCGAGTGGAAGATCCACAACAACTAAGTAATATTTTAAACGAGTTAGTTGCGCACCGAGATTGGCGCCAAGGAATTGCTGAAGGAACCCTCTTCACTGATTGGGCTCAAGTCGTCGGCGCCGAGATTGCCTCGCACGCCACTCCGGTCTCATTGGTGGACGGACTCCTCACCATTCAAACCACCTCAACCGCCTGGGCTACCCAGATGCGGATGATCTCTACCCAACTACTCACCACCATCTCTCAGTCGGCGCCGGGCGCTTTGGTGGAAGAGTTGGTCATCATCGGGCCGCACGCCCCAAGCTGGAAAAAAGGCATTAGGAATATTAAGAACGCCCGCGGCCCACGCGACACATACGGCTGATAAAAACCGCGGTTCTAGTACTCACCCACAACTTCTTTATGTAAGCGCCTTAGATTAAAACCTAGGTGCCTTTTTGGCTGGTTCTAGCACTCAGATATGACTAGGATTAAGGCCTGTACCTCGCTAAACGGCCGCAAACGCCCCCATAGGAGCAATGTTCACATGCCAGAGACTTCATACAACGCCAGTAACATCACGGTTCTTGAAGGTCTCGACGCTGTCCGCAAGCGTCCCGGCATGTATATCGGCTCCACCGGAGAGCGCGGACTCCACCACCTGGTTTATGAAGTCGTCGACAACTCAGTAGATGAGGCGCTCGCTGGCTATTGCTCTGAAATTAATGTGACCTTGATGGCTGATGGCGCGGTTCGAGTGATTGATAACGGCCGCGGAATTCCAGTCGATCTTCACCCAGTCGAAAAGCGTCCAGCTCTCGAAATCGTTCTTACTGTTCTGCACGCCGGTGGAAAATTCGGCGACGGCGGTTATTCAGTCTCTGGCGGACTTCACGGCGTAGGTATCTCTGTGGTGAACGCGCTTTCCACCAACTTAGCTGTCGATGTAAAACGCGATGGTTCACATTGGCACCAGGAGTACAAGCTCGGCGTACCACAAGCACCGGTTCGTAAAGGTGAGAGCGCAACCGACACCGGCACCACCGTTACTTTCTGGCCATCTGTAGAAATTTTTGAAACCACGGACTTTAGTTATGAAACTCTTTCCACCCGCTTTCGCGAGATGGCTTTTCTTAACAAGGGTTTGACCATCACACTCACCGATGAACGCCCAGGACATGTCGATGAGAACGGCCAACCACTGTCGGCTAAGTATCACTACGAAGGCGGGATTGTTGATTTTGTCCGTCACCTCAATTTGTCTAAAGGTGAGCAACATAAAACCATCATCGCTTTTGATGCCGAAGATAAAGCGCAGAAAATGTCGCTTGAAGTTGCGATGCAATGGAACACTGGATTTTCAGAGAGCGTCTACACCTTTGCAAACACCATCAATACAGGTGAAGGTGGAACACACGAAGAAGGATTTAGAACAGCGCTGACTTCTATCGTCAATAAGTTTGGCGAAGAGTGGGGCTTTATTCGCAAGAAAGAAGACCGCCTCACTGGTGATGATGTCCGCGAAGGACTCACCGCAATTGTCTCTATCAAAATTGGCGAACCACAGTTTGAAGGTCAGACCAAGACAAAACTCGGTAACACCGAAGCAAAATCATTTACCCAAAAAGCAATGAATGAATTTCTGACCGCGTGGTTTGAAAAGAATCCCGGTGAAGGCAAAGAGATCGTTCGTAAGAGCATTGATGCAGCAGCAGCGCGAGTAGCAGCTCGCAAAGCCCGCGATTTAAGCCGTTCTCGCAAAGGCTTGCTTGAAGGCCGTGGTATGCCAGGAAAGCTCGCTGATTGCCAATGGACTGAACCAGAAAAATGCGAGCTCTATATCGTTGAGGGTGACTCCGCTGGTGGTTCAACCAAAGGTGGTCGCGATTCTCGTTACCAAGCAGTGCTTCCTATCCGCGGCAAAATTCTCAATGTTGAAAAGGCGCGCATCGATCGCGTTCTCCAAAACAATGAGGTCCAAGCGCTTATCACCGCGCTCGGCACGGGTATTCACGACGAGTTCGATGCAGCGAAGCTTCGCTATCACAAAATTATTTTGATGGCCGACGCCGACGTCGATGGTCAACACATTCGCACACTGCTATTAACCCTTCTCTTCCGTTTTATGCGTCCGCTGATTGAAAACGGTTACGTCTACTTCGCTCAACCACCACTCTATAAACTCAAGTGGGGTGGCAAAGAGCCGGTGCAATATGCGTTTAGTGATCGCGAACGCGATGGCTTCATCAAACTCGGACTAGAAGCAGGAAAGCGCCTTCCTAAAGAAGATGGCATCCAGCGCTTTAAAGGTCTAGGTGAAATGCCAGCGAAAGAGTTGTGGGACACAACCATGGACCCAGCAAATCGCGTGCTCATCAAAGTAACAATCGATGATGCAGCAGCGGCAGATGATCTCTTCTCTGTTCTTATGGGTGAAGATGTTGAACTTCGCCGCAACTTCATTCAACGCAACGCTAAAGATGTAAGGTTCTTGGATATCTAATGGACGATCGTTTTCAAGCAGGTATGGACACTGAGAAGATCGAGACCGTTGATCTTCAAGTTGAGATGGCGCGCAGCTATCTCGATTACGCAATGTCAGTCATTGTTGGTCGTGCGCTACCCGATGTTCGCGATGGTCTAAAGCCGGTACACCGCCGCGTTCTTTACGCGATGTTCGATGCTGGGTATCGCCCAGATAAGGGTTACTACAAGTCTTCTCGTATCGTCGGTGACGTCATGGGTAACTATCACCCACACGGCGACACAGCTATTTATGACGCAGTAGTGCGCTTGGCGCAGTTCTGGTCGCTTCGATATCCATTGATCGATGGCAACGGTAACTTCGGTAGCCCTGGTAACGACCCAGCGGCAGCCATGCGTTACACCGAAGCGAAGCTCGCTCATCTTGCTATGGAGATGATGCGCGACATCGATGAAGACACAGTTAACTTCATCCCTAACTACGACGGTCGCTCACAAGAACCAACAGTTCTTCCAAGTCGTTTCCCAAATCTATTGGTCAATGGTTCTGCAGGTATCGCGGTGGGAATGGCAACAAATATTCCACCACACAACCTCACTGAAATTATTGCTGCAACAGTCTGGGCACTTGAAAACCCAGATGCCACACCGGCAGAGACTCTAGAAAAACTTCTCACTATTGTGAAAGGCCCTGACTTCCCTACCAAGGCGCTGATTGTTGGCCGCCAAGGAATTGAAGATGCTTATCGCACTGGTCGCGGATCAATCACTATGCGCGCAGTTGTTGAGATTGAAGAGATCAACAAGCGCACCTGTTTGGTTGTCACCGAACTTCCATATCAAGTGAACCCAGATAATTTGGCGCTGAAAATTGCTGAACTTGTTAAAGATGGAAAGATCAAAGGCATCGCCGATGTACGCGATGAAGGTAACGAACGCCTAGGACAGCGCTTGGTCATTGTGTTGCGCAACGACGCCACACCTAAGGTAGTTCTCAACAACCTCTACAAGCAGACACAACTTCAAGATTCATTTGGCGCAAATATGTTGGCGCTCGTTGATGGTGTGCCTCGCACCCTTCGCCTCGATGAATTTATTCGCTACTACATCGAGCACCAAGTAGAAGTGATTGTTCGCCGAACCAAGTATCGGTTGGCAGAGCGCGAAAAGCGCGCGCATATTTTGCGCGGCTACCTCAAAGCCCTTGATGCGCTAGATGCAGTAATTGCATTGATCCGCGCAAGCAAAACCCCAGAAGAGGCCCGCACTGGTTTGATGGAACTCTTAGATGTAGATGAGATTCAAGCCAATGCAATTTTGGATATGCAGCTTCGTCGTATCGCCGCTCTTGAGCGCCAAAAGATCAACGATGAGTACGACGGCTTAATGATTGAAATTAAGTCACTTAACGAGATTTTGGCTAGCGAAGCACGTCAGCGCGAGATCATCAAAGAAGAGTTGGTTGAACTCGGTGAGAAATATGCCGACGAGCGCCGCACCCAAATTATTCTGGCCGAATCAGATCTTTCAGTTGAAGATCTCATCCCAGATCAAGAAGTCGTAGTCACTATTACTCGCAGCGGTTACTCCAAGCGCACCCGCGCCGATCTCTATCGCGCGCAACGTCGTGGTGGTAAAGGTGTGAAAGGTGCTGCGCTCAAGCAAGATGATCTCGTCGATCACTTCTTTATTGCATCGACCCATGACTGGTTGCTCTTTTTCACCAACAAAGGTCGGGTCTATCGCCTTAAAGTTCATGAGCTGCCCGATGCTGGCCGCGATGCTCGCGGACAACACGTTGCAAACCTCTTGGAGTTCAAGCCAGATGAAACCATCGCTCAAGTAATTTCGTTGCGCACCTACACCGACGCTTCCTACTTGGTGATTGCAACTAAATCTGGCATGGTCAAAAAATCTCCATTGACCGAATACGACTCACCTCGCTCTGGTGGATTGATCGCAATCAATCTCAAAGATGGCGACGAAGTTGTTTCTAGCGCGCTTGTCTCTAACGACGATGAACTTCTTCTTGTTTCTAAAAATGGCATGTCACTCCGCTTTGGTGCGAACGAAGAGTCAATGCGCGCGATGGGCCGAGCAACATCGGGTGTGATTGGAATGAAATTTAGGGCCGACGACGAACTTCTCACCATGGCTGCAATCAGCGGCGAGAGTGATGATCAATTTGTTTTCACAGCTACCGACGGTGGTTATGCCAAGCGCACCCCACTCGATGAGTATCGCCAGCAAGCTCGTGGCGGAATTGGTGTGAAGGCAGCGAAGATCGATGAAGGTTCCAGAGGAACCTTGGTTGGCGCGATGATCGTCCAACCAGGCGATGAGATTTTGGCGATCACTTCGGGTGGCGTAGTCATGCGCACCCCAGTCGAAGAGATTCGCGAGACCAGTCGTGACACCCTTGGTGTGCGGCTAGTGAACCTCGACGCTGGCACCTCGGTCGTCTCGATCACCCAAGTCAAAGACGCTCCAGAAGCCGCCGAATAAGCCCCTTAACTCCACATTTTGGGAGTTCGGGAATAGTCGGGTAGCCTTTGCCCTTCGCACGTGCATACTTAATCGCCTTCAGCTTTTAAGCGCACATATGCGGGCCTGTAGCTCAGCCTGGTTAGAGCGCTTCCCTGATAAGGAAGAGGTCGGTGGTTCAAGTCCACCCAGGCCCACCAGGATTTCATTCCTTAACCGCTCGTCGGATAAGGTTCATCCTCTTAGGGGCCTTAGCTCAATTGGTAGAGCGCCTGCTTTGCAAGCAGGAGGTCAGGAGTTCGATCCTCCTAGGCTCCACGTTTAGTACGTAGCAGTTT
>Ga0164297_10004740_pt1 | contig 12018 bp, 10 predicted proteins | sample GEODES058metaG_FD_113539 | JGI IMG/M metagenome (GOLD analysis project Ga0164297, IMG submission 113539) | Dystrophic lake water microbial communities from Trout Bog Lake, Wisconsin, USA - GEODES058 metaG | ecosystem: Environmental > Aquatic > Freshwater > Lake | place: USA: Trout Bog Lake... | reverse complement strand
TAATGGCAATAATAACTTTAACTACTGATCTGGGCGACAAAGATATTTACCAGGCAGCCCTTAAAGGAAGTATCTTAAAATTATTGCCCGGCGCAAGTATCGTCGATATTACCCATAACGTTTCGGCCTTTAATGTGCAGCAGGCGGCATTTATACTTAAAAATAGCTTTCACTATTTTCCTGAAGGCACGGTACATTTAATAGGTATCGATACGGTATTTAACAAGGAAACCAAATACCTGGCTGTTAATTACAATAACCATTTTTTTGTAGGCTCTGATAACGGTATTTTTTCGCTGATGTTCAATGCCGATCCCGACGAAATGGTCGAGATCAATATCATGCAGGATCTTAAATTTCTGCATTTTCCGCTGGCCGATATTTTTGTTAAAACTGCCTGTCATTTAGCCAATGGTGGCAAGTTGCAGGAAATAGGACTACCGGTAAATGCTATCGATAAAAAAATGAACCTGCAGCCGGTAATTGAGAAGAACCGCATTAAAGGCGTAGTTATTTATATCGATTCGTTCCAGAATGTGATCACTAATATCACCAAGGAGTTTTTCAACCAGGTGCAAAAGGGACGTAATTTTACGCTGTCATTTAAACGCAACGAAACCATCAATCACCTGAGCTGGTATTATAACGAAGTGCCCGAGGGTGAAAAGCTATGCCTGTTTGGTATCAGCGACCACCTCGAGATCGCTATTAACAAAGGCAATGCCAGCGGGCTGCTGGGTTTGAATCTGGGCGATACGGTGATCATCAATTTTGAATAACGTTGCCTGCCTGGCGTTTGTTTTCGCTTTAGGTTCTCATGGCAGCGTCAATTTTTTTTTATTATACCCCCAAAGATGCAATGCTGCTTAATTTGGCCGGGATTTAGTATAGAATTATGGCAAGAGGCAGAAGTACTTTAAATAGTGGCAACAGGCAGAAAGAGGAATTACCCAAAGCTCAGATCAACCGCGAAACCTTAAAAAATATATCCAAACTACTTAGTTACCTCCGGCCCTACCGCGCTAAATTTTTTGGTGCAATGTTCTTTTTATTGCTTTCGAGTTTGGTGGGACTGGCTTTTCCTTCATTTATTGGAGGATTTATTGACACGGCATTGGGCCAAAAGACCAGTGACTTCCTACCCTCAACAATAAAAGGAATTGGCGTTTTGGCACTACTCGTTTTATTTGGACAAGGCTTTGTATCATATTTCCGAATATTATGGTTTGTTCAGGTCGCTGAGCGCGCCCTTGCAGACATAAGGCGGGATACCTATTTTAAGCTAATCACTCTCCCAATGAATTTCTTTTCGAATCGAAGGGTTGGAGAATTAAATAGCCGCATTTCTGCAGATTTATCGCAGATACAAGATACTTTAACTACAACCCTTGCCGAAATGACGCGGCAGTTAATATTTTTAGTAGGTGGTATCTCATTTTTGGCTATCATTTCAATCAAGCTAACATTATCCTTATTGGTGGTTTTGCCTGGATTGATAGTAATTGCTATTTTCTTCGGAAGATTTATCCGTAAAATATCACGCAAGGCGCAGGATAAATTAGCCGAGTCGAATACAATAGTGGAAGAAACACTGCAGGGAATAGCTAATGTTAAAGCCTTCGTCAACGAATCCTTTGAAGCCGCCAGATATAGTACAAACATCCGTGAAGTGGCAAATATTGCTATTACCGGTGCAAAATACCGCGGGCTTTTCGCTTCTTTTATAGTATTTGGTTTGTTTGGTGCAATTGTTTGCGTGGTTGGCTACGGGTGTTTATTGGTTAGCCACCACGAACTCAAAGTTGGTGATTTGTTAAAATTTTCACTGTTTTCACTTTATGTTGGCAGCGCTATGGGTAGCTTCCCCGAAATGTACGCCAACGTACAGCGGGCAGTTGGTGCCAGCGAACGCGTACTGGAGATTTTGGCGGAAGAAGGCGAAGACGTATCCATCAATGATACCGAGAACGAGATCAAACAAAAGATAAGCGGTGAGATAGCTTTTGAGCACGTTAATTTCCATTACCCTTCCCGGACTGAAATTGAAGTATTGAAAGATGTTTCCTTTGAAGCAGGCAGAGGTCAACGTATAGCGCTGGTTGGGCCGAGCGGCTCAGGAAAATCAACCACAGCTGCGCTGATCCTGCAATTCTATCATCCGCAAAGCGGTACCATCCTGTTCGATGGCAAACCAGCAAGTAATTTTTCGCTGACGGATATCCGCAACCAGGTAGCTATTGTACCCCAGGATGTTTTGCTTTTTGGCGGTACCATCCGCGAAAATATTGCCTATGGCAAACTAAAAGCTACTGAAGCAGAAGTTTTACGTGCTGCTGAGCGTGCGAATGCCCATGAGTTTATCAAATCGTTCCCCGAGGGCTATGATACCATTGTTGGCGAACGCGGTGTAAAGCTTTCGGGCGGACAAAGACAACGTATTGCCATCGCCCGGGCATTATTAAAGAACCCATCGATTTTAATTTTGGATGAAGCAACCTCGTCCCTTGACTCCGAATCGGAACGTTTGGTGCAGGAAGCACTGGAAGAATTGATGAAGAACCGAACTTCTATTATCATTGCACATCGCTTATCAACCATACGCGATGCCGATAAGATCATCGTGCTGGAAAAAGGCAAAGTATTGGAAAGCGGCACACATGAGGAACTGGTGGCTGACGAAAAGGGATTGTACCGTTATTTGAGCCAGTTACAGTTTGAAGTATAGCAGATAGTTGATAGTTCATGGATCATAGTTCATGGCCATTGGGACTAAATTGAAACCATGACGATTGATAAAAAAGGTTGCGAATTCAGTAGCACAATGATCGATAAATTATAAAACACGAACCATGATCTATGAGCCATGAACTATGATCCAGGATCCATGAACTAACGAAGAATGAAACTAACCATACACGGCGCAGCGCGCCAGGTGACCGGAAGCATGCACTTGCTGGAAGTGGGCGCTTATAAAATACTGATCGATTGCGGGCTGGATTATGAGAAGGATCGGAACATGATCGATAACGAGAATTTCCCTTTCAATCCGGCAGAAATTGATGTGGTAGTACTTACCCATGCGCATATCGACCATTCGGGTAATTTACCGACCTTGGTTCGCCTTGGATTTGCGGGTCAGATTTTGTGTACCCCAGCTACGGCTGACCTGACCGAATTGCTGTTGTTTGATTCGGTCAGCATTTTCCTCAACAAGACCGCTAAAAAGAACAAACATAACCGCAAAAAACATCACCATAGTTCGCAGCAGCAACCGCTGTACCTGCAAAAACATGTAATGGATACCATGGAACGCTTTGTTACGATAGGCTTTAACCGGCCGTTTCGCATCAATGGTGATATTCAACTAACTTTCGTGCCGGTAGGTCATTTGCTGGGTGCAGCGGCGGCTATATTTAGAGTAAACGACAACGGCGAAGAAAAAACAATTGGCTTTACCGGTGATATTGGTCGCCATAACTATCCTGTATTAAACGACCCAGAGCCATTGCCAGCGGTTGACTACCTTGTCAGTGAGTCCACCTATGGAGGTCGCTACCACACCAAAGATAAAACGGTGGAGCAGGCACTGGTGGAAACCATCGAGAAGGCCTGCATCAAAGAACAAGGCCGACTGATTATCCCCGCATTTAGTATCGGACGTACGCAATCACTGGTTTATTCATTAAATAAAATATTTACCAGCGGTCTGCTCCCACCCGTCAGAGTTTTTGTGGATAGCCCGATGGCAGTTGCCGCTACTGAGATATTTCGCAAGCATCATAACCTGGTAAACTCTGATGCGCGCCATTTCTACCAAAGTCAGGGTGATGAGTTTGAATTTGATAACCTGGTTTATACTCAAAACCTAAAGGACAGCAAGCAGGTATCCAACTATTTCGAGCCCTGTATCATCATATCCTCGGCCGGTATGCTGGAAGGTGGCCGTATACAGGATCACCTGTATGAAAACATACAAAATTATTATTGTACCATTCTGTTCATAGGCTATTGTGCCAAAGGCACGCTGGGCTTTCGCCTGCTGCGTGACGACCCCATAGTACGCATTAAAGACCGCGAATTGGCCGTTTATGCCACCATCAAAAAAACCGACGTCCTCAGCGCCCACGGCGATCATGAGGATCTGATGAATATTGCCCGCGCCCAGGATAAAACCAGGCTAAAGAACATCTTCCTGGTGCATGGTGAGGATGAGAGTATGGAGGCATTGGCAACGGGTATGGAAGAGGAAGGTTTTGTAGTGACGATACCCGAGAAAGGATTGGGTTATGAATTATAACGTACTTGTCCTTGCTGTAAAGGACAGTATAAAATCAAATCCTGTCTATCAAAAAAAAATCCTTCAATCGTGTCCAAAAAAAAGCACGAACCCCATTTCCAGGCATTCGTGCAATTCGCTATAATTCGTGAAATTCGTGTCCCTGCTTATTATTTTTTAAAGTGCCCGATGATCAAACTAGCCAGTTCAACACCGATGCGCTCCTGCGCTTCGTTGGTGGCAGCGCCGATGTGCGGGGTTAGCGATATCTTCGGATGTTTCAATATCTCTTCGCGTGGCGTAGGTTCGTTATCGAACACATCTAATGCAGCGAAGGAAACATGACCACTATTCAACGCGTCGATCAGCGCTAATTCGTCGATCAGACCACCGCGGGAGATGTTCACCAGGCCAACACCTTTTTTGGTCTTAGCCAATTCTTCAGCACCCAATAGAGCTTTGTCGATAAATGGTGTATGCAGGGTGATGAAATCGGCCGTGGTAATAATCTCTTCTAACGTTGCCGTTTTAACCGAGGCTTTAACCTCGATACCACCACCTAAAACCAGATCCAGTTCAGGGTTGAACGGGTAAAGATCATAAGCGATCACATCCATGCCAACACCTATGGCAATCTTTGCTACCTCTCGGCCTATACGACCGAAACCAACGATACCCAATGTTTTGCCACGAAGCTCAACACCTTTCGCATAGGCTTTTTTAAGGTCGTTAAATTTAGTATGACCTTCTACCGGCATTTTGCGGTTGCTATCAGGCAGGAAACGTACGCAACCAAACAAGCTTGCAAAAACCAGTTCAGCTACCGATAATGATGATGAAGCAGGCGTATTATAAACTCCAATGCCTTTTTCTTTGGCATATTCAACATCAATATTATCCACACCCACACCACCGCGACCGATCAGTTTCAGATTCGGGGTAGCGTCGATCAAGGCTTTGCGCACTTTGGTGGCGCTGCGCACTGTGATGGCGTCGTATTCATTTAACCTTGCAGGTAATTCGTCCTGCGGAATGTTGTTGGTATCAACAATAAAACCGGCATCCTCCAGCATTTTTTTGCCTATCGGATCGATACCGTCGTTGGCTAATATTTTGATCATTTTTTAGTGATTTGTTAACTTGTGATTGGTGACCAGTAAACGCTATCAATCCTGATACCTAATAACTGATACCTAATCACTACTATCTATATTTCTCTTCAAATTCCTGCATGGCGTCTATCAGCACATGAACACTGGTAATCGGCAATGCATTGTATATCGATGCCCTGAAACCACCAACACTACGGTGACCCTTGATTCCTACGATACCTTTTTCATCGCAGTATTTCAGGAATGGTTTTTCATGCTCAGGATTTTCTACTACGAAAGTAACGTTCATTTGTGAGCGATCTTCCAAAGCAGAAACACCTTTAAACAATGGGTTACGGTCGATCTCGGTATATAAGGCTTTTGCTTTCGCGATGTTTTCCAGTTCGATACCAGCAACACCACCTTTTGCTTTCAACCAACGTAAGGTTAGCATAGCAACATAGATAGCAAAGCATGGTGGCGTATTGTACATAGAGCCGCCTTCAATCTGCACCTGGTAATTAAACATTGCAGGGATGGCGCGACCCGTTTTACCAAGGATATCGTTTTTAACCACAACCAGAGTAACACCAGCAGGACCCATATTTTTTTGAGCACCAGCGTAGATCAGACCGAAATCGGCCACATCAAATTTGCGGCTGAAAATATCAGACGACATATCGCAAACTACCGGAATAGGTGATTTAAAGAACTTTTGCAGCTGCGTGCCGTAGATCGTATTATTCGAGGTGATGTGGATATAGGCTGCATCCTCAGGAATAGTAAAATCCTTAGGGATATAGTTGAAATTAGTTGGCTTTGAAGTAGCAACTACTTCAACCTGACCGAAAAACTTAGCTTCTTTTAGTGCCTTATTTGCCCAAACACCACTTTCAACATAAGCTACTTTACCACCATCGGGCAACAGGTTATAGGGTGCCAGCGCAAACTGGGTGCTTGCCCCGCCTTGCAGGAACAAAACTGAGTAGCCTTCCGGAACTGCTAAAAGTTCTTTTACCAATGCTACCGCTTCGTCTAAAACAGATTCAAATTCAGGGGAACGATGCGAAATTTCAAGGATAGATAATCCAGTTCCATTAAAATTCAAAACGCCCTCGGCAGATTGTTTTAATACTTCGTGCGGTAAAATGCCTGGTCCGGCACCGAAATTATGTTTCATAATTTTATTTATAAGGTAATTTTAGCGTATTAACTAATTTTATATTTGGTGTCGCAAATGTAGCGAAATTGTTAACGATTAAACAGTTTGTTTGCGAATTTTTTATAACAAAGGCCATTTTTATTAACAATAGTTCATAAAAACGGATTAATGATATTGATTTGACAAAAAAATCTCAGTGTTTAAGCTTGCTTATAGCTTCAATAGGATCTGGAGCAGAAAAAACCGAATTTCCTGCCACCAATACATTAGCGCCGGTATCTAACAGTAGCCGTGCATTATGTTCGTCAACTCCGCCATCAATTTCTATGTGTAAATTTTCATTGCTGCCGGAACTCAATTTTACCAGGTCGGCTATTTTTTTGTAGGTATTCGGAATAAACTTCTGTCCGCCAAAACCCGGGTTAACCGACATGATCAGCACCAGGTCCAGGTATTCTATAATATCTTCCAGAAAAGCGACGGGAGTATGCGGATTTAAAGCCACACCTGCCTTGCAGCCTAGTTCTTTGATCGCGTTCACCGTCCGGTTCAAATGCGTACAAGCCTCAAAATGTACAGTGATGATCTCCGCCCCTGCCTTGCTGAAACGCTCAAGATAACGGTCGGGATCAACGATCATCAGGTGAACATCAAGCGGCTTTTGCGCATGTTGCCTGACTTTTTCTACGACCGGGAAACCAAAGGATATATTAGGAACGAACAGGCCATCCATGATATCAACATGTATCCAGTCGGCATCGCTGCGGTTTAGCATTTCAATATCGCGCTGCAGGTTGCCAAAATCGGATGCAAGGATAGATGGAGAAACGAGGTGGTTCATAGTTCAAATATAGGGATTTGTGTATTTTATTAAGGTCATTTATTTTATGTTATCAAACTTCCATGCTACTTACCAATAAGGAAACCAGCCTCCTATAGTTTGCCTGATCGAAAATTAATTCGTTGTTAGCATGGTCGGTTCATTTTGTTAATTTCTTTTTAAGTTCCCAACATTGAATTATCCGGAATTTTCAGATATTTAGCCATCATGCGGGTTTCTGAAAATGTATTGAAATGGGCGATGCGGTTCTACCCTCCGCTTTTATTTCAACGCATCTGGGTACTCCAATTTGATAAAGACTTCAGGGGAGTAAGCGTTAAGGTCAACAAAAGTCTGGTCAATACTAATTATAACAATTCTATCTTCGGCGGTACCATCTTTGCAGCCTCCGACCCATTTTATCCCTTGCTCTTTCACCAGATATTGACCCACAAAGGCTACAAAGTGCGCGTTTGGATGAAAGCCACCGAAATTCAATACCTGAAACCTGCCTGGAAAGACCTTTATTTTAACATTAAAATAGATGATGGGGTGATTGCCTTAATTGAAGAAACGCTTAGAAAAGGTGAAAAATACATCAAGGTTCACCCAATTACAATGTATGATAAAAACGGCGAACTGTGTGTGGAAGTGCGCTGCGAGATCTATATACGCAATCTCGAATTAAACGAAACTAAAACAGCTGTTTCGATATGAGCAAAAGTATCATAAACGACAAAGCCCTGCACGAAAAAGGCTATTCGATATCAACTGATAAAAGCCTTATTGATTTCGATAAAGTTTATCAATACCTCGCCAATGAATCTTATTGGGCGAAAGGTATAACGACCGCGCGTTTGACAACAGCTATCGCCAATTCGCTTTGTTTTGGTATCTATCATCAACAGGAGCTTGTTGGATTTGCACGCGTGGTGACCGACAACGCTACTTTCGCCTATATTTGCGATGTATTTGTTCTGGAGACACACCGGCGGCTGGGGCTCTCCAAATGGCTGATCCAAACGATTGTCAATTATCCTGAAATAGTTGGATTGCGACGTTGGTCGCTGGCAACATCAGACGCACATAAACTCTATAGCCAGTTTGGTTTTGTACCATTAAGCAAACCCGACAACTGGATGGAAATTTTTAAACCTTATACACAGAGCACATGAATATTAAGAGGGTAATATTTGAAGGGGAAAGTGTAACGCTCGATTTTAAGAAGACGATTACGAGCTGCGAAAAAATAGCCAGAACTATGGTTTCTTTTGCCAATAACAAAGGTGGCAGGCTATTGATCGGTGTGGCGGATGATGGCAGTATCAAAGGCGTAAAATCAGAAGATGAGGAGCGTTATATGATTACCCGGGCGGCACAAATGTTCGCTAAACCAGCCATCGAACCAAAATTTGAAGAGGTTTATGTTGATGATAAATTGGTATTGGTAGTTGAAATACCTGAGAGTGATACCAAACCGCATTATGCCCTGGCAGAAGATGGTAAATGGTGGGTTTACGTGCGCGTCAAAGACAAGAGCGTGCTGGCGAGCAAGATCGTGGTTGATGTGCTAAAACACTCGGCTGATAAGACGGGGATACTGATCGAATATTCAGAAAAAGAAAAAGCCCTGCTGCAATACCTCGAACAGAAAGACCGGATTGATGTGAAAGAATATTGCAAGCTGGCCAAAATGAGCCGCAAAACTGCGCAACGCGTTCTGGTCAATATGGTATTGTCGGGTGTCATCCGGATTCATACCACCGAAAAGGAAGAGTATTACACGGCGGCGTAGGGTTGTTTGTGGCGCCACAAACAACCAATAAGTCGTTTGTGGGGACACAAACAACGGGACGGAACGGGAATAACTAATGAAAAAAATATACCAAAAATATAAACCCTTTTATATCGAAAGCTTGCTTTTGGCACTGCCTGTAGTATTTTCACAAGTGGGCCATACGTTGGTGCAAACGGCAGACAGTATAATTGTGGGGCATTTTTCGGGCACCATTTCATTGGCTGCTGTTTCCCTGGTCAACAGTATTTTTGTGCTTGGCCTCGTTATTGGCCTGGGTATATCCTATGGTATCACCCCTCTTATAGCACAATTCAACGGTCGCAAAGATCACGCCGAGTGTGGTCGCCTGCTATCCAATGCCTTAGTCATTAATGGTATTGCGGGTATCCTGTTATTTCTACTCATCAGCATTGGCACCATGCAATTGATCGGTCATCTCGATCAGGCGCCTGAGGTAGTGAGGCAAGCCAAACCATACTTATTCCTGATGGGTATTTCCCTTGCCCCGCTCATGATCTTCAATACATTCAAACAATTTGCGGAAGGGCTGGGCTTTACTTTTCAGGCTATGGTGATCTCGATAGTCGGCAACGTGGTCAATGTGATTTTAGGTATCATATTCGTAAAAGGCTTATTCGGCATTAAACCAATGGGGGTTGCCGGCGTTGGCTGGAGCACATTGATCGACCGTTTCAGCATGGCTTTAGTGATGGCCTTTTATGTTTTCAGATCAGAGAACTTTAAGGTTTACCTAAAAAGCTTTGCTATAAAAAATATCGATAGGCTAAGGTGTTTATCGATCTTAAAAATTGGGGCGCCGGTTGCCATGCAATATGTTTTCGAGATCAGCGCTTTTAGCGGAGCGGCCATTTTGATCGGTACGATCAGTCCTGTTGCTCAGGCTGCCCACCAGATCGCCATTAACCTGGCTGCATTAACCTACATGGCCGCCAGCGGTATCTCTGCTGCTTCGGCTATTAAATCAGGAAACTACCTGGGCGCCAAACAGCACCGTGATCTGCGGCTTTCGGCCATTTCAAATTATCATATCGTCATCGTGTTTATGTCGGTATGCGCCTTACTGTTCGCCTTTGGCAATCATTTATTACCCTGGATGTATACTTCAGATAAAGCCGTTATAAGCATTGCATCACAACTACTTATCATTGCTGCTTTATTCCAGTTATTTGATGGGACACAGGTGGTTGGCCTGGGTATTTTACGGGGTATGGGTGATGTCAACGTCCCAACGCTATTTACAATGATCGCCTATTGGGTGGTGGGTTTACCTGTCGGATACCTGCTCGGTATTCAACTAAAAATGGGGGTAACAGGTGTTTGGTACGGATTGGTGATGGGATTACTCAGTTCCTCGCTCCTGCTTTTTTTCCGCTTCCAATACATCAGTCGCCGCCACCAGGTAAAACAAGACTACATCATTGCCCGCGACTAAAATTTCTCTGCGCTCTCTGTGCAAATCCTCCGTGCTCTCTGTGGTTAACTAGCAACCAGGACAATTTAGAAATACAGATCATGCGCCAAACGATACGTATTGCAATGCGCTTCCACAATATCTTTGATATCTACTGAATATCCGCCTCCCATACTAACCTGTACCGGAATAGCATTGCTTCTGCATTGTTCAAGTACGAATCGATCCCGCTCCCGGCAGCCTTCCCGGGTTAGGGCAATCTTGCCAAGTTTATCAGTTTTCAAAACATCTACTCCGGATAAATAAAAAATAAAATCGGGCTTTTGCTGCGCGATCAATTTTGGTAAGGTTTCTTTCAACAGGCCAAGGTAATGATCATCACCGGTAGCATCTGGCAACGCAATATCCAGATCTGACCTTTCTTTCCGATAGGGGAAATTATTGGCGCCATGCATAGAAAAAGTAAACACCCGCGGTTCATTTCCAAAGATCTGGGCTGTGCCATTGCCCTGGTGCACATCTAAATCAATGATTAAGATAGAAGAGGCTAAATTATTATTTAATAAATAGTTAGCAGCAATTGCCTGATCATTCAATAAACAAAAACCTTCACCCCAATTGGCTCCGGCATGGTGGGTTCCGCCAGCGACATTGAAAGCAATGCCAAACTCTTTTGCAAAGTGACAACCGTCGATCGTACCCTGCGCAATGCGGCGTTCTCGGTCCACCAACAAAGCCGACAAAGGGAAACCCGTGCGCCTTATCTCTTTAGGCGGCAGCGTCAGATCGCGGAGATGATGCCAGTATTGTTTTTCGTGCGTCCAGACGATAATCTCTTCCTCAACCGGCGGTGACGAGAAGAAATTTTCGGTACTCACCAATCCCTCATGCATTAACTGTTCGGGTATCAATTCATACTTCAGCATCGGAAAGCGGTGACCAGCCGGCAAGGGATGGGCGTAAATAAGGTCATATGCGATCTTTAGCGCCATTTTTATTTCAGGATACCCAATAACTCATCTAATAGCTTTGCTGCGCTGTAAACGTCTAAAAACGTGTTATAAAGGGGCACGGGGGCAAACCGGATGACATTTGGTTCACGCCAATCGCCTATAACACCGTTTTTTACCAGGTGATCGAACAATAATTTACCGCCTCGTTTGCAAATGATCGATAACTGGCAACCGCGCCATTGAGGTTCCTTCGGCGTAATGATCGTCAATAACTCTTCACCGTGCTTTTGATTGATCTCCCCGATAAGGTATTCGAGATAGGCCGTTAGCAACAGGCTCTTTTTTCGAAGCATTGAAAGTCCGCCTGCTTCTTCAAACAAGCTCAATGCAGCTTTATGAACTGCCAGCAATAATATCGGACTGGTACTTACCTGCCAGCCTTCGGCGCCCTGCGCGGGAACAAAACCCGGGGTCATCTGAAAACGC
>Ga0164297_10004738_pt1 | contig 12021 bp, 7 predicted proteins | sample GEODES058metaG_FD_113539 | JGI IMG/M metagenome (GOLD analysis project Ga0164297, IMG submission 113539) | Dystrophic lake water microbial communities from Trout Bog Lake, Wisconsin, USA - GEODES058 metaG | ecosystem: Environmental > Aquatic > Freshwater > Lake | place: USA: Trout Bog Lake... | reverse complement strand
TAATTCTTTCAAATATACCATATAACTCATAATGAAATTATCACGAATCATTTTATCAAATACGACGCCCGTGTATTCTTTATCCATGATGTCCGGGTCGCGATAACAACGGTCGAGTAAAGCGCAATCGGTTTGAACCTTCCGAATAGAACGCATAGACGTATTCAAATAATCGAGTTCTCCAATCCACTTTCTTAAAAAGGACATTGCGCCGCCACTTATAATAGAAACCAGTTTCTCTTTATCGAATAGAATGATTTGGTTTAACAAATCCACAAGGCGTCGTATAGGGCTCGTTATGTGAACGTAGGATTTCGTTTTCATAAAATCGTGTTTGATGTTCGTCTTGCCGTCAAAGGCGACATATTGTCCTATTGTATTGTTCCAGGACTGTATAACGCGAACTGTATCTTCGTCCATTCCAGAAATTGTATTTATTACAGGATTAATGTAATTTACGGAACGAAAAACCCCACTATTATACTCAAAAAGTCGGTCTGCACTGTGCGTGTTCATGAAGACCATCCAATGCGAAATAACATCGTGACTATCGAAAACGTTCGAATTCATTTTCTTAGATAAATCCAAAAGGGTATTGTAATTCAAATCGTCGTGAAGGCCTGGTTCTTCATAATAATAATTACGCGAAACTTCGATCAAAACGTTCTTATATTGAATATCTCGAACCCCCTGATCTCCAATAATAAACTCCATAACAAACGCAAATCGCGGCTGCTTTTGTTGTAAACTACATAAGGTATCTGACAAAATAGTAGGAAGCATAGGACGTCGACGATCCGGGAGATAAATTGTCGCAACGCGCTTACTAAAAGAATCCCATAGACCCAATGTCTCTAACCAAAGATAAACATTTGCAATATAAATGCTGACTCTATGCTCGCCATTAGCCAGAGTTTGAATACCATAACCGTCATCATAATCCGTACTTGTTTTTGGATCAATCGTGAAAACGTAGCGATCGCGTCGGTCTTCGATTTGAAATTCAGGGTTACTTAGTATTTGATCTACATATTCATCAGTGGTTTTCTTATTCAATTCCTGACGCGTTTTGTTCGTAAAATCAGTCAAACTGACGTGTAAACTTTTGCAATAGAGTTGATATTCATAAAATACTTCCAGATTATCTACGTCACCCAACGTCTCAAGTAAAAGTCCATGTGGATGTTTCTCGGTCCAGCTATCAAATTTAAACACGACGTATTTATTTTTCTGTACTTTCGAGAACCCTACTTTCACGTCATAAGGAACCAAGAAAGGCGGGATGTGTTTGTCATCGGGAATACACTTATAGAGAAGCCGTTTCTTGTTCGCTGTTCTTCCGAAGGTCTTATTATTTTCGAGCATAAGAACGCCCGCCATAGAAACCGCGGATTTTACGTAGGATTTAATGACTTTATGTCTATCATTTTCTATGATGAATACATCGCGACTAAATAACTTATCCGTTGAAGGATGAATTGCTTTTAATGCTGGACAATCCTCAGCATTAAGAACAGCATTCGTCTCATGACAATGAAAATCCCAAGAAGTATAATTTTTATCAGATATAAGTATTTTAATTTCTTTCATGGATTAGTTTCTATTGTAATGTTTAATTTATTTATCTATTTAATCAATTTTGTAAGAACCTTTCATACGCAAAGCGCCTTTCTCTTTTAAAAATTTAGAGCATTCTTTGTAATTTTGGTTATTGGATAATAACTTTATGCTCATAATATTATTAATAAAATTGCCTCTATCCTTGTTTGCGCCGGCATTTAGTGCGTCATATGAAAATCCATAGGTCGTTTGATATTGAAATGTATCAGGTATCGGGGAACAAACTACAATGGAAACGTTTTCTTGCTTCAAATAGTTTGATAAATAAAAATCATCGGAAAGGTAACAAGATTTTGGCGCCGCCAATAACTCCCGTTGGTCAAAATTAGAAAGAAAGCGCGATTTATACAAAACGCCCGTGCAACCCAATAGATATTCGCCATAAAATACATATTCATCAATATCTTTTCTATAAACCACACCTTCATATTCATCAACTGTTCCTGATATTACGCTATCCTTGTTTTTTTCAGAACAGTTCAACAATCTCTCTATCATTGTTCTCGAATATACAGTATCATCATCAATAGATATTAAAATAGTTTCCGGGTCTGTATAAAGTAACGCAGCGGGAACTATTTTTGTAGCTGGTCCGATATCTTCGCATCGGTTTATTCGTATTAGATTATTATTTTTTATAAATTCTGGTATATCATCATAAGTAGACCCGTCCCTTTTAAAAACGTTAGGCAAATTCAAAACTATTTTATCGGGTTTCATAGTTTGTTCCATAATACTATTTATCACGGATTCTATTTTCGGAAGACGAATTGGAGAGGTAGTAAGCGTTACGACAACATTAGGATATTTTATTTTTAGTTCGTTTGTATCTAATTTTAAAGAAGAATAAAAAGTATAATTAAAAATATGGAAAAACCGATATTTTCCGTCATAAACAACATATGCTAAAATTAACAATAAGATAAGCAATACAACTGTAAGTGAAAAAATATATTTTGCTTCCATTTACAATATAAATATATTTTATAATCAGATAAACACATATCTCGTGTATAATATAGCAAATGCCACCGAAATTTTATAAAAAGAAAACGTATACGTCGACAAAGACGGAAAAAATAAATTACGACGCCACGTTTTTAATCATCGTAGAGTCGCCATCCAAATGTAAAAAGATTGAGAGTTTTTTGGGAACCGACTATTGTTGTATTGCGTCGAAAGGACACATCAGAACATTAGATGGTCTAAAATCAATAGACACGAAAGGAACATTTGAGCCCGCGTTCACAGTCATTGACGAAAAAAAAGAACACGTCGAATTTATGCGCGAGGTAATTAGTAGGTTCTCAAAATCCAATATTATTTTGGCATCCGATGATGATCGAGAGGGCGAGGCAATTGCGTGGCATATATGTAAAGTGTTTGGTCTTCCTGTGGACACTACGCCGCGTATTGTTTTTCATGAAATTACGGAATCAGCTATCCGAAAGGCGGTTGGTTCACCGGGTCGAATTAATATGAATTTGGTACAAGCACAACATGCTCGACAGGTTCTCGATATTATTGTGGGTTATAAAATTTCACCTTTTTTATGGAAGTATCTATATCATAACAAATCAAATTCACTCTCTGCGGGTAGATGTCAAACTCCCGCACTACGACTAGTATACGATAACGAGAAGGAGAAAAAAGTATTTGAAATGAAATATAAAACCATGGCTAAATTCTTCTCTTTGAATAATCAGTTTGAATTAAATTACGAATTTGAAGCTGAAGATTGTATCGTCGAATTCCTAGAGAAATCCAAGACATTCAATTATTCATTAAGTGTAGGTTCTCGAAAAGAATCAAAACGAAAACCACCGAGTCCGTTTACTACATCCCGGCTTTTACAAACGGCTAGCAATAATCTTCATATTTCGCCGAAAGAAACCATGTCATTATGTCAACAGCTTTATCAAGAAGGATATATTACTTACATGAGAACAGAAAGCGCGAAATACTCCAGTATTTACTTGGATCAATGCAAAAAGTATATAACAAATAACTATGCAAAGCAGGAATATCTCGGCGATTTGTCGAACTTAGAGAATAAGGACGTAAATAATCCACATGAGGCGATTCGCGTTACGCACATCGAAACGACTTGCATAAAAACGGATAATAATCGTTTGGCGTGTATGTATAAACTTATTTGGAAAAACTCCATTGAAAGTTGTATGTCTGAAGCAATATATAATTGCACTACGATAAAAATAACAGCGCCTCTTGAAAAATATTATTCTTCTACGATTGAGGTGCCCGTTTTTCTTGGGTGGAAAATAATCGGAGAAAAAATAGACATCACCGAACTCCAAACGATAGCAGGTTCTCAAATTATGAGATTTCAATCTCAAGAAAGGTCGGGCGGCGCGTTTACACACAATACAATTGAATCTACTTTCGTAGGAAGAAACAAACACCAAAGATATACTGAAGCCACACTTATTCATAAACTAGAAGAGCTAGGTATAGGTAGACCATCTACTTTCGCAACAATTATAGAAACAATTCAAGAGAGGGGTTACGTAGCAAGAACAGACGTTGAAGGAGAAAAGGTAAAATGTAAGGACTTTGTGTTATCTGGAAATGTTCTCAAAATCAACGAAACAGAAAAGACATTTGGCGGTGAAAAGAACAAGCTTGTTCTTCAGAATGTGGGGGCACTTACAATAGAATTTTTAACATCACATTTCGAGAACATGTTTTCTTATACATATACGAAGACAATGGAAGACGAACTCGACCGAGTTTCGTCAGGAGAAGAAAAGGAATGGGCGGCGATATGTAAGAGATGTTATGAAGAAATAAAGGAACTATCCAAACCTATCGCAAAGTTAGAAAAACAGATATACAAAATAGATGAAAACAACGATTTTATATTTGAAAAATATGGACCTGTCATAAAAAATCATAAAGAGGACGGGACATTTGAATATATGCCAGTGAAAAAAGACATGGATATAAATTTAGAGGTATTAAAATCAGGCGGATATTCCGTGGACGACCTAATTGAAATTCAGAATATAATATTGGGAGAACATGAGGGAGCAACAGTGATTTTAAAAACTGGTAGGTACGGACATTATGTTGAGTGCGACGATAAACGCGAATCTATAAAATCAATAGATAAACCAAAAGACAAAATCACGCTAGAAGATGTGATTCCGCTCTTCAATAAAGAGGCAAAACAAGACAAAAACATATTAAGGAAAATAAACGACGATTTGTCGGTACGTAGAGGCAAATTCGGAAATTACGTGTTTTATAAGACAGAAAAAATGTCAAAGCCAGAGTTTTTCAATATCAAAAAATTCAAAGAATGCCCGATAACATGCGACAAAACCATATTTATTGACTGGTTAAATGTAAACTATATTAATAAGACATCAAAATTAAAATAAAATATCAAAAGTATGTAAATGACAACGGTTCAACCTACACCTGAACCTAATTTTATAAAAAAGTATTTCAATTATATCAATCTCGCATTATTTACTGGGTTATATATCGCGTGTTTTGTATATTTATTAAAAGATGATAGCAAAACTATACCCGCTCTTATACTAATATGTGTGTATCACTTCTTTTTTTTGTTTTTCATTTCTAAATTGATATCGCAAAAAACAGAGGAATCATTAAACTGGATAATGATATTATCTTGGTCAAGCATATTTATTTCTACTTTGTTTCAACTGATATCCATCCTTATTATTTTGATTACCTATAAATTTTTGATGGACAATTACATATCAAAACATATCGCGCTTCCGTTTGGTGCGCTTTTAAAAAAAGAGTTGAGCGATTATAATATTTTATTCGTTTCGATAATAAGCACTACAATTGTTTTCGTGGGATTATTACTATATAGTCATAACTACATAAATGGTCAAATCGATTTCTTCTTCCGACCTTTTTATTATCCTATCATGATATGTTCATTTGCCGTTGCAATTTTATCTATGTCCTCGGAATTAATAAAAATAAGCAATGATTTTTTAGAGTTTAAGAATAAAGCCGCTATATCTTTGCCGGCAACACCGAGTGATTCGTCGCAAAACTATACCGCAACTAGTGCTCCTTCAAGACAAGGAATGGAAATAATGGAAGGCATGGACCAACAAAGCGATTTGGTTGTAAAACCCATTGGCAATATAATTGTTCGTCCAAAAGGGTCTATTGATGTTTTACCACCAGCGGATGTACCATTGAACGCAAATAGTCAAGCAATTTTAATGCCAAATGTCGTTGGATTCACAACCCCTCCTACAGTTAATCGTGCTTCTACGCTTTTTCCTGTTACCTTTCCATTGACACTTGCTCCTGATCGAGCAAAGGCACCTGCACAAACAAAAGCACCTGTAGTTGTAGCACAACCAAAGGCACCTGTAACAACTATGGCTCCATTGCAAATAAAGACGCCAGCCCCAGCAGCGCCAAAACCGGTAACAGCAGCAGCACCAGCAGCGCCAGCAGCACCAGCAGCACCAGCAGCGCCAGCAGCACCAGCAGCACCAGCAGCACCAGCCGCTGCACCCAAACCAGTGCCGGTGCCAGTGCCAGCAGCACCAGCGGCGCCAGCAGCACCAGCACCTAAACCATCCGCCAAAGAAAAGGAAGTAGAAAAAGAAAAAATGCGAGCTGAAGCAATAGCCGCAGCGGCCGCTGCTGCGGCGGCAGCAGCAAGAAATGCGCATCAGCAGCCCATACATAAACCACAACCTCCTCCGCCGCCGAAAATGCCACATGTCCCCCCAGTAGTAGTGCACCCTCCGCCGCCGAAAAAAATTGTAGTTCACGTGCCGCCCCCAAGAGCGCGCGGAAGATAATTGCACATTGTGCGTTAAAATATATAAATAGTATTCTACATGATTATTTATATATGAAATACTACGAATCGCATTTTGACGATTATTTATTTTCATTAGAAAAATTTAATATGCATCCTGAGTTGGTGGATACTATAAACGCGTTTCCGAAAAACACCCATCAACTCAAAAATCTAATATTTTACGGTCCCGCCGGTTGCGGCAAATACTCCCAGGTTCTCAAAATTATCAAAAAATATAGCCAGAGTGAGCTGAAATACGAGAAAAAAATAAAGATATCTACGGAAAAACAAGATTATATCTATAAAATTAGCGATATTCATTATGAAATTGATATGTCCATATTAGGGTGTAATTCCAAAGTGGTATGGCACGAAACCTTTCTACAAATCGTTGATATTATTTCAGTAAAACAAGACAAAATCGGTATTATTGTATGCAAAAATTTTCATCTCATTCACGCAGAACTATTAGAAATTTTTTATAGTTACATGCAACATTATAACTACCCGGAAGCGAACATTAAAATAAAGTTTTTCATTATTAGCGAACATATAAGTTTTTTGCCAGAACAAATTATAAATTGTTCTCAAATTATACGGATAAAACGCCCGTCAAAGGATTTTTACGAAAGGTCTATTCTTTTTTCCAATCCTTCTACTACGACCAACGTTATTGATTCAGAACAATTCATAAATAAAATAGCATATCACAAAACTGGGCAAATAAATAAAGAAAAACACGAGTTGGTAAAAAATATAATGCGCCACATAGACGAAGACGGTATCATGAACGCGAAAGAAATCAAATCCTTTGATTTAATTAAGAAAGAAGAGCTTATACCAAAAGACATATTCAATATTGTTTGCGATAAATTAATAGAAAACATATCAGATAAAAATGCCCTTTCCTTTACGGGATTTCGCGACAATCTCTACGACATATTAACGTATAACATAGACATTTCAGAGTGCATATGGTATATTTTAAACCATTTTATAAAGTTGCGTCGCCTCGACGAAGATACGATCCACGAAATATTAGAAAAAACGCACACGTTTTTAAAATACTTTAACAATAATTATAGACCCATATACCATTTAGAGAGTATTATGTTTTATATCATAAACAAGATACACCATTACGAATGAATTTTAAAAAAGCTTGCGAAACATTAGAGATAGAAATGGATAAAAACCTTTCCAAAGAAACGTTAAAGCGGCATTATAGGATAAAGGCCCTGAAATATCACCCGGATAAAAACAAATGCCCCAACGCGTCGGAACAATTTCAAAATATACAATTGGCTTATGAATATTTATCCGAACACATTTATAGTTATGATGATATCGAAAGCGACGAAGAAACAAACGAAGATTATCAAAACAACTATAACAAAATGCTATTTTCTTTTTTCAAAAACATTATTGGCGGCGACGTGCAGCACTCGATTTACCAGATTATATTAAATAAGATTTCGAATACTTGCGAAAATAAAGCAATTGAACTCATAGAAAAATTGGATAAGAGCATATTGATCAAAACCTGTGACATGATAAAGAAATATAAAGACGTATTTCATTTCTCGCCCTTCTTTTTTGATAAAATAGAAGAAATGGCAAAGGAAAAAATAAGAGACGATGAATGTATTATATTAAATCCTGAAATAGACGACCTATTCGAGAACAATCTTTATAAATTAAACGTTGGTGAATATACTTATGCCGTGCCATTATGGCACCATGAACTGGTTTACGACAATTTAGGAAACGATTTATATGTAAAATGTATCCCTATTTTGCCAGAAAACTTGTTTATTGACAATAAGAACAATATTATTGTTTCAATAAATTGCAAGATAATGGAGATATGGATGAACGAAAAAATAGATATTCAAATCGGCAAAAAAACCTTTACGTACGACATGGATAAATTGAAAATGACACGGAAACAAACTGTTGTTTTAGAAAAGATGGGCATTTCAAAGATAAATACGACGAATGTTTACGACATATCAAAACGGTCAGATATTATTCTTCATATTACGATTACGTAATTCAATTATATATAATATAAAAATTATACTATATATAGGAATGTGTGGTATTGTTGGTTATTTAGGTAATGACATATTCACAAATTATATTCTGTCCGGATTAAAATTATTACAAAATCGCGGTTACGATTCGGTCGGAACGTCGTGCATAGAAAACGGAGAATTGATTACAAAAAAATTCGCGTCTACATTTACCTGCGATTCTTTAGAAAAATTAGAGAACAACATATCAGCAAATTGTCTTAATTCTCAGTGCGGAATCGGACACACCCGATGGGCAACACACGGTGGAAAAACAGACGCAAATGCACATCCGCACCATGATAATAAAAACAGAATAGCGATTGTACATAACGGCATCATCGAGAACTTTGACGAGATAAAAGCACGTCTATTGGAAAAGGGGTATTTTTTTAACTCACAAACCGACACAGAGGTTATCGCGGTCCTTATAGGCCATTTTTTAGACAAAGAGGAAACAATAGAAAAAGCTATACAAAATGCACTCAATGAATTATCGGGAACGTGGGCGCTCGTTATTATTCATAAAGATTATCCAAACAAAATATGGATTACTCGAAATGGTTCTCCGCTTTTATTGGGCATGGAAGAAGAATATATTATGATAGCATCCGAGCAAATCGCCTTCCATAATTATATCAAAAAATATATAGTAATCGATAATCACGATTTGATTGAAATATCAAAAAACGGCCGTTCGATAACGTATAGTAAAAATGTTCAAAGATACGCAATAAAAGAAAAAATAAACACGCATATAGAATTAAAACCTAATGGTCACAAACACTGGTTGTTAAAAGAAATTCTTGAACAACCGGATTCTATACTTAGGGCCATAAATAACGGAGGAAGAATCGAGAACAATACTTGCGTTAAATTAGGTGGATTAGATACGTGCAAATCTCGTCTTATGGACATAAATCATTTAATTATATTGGGGTGCGGAACTTCATATAACGCGGGACAGTGGTCACTCGACATATTTAAAAATCTCGATATTTTTCATACTGTGGTTATTTATGATGGCGCCGAATTTAATATAAAAGATATACCCAAAATAGGAGTATGTGGTGTTATTTTATTGTCTCAATCCGGTGAGACGAAAGATCTACATCGTTGTATTCAGATTGCCAAAGATTACGATTTGATAACAATTGGAATAGTAAATGTGATCGATTCTCTTATCGCAAGAGAGAGCGAATGCGGAATATATTTAAACGCGGGTAGAGAGGTAGCGGTGGCTTCTACGAAATCATTCACGAATCAATGCGTAATATTAGCAATGGTCGCGATTTGGTTCTCGCAAAACAGAGGGACATGCATAGAAAAACGAAAAAAAATGATTAACGACATAAGAAATTTATCGTTCCAGGCACAAGACCTTTGCGCGAACCTAGATATGGTAAAACATATAGCAGAACAATTAAAAGAAAAAACTTCATTATTTATATTAGGCAAAGGCAAAGACGAAGCCATTGCCAAAGAAGGTTCTCTAAAATTAAAGGAAGTTGCTTACATACACGCCGAAGGATATTCATCTTCTGCTTTAAAACACGGTCCGTTTGCATTAATAGAACCAGGGTTACCGGTTTTATTAATCGACGTAGATGAAGAAAACCGAGACAAGAATAAAAACGCATATCAAGAAATAATAGCGAGAAACGCGCTAGTAATAAAAATTAGCGACATTAAACAAACCGATGGATTTACTATAGAAAAAAACGCAACATTCGGAGGGGTTCTGGCAAACATGTATGTACAATTATTAAGCTATTTTATAGCAATCGAGAGAGGTTATAATCCAGATTTTCCTAGAAACCTGGCAAAGGTGGTTACTGTAGAATAATTTACATTTCGGATTCGTCGTTTAAAAAGTATTTCAAATAAGCATAATTCGTTTTGGCGTCATTATAACCGCTCATATATAAATCATTTAAATCAAAACTGTTTCTTGAAAAAAGAGTTGTGTATTGAGTAACATCGAATACCCCCGTTCCTTGATAACCAGGTTTTTCTTTCCACATGCTAGGATATATATGTAAATCCGGTTTCATATTTGTTAAATATGGATTTTTACTAAATCCGCCATCAAATGAATATAAATTTTTATATTTATGTATTAAACCTCCAGTTACAAACGGTATATGAGAACTGGCTATGCAGCAATCTATGGCATCTTCTAGAGTATGAAAGTCGTAATAAATATAGGTTTTGGGGGATAAATTTTCTATGGTTGTTACACCTATAAAGAGTCGGCGTAAATCAAAATCCTCTGTTTTCGCGTATAATAAAAATCGTTCTTTCATGGTCATTTCGATGTCATGGATTGTTCTCGATTTGTTTCTGCTATAATCAAGAACGTTTTGTTTTAATAACATAGTATCTTTTTAATAACAAAGCAACAAACCGTTCCATGCTCCGGCGGAAGCCCCTGAGAACACATAATTATCCAAATTAAACATATCTTTTATAAATACACAAACTCCTAACATGTAAATACCCTTATAACCTCCCGGAGAAATGGAAATCAACTTTTTTCCTTTTAAAAATTCATTCGTATCAAATAGCTGTTTATACGAAACATCATTGTTTACAAAGACAGGTTTCCGATTAGAAAATAAATATGCATTCACCGCTGTCGAAATTTTTACGTCTTTCAACGTTGAAACTTTTTCAAATAAAAATCGCGCATTAGTTGGCGTTTTCGATGAAAAAAGATTCAAAAACATAAACCCTAATATATATATAAAATTCATTTTATATATATGAGTAAAAAAATAATACCATTAACGGTATTGTTTTTTGTGGTCAATTAAATTTATAGTCAATTCTGCTCAAAGTTACACGTCAATTTAAACCTTCTTCTTTACAATCTTCTTCTTCGGCGCCTCCTCTGCAACAACCGCAACCGGCTCGGGGGCTGGCTCGGCAACAGGAGCTGCCTTCTTCACAATCTTCTTCTTCGGTGCCTCCTCAACAACTGGAGCCGGCGCGTCGGCCTCGTCATCGCTATCCGCAACAGTAGTGTCGACTGGAGTAGAATCCTCCTCCTCGTCATCGTCATCGTCGTTGCTATTTGACTTATCCGCGACCGCCTGCTTCTCAATGGAAGTGCAAACATCATCGGGAATATGGCAAGTGCCAAACACGCTAACCACCTCAGGCGGCTTAACAACGCATTGCGTCAGCTTCCAGGTCACGCCCCAACCCTTTCCGCCGATCCAAATGCCGCCGCACTGAAGAACGCATGCAACGCGGCTCTTCTTTGGAACGAAATCCATGGGAGTGAGAAGAGGATTCTCAGGAGAAGGAAAGATTAGCTTGCGATTCGTGTCATAAATCTCAACGGCCCACTTGTCGGCATAAACAGGAACCTTGGGACTGAAACTAGGACTCTTCGTCAAGTCGATCTTCTTCGTAACCTTGTCCTTGCTGTACTTCAGGAAAGGAAAGAAGGTATGCTTCAAAACCTCGCGAGACATCGGCTCTCCCCAC
>Ga0164297_10004731_pt1 | contig 12041 bp, 10 predicted proteins | sample GEODES058metaG_FD_113539 | JGI IMG/M metagenome (GOLD analysis project Ga0164297, IMG submission 113539) | Dystrophic lake water microbial communities from Trout Bog Lake, Wisconsin, USA - GEODES058 metaG | ecosystem: Environmental > Aquatic > Freshwater > Lake | place: USA: Trout Bog Lake... | reverse complement strand
GGACGATGGTGACGAGGTGTATTACAAGCCAGGTGCGTGTGCATTCGATGAAAAGCGTGCCAACATGCGGCGTGAACGCGGTAATGAGTGAGCTGACTTGTATTTGCATGGCATGAACACACGCAGGCGTGTCGATGCCCAACAGCACTCTAGGAGCCTCCCATCCTGTGGGGTCCCCCTTCTTCCGGACGCCCGCCTTCTTGCTGCCCATGCCGGCGCATCACCAGCAGGCTGCACTCCACGCCCTTGCCCGCCATCAACACCAGCAGCAGCACCAGCCAAAGCGGACAAGCCGTGGTGGCGCCACTCGCCCGACTGCGGAAGGTGGCGTGGTCGGAAACTCAGCGCCGCCGCTATGGCTGACTGAGATGTTGGGCACAGTGCCGCAGCAACACACCCCAGGCTCCGGCCCCGTGGCGGCGACCTGTCACTCGTCTCAGCAGCAGCGTGCTGCGGATAGCGACCCTGCTGGGAGTGCGGGAAGTCGCGGTGAGGCCGATACGAATGTGGCTGGCGTGCAACAGCTTGCTGCTGGAGGCAGTCATGGCGGCGCCACCGCGAGCACGGGTGGCCAGCACAGCGGCTTCCGCCCATACACTGATGGTGGCACCTCATCTCTGGGCGCTCCGACGACGCATCACCCAGTGGCTGCCGTCTGCAACCGCGGCGACCAGCTCCCTGCTGGAGGCGTCGGCGGCGCTGATGTGACTTCTCCCCGTGCTCCATCCACCCACGGCATGCCGCTGGGCATTGCCGGCCTTGGCGCGAACGCTCTGCGCCGCATCAATAGCTCAGAGCTGTCCGCCATCATTGGCCTGTGCGGCTGGACCAACTGGGGCAAAAGCGGCCGCGTCGCTGGCGCGCGCTGATGCTCCACAACATGCCACTCGAGCACGGCATCCTAGCAGTTGCTCTTAGATTTAGCTCCCGTTGTTGCTGTTCCTTTGCTAGATCAATCCTCCTGTTCATGTTGCTCCGACCGCATCCAAGTATGCGGATGTATATTGACCTTGCTTCCACCCTTGTTTGTTTGTTCCTATTATGAAAACTCTACTCTCCTGTTGGCCAGCGCTGGCGACGATTTGGATCTCGGTGTTCTTCCAGTTGACCATCGTGGAGAATTCTCTCTCCCTTGCGAGACCGCTGAGACCCATTCTAATGATTGAGCCGGCCTAGTGAAATTCATAGATTTGTTGAACATGCGATGCGTCAACCGAAGCATTGGCTGGGTCCAGGCTCACACATTTTCCAGGTCATCGCGGAGTCGTAGCTTCTGCTCTCTTCGCCAGAACTTTCGACTCTGCAGGGAGCTCCTTTACTCCGTATGCCCGCATGAGCACCGCGTCGCTGGATGCTGACCAGGAGGATGGCTTCGAGGACTACTCGCATGCAAGCCCGTGGGAGCGTCTCGAAGCGACGCTCGAGGATAGTCTTGCGCAGTGGGTAGCAGCTGGACCATTTGGCTTGGTGGACGGCGTCCACGCAGACAACACGTGCGTTGGGCGGAAAGTCGGGGCTTTGCCAGCTGACAATGGTCATCTACTGAACTCTCTCACTGTTTGCGCCTGCACGTCTGCTCCGCAGTGAGCAGCTATGCGTGACGGCAGTATCGGTGCCATACTTCCTGCCGACGCACACGCAAGCATATAAGCTACACCTCCACTTCCCTGCGCACTGCGCCGCCGACGCCACTTGGCAACGACACAACGGCCGCACTTCTGTCAAGTTGCCACTTGGCGCACATCCCCTAACACGGGCGTTAGGCTGCACTTCTTTTGTGCTATGCACCACGGGCGCGGGAGAGCCCCTTGTGGATGCAGACGAGGCGTGTGCCCTGTTTTCAGCGCTTGCCTGCGCCGCCGCGTCCAGCAAATGCCCCTGGCCAGTGGTACTAGCTACCACGGGCGCGACGCGCCTGCGCGGCTTTGCGCTGGATGCGGAGAATGGCACTGCTTGCCGACTAGAGTCAGCAGCTGTTTCAGCCAGTAGACCTGCAGCATGGGCCGCATCGCCTGCGGCGCAGGTTGAGACATTGCATGCGCGTGTTGTCGCAGCATCATGTGCTGATGGCTCTGCCCTCGTCGATGCAGCCACGCCGCACGAGTGGATAGCACTCACCAAAGGCATGTTCACTGTACGCTATGCCTGGCCCTTCCCAGATGCACGCACCGCCAGCGGTGGAGCTTCATCAGCAGCTCAGCGACACAATGATGACGATGACGATGATGATGCGGAGCCGTTAGGATTGCAGCTCACACGGCGGGAAGGTGCATTTGCAGGCGAAGACCACCATCGATGGGATGCGGCTTGTCCGTGGAGTCCATGGGCGTGTTTAGCACCTCCATTCGAGTCCCTACACTTAGTGGCGTGCTGGGAGGATGTGCCTGCGACGCAGCTGGTGCATGCAGAGGCGATGGAAACGTTGCTTGATCGCCACAGCAGCCCTCTTTCACCACACGCTGTCCGTTCCTGGTTCGTGCGCGCAACGCCTGCGCCGAGGAGCCGTGGCGCACAGCGTGCGGTCGCAGGCGCAGACTGGACAGGCATGGACCGGCAGCGTCAGAATGGAGGCGGGCCCCCCATCGGCGAAGAGGAGGACGATGTTGGCGTCTCCACCGACGATGGCGGCATCACTCCTAGTTTAGGCGCACAGCTGGTAGCATTCACATCCACACTGGCGCAGGTGACGACTGCGGATAGCATGGGCGCGCTGGCGTCCGGTGATTGGTGGCAAGCTCAAGGCACCCATGTGCCAGTGTCGCCGCCAGAGCACGTTCTCCAGGATGTTCTGCGTGATATATTCGACGCACCGCCGCTACCGATGGCATGGAAAGTGGGACGACAGAGTGGAAGCGGCGGGGCAGTCGGCGAGGCGAATAAGAAAAGCGATGGTGGTAACGAGAGTGGCGCTTGCGGCCATATGTTCACTTCCCTGCCACGCTGCTGTCCTCCAGAAGCACTATTAGCACGAGTGGCACTGCACGCGTTGACATTCGGCAACGCGCGCGCAGTGGCCTGCCTATGGACCCGAGTCCTTCGAGAGTTGCGGTTCAGTCATTGGGAAACTGGCGCCCCTGTGCCCCGCATGGGCGTCGACAGTTGCAGTGCAGACGGCGTGCCGGACGTGTCCGCATGCTTGGCGCACCAGAAGCTGCAGATGCTGAACATTTGCATCGCACGGCGTGCGGAGGAGGCGGCTGAAGCAGCCGCTGCTGGCGCTGAGGACTATGAGCGCGCTGATAGCAACAACTTAGTGGACGAGGCGCGTATTGCGGATGCAGCAGCTGCAGCGCGTGCTCAACGCGCGGCAGATGGATGGGAACAGGCCTGGGGAGATGAAGAGGATGGAGATGATGCGCAGACGCCCACATCTCCTGCTGCTGATGGCTTTCACACCGCAAGTGAGGGTGAGGATGAGGATGCCGCGGTGCAAGACCAGCAGCCGGCAGTGCAGCAAGTCACGGCGGCACCTGTTGCAGCGACTCCTCTGTTTCCATCAGGCCCGCCGTGCGGTGTGGCGCATGCGTTGCCTTGGCGTCTCTGCGCGTGGCCACACATGAAGGCGAACGCGCCGAAGACGCTGAGGCCGCCAGTGATGACGGAGGACATGCTGCGAGAGCGAGACCTTGCTCTGGCAGCCTTGTCAGCGCCGCACAGCGACCACGTGACGGCAGATGATCACCAGCATGTAGCTGCTGCCCGTGCGCGCCTGCAAGCTGGCCCCCTGCTCTCTGACATGTGCGCTTTCAAAGCCGCAAATTTACACCAAGGAGGTGGCTCCCTCGCAGATTTCGTGCGGTGGCACTCGCCCCGGGATTGGATCGTCGAGGAGGATGGCGATGCTGTTCCTGGCGATGATAACCAGCAGCAGCATGGCGTCCACTCAGTAAACCGCGCTCCGAAAGGCCGGCTATCGGACCGCATGGCTGTTGCTGATGGCCTCTGGGCGCAGCTGTGGACGCAGGCCACCCCTGTCGCGGCTGCTCAGCAGAAGCCGCTGCAGGATGCGTGCGCTACAGGCGAGGCGACACTACACAGCCTCGAGATGATGTCGCCCGCGGACGTATTCGCGGGTATATTTGCATGTGCCACCACGGCCGTCGGCCATTTACTCAGCCGCACGTCACGGCAAGCCTCCGGGTTGCATGCAGCGGCACATACGTGCGCTGCGGTGTTGCAACGGCCGTGCCCGCTACCTGATGAGTGGCTCGTCATGGCTGAGGCGATGTTGAGTGCAGAGCAAGAAGTGAGTCAAGCTGCCTGGCTGCACCGCACGCTAGGCGACATTGCGCCTGGAGTTGCTCACTCAGTGCTTGCTGCGTGCGCGGCGCAGCCGGGTGTGCAGGTGGAGACGGAGTGCGTAGATGCGGGTGAAAAGGAAGCGCTGGTTGCCAGACTTGGAGTGGATTGGCCTCCGTCGGGAGGTGACCCGGCCACGCGCGAGTGGGTGCTCGCAGCGTCAGATGCTGGGCATCGGCTGTATGTACGAGTGGAGGCGGGGCATGCCGAGATGTCAGTCGCAGTTCATGGATAGGCGTGAACGAATGCGCCAGGTCAGCATCGAGTGTCACACTGAACGTGGCCCTCGCCTTCACGCGAGCGTGTACGCGAGCGTCGTCTACGTGACCGCGAGCGCTCTTCGCCGCGACGATGCTGACCGCGGCAGAGGAGGCAATAGATCGCCACGAGGCACTGGAAAAACTGCTGGAGTGCGTCGCGACAGAGCTGCCACCTCAAGTCATCATCATTATACTGCGTCCACTTCCTGCTGTGGAACTTGCGCGCCTGGCCTGCGTGCATCGGGCTTTCCATGAAGCTCTCTTGTTCCTTGGACATCAGCTTCCGGGGCCCCGCTATGCACCACCTCATGAACACAAACGTGTCGAAGCCCGGCGCTTCGGTCGTCTGGCTCGCGCAGCCATGTATGGTGACTTGGCTGTGGTGAAGGCCATAATTTTGTCAGGCGTGGATGAAGAAGGCATACCGCTGCTGCTTGCGCAAGCCCCCAGCGAGCCTCGTATTAAATTGTGGAATAAGCTGTATCTTCCTGACCTGGCGCTGCTTTGGGCTGTCCAGAGAGGCCACGCCGACGTGGTGGCGGCGCTTCTAGACGCAGGCGTAAACATGTACTTCGCCGGTGGTCAAGCATTTTATGTCGCCTGTTTTGACGGTCTAGTAGATGTCGTTTAGCTGTTTATCCAGCACGGCATCGACATTAATGGTTTCGACCGTGCAAGCCGCCTCTCCTACTGGATTTCATGGGACCCAGGGGAAACGCCAATCATGTTGGCGTCCGCACTTGGCCGCACCGCCGTCGTAAATCTCCTTCTGCTAAACGGCGCTACACTGCCCGCTCCCTGAAATGCCAAGACGCTGCGTCAAACTTTCCGCGACCAAGCAATCGCATGCAATCAACTCAGCTGCCAACGTGTCGCCCAACTCCAATTGTCCAATCCTTCGCCATGCGCACCACTCACATCAACTGCCGTTCCGCTGCCCGAGGCTGAGGCCCCCCGACCCATGGTCGGCTTGTCCAACCTCTTGCGCCTGCCCTCCTGGCCGCAGGCCTCCGAAGGCTGGGCCACCGCCTCTCGCCTGCAAGACGTGCTCCTCGCTGACTCCCCGCAGCTGGTGCAGGACACCGTCACCGCGGTCGTCCTCGCCGAGGCCATCTACAAGAGGCCGGAGTCAGAGTGTGCGTCCAAAGCAGCACTCTTCAAGAACGAGTTCCCTGCTGGCCTGGTGCCTGTGCGAAGCTACCAGCTGTGCCGCGACAGCGTCGACCACCGGTATTTGCTAGCCGCGTCGGAAGACGCGTTGTACGTCAGCTTCATCGGCACCAAGCACCCACGGGACTTGCTCGCGGACATCAACGTTGTCCAAGCGCCGTTCCGTGAAGCTGGCCCGCCGTGTGATGCCATGCCCGTGGTGCCTCGCTGTCACAGAGGTTTCCTGACAAGGGCGAGAGCCATCCCGATAGTTCACTTGTACGCAGAGGCACGCCGCACAAAGAGGCGATTGGTCCTCTGTGGACATAGTCTCGGCGGAGCTGTGGCAGCAGTGTCAGCGCTCCGTCTGCTGCTTGCGTTGCGGGAGCTACCGTCAAGTGAGCCGGCCCGCGCACGGGCTGGCCTGACTGCAGCTGACGACGCTGTTGACAAGCACTTCCTGCGAGTCATGTGCTTCGCGCAACCCGCACTCGGAGACGCAGCACTGTGCGCGTTCGTGCAAGATAATGGCTGGGACAGAGTGTTCCACACCCTCGATGTGCCTGAGGACATCATTCCCAGATTGCTGAGGCCGCGAACTGTGTCCTCCAAAGCCGCGGCGGCGAGTTCTAGCGGCGGCGCACCAGAGGGGGATGATACGACACAGATGGCACAGCCATCACAGCCATGGCATCGAAACGCGCTGGACCGTGTCACTTCAGTGGTGCCGTCATTGCCGACTTTGCCGGACTACCGGCACTTCGGTCGTCGTTTGCTGCTCTTATCAGACGCTGTCATCTCCCGCGCCAGCACTGCCGGCGGCATGGCCGCTGCGAATGGTGAGGAGGCGGTTGAGGCTGCGCTGAATGAGCAGCAGCAGCAATTATCTGGTGCAGCACCAGGCTCGCCGCACGAGATTTCTCACATCCGACGCTGGGAGTGGGCGCAAGCGCTTCAGACGCGATTCCTGGATCATAAGATGCGGACATACCGGGGACGCATGTCACGCATAATCACTGCGGCGTTGCCAGACGTGGCGCCCAAGATTGCTGCTCAACTCCGCGTTCCGCCTCCACCACTGCCATCAGCGCGAATCGCACCACGCATGGGGCCCCTGAGATGCGCAGTCGCTTTGGCGCCACTCACGCTGTGCCCTGTTCTGACCGCCGCAAGCAATCCGCCAGCACCTTCCAAGGCTGGCTCGCAGCCACCTGCTGGTGGCGCGACGGTGACCATGCATGTTGAGGTTCGTGGCCAAGGTTTAGGCATGGCGTCACGCGTGCGGGTCACGAAAGCGGCGGCGAGTGGCAATGGAGGGGGCAGCATTGTTGTGCCAGCAACGCTGGAAGTGCCGTTTCACGATACTGTCCACAGAGCGCAAACTCGGCGCCGCCGAGATGCAAACAGACGCCGTGGTGGCGTGCGGTGCCGCGTTACACTGCCCATGAGTGAAGCGAGCGCGAGCTTAGCCAACTTCAGCTTGTCTGTGGCCAGTGATTTCGAGGCGAGCGAGACGATACCCATCCAACTCGCTCTACGACACGTGCATCTCATCGATGCTGGTGCTGCGCTTGCACCAGGAGAGCTCGCGCGCATGGCACGGGCACTGGCTGCCGCGGACGCTCCGACGGCTCCGACAGGGAGCGGCAATGGCAGCGCCGCTGGGCGAGGCGGCTCTAAAGACTCCAGCACGCAGGCAGGGTTGAAGCCGGCAGTATCAGAGTCGCCGTCAAGCAACATGCCGCGCGTAGGTGCAGTCACGCGGGCAGCCATAGACACCATGGGTGGCGCAGCAGCTGTCGTTGGGGGTCCCTTGCGTGCTGCCGCGGATGCTGCGTTGCGTGCCATGCCGTGGCTGCCGAGTGTCAGCTTCACAGCACTACCTGCTGATGCAGCGGAGCTAGGCGGCGTCCAAGTGGATGACGATCCTGGCTTCATCAGTGGCCGGGGAGTTACTTTCCATTGGGCGTCAGATGCTCCTTCGAGTGCGCTTGCACCGCACCGCCGTCGACTGCTCATCCGTGAGCGTGTCATGACGGCGGTCAAGCTGCCGCCCCAAGTCCAGCGCCCAGTTTCTCATGTCGCACACGCTGTACGGAATGCGCTGCAACCGCCGCTGCAAGCTGCTGCGGGCGTCATCGCGTCTGCGACGGCACCCTTGCGACGCACGTTGGCTGCTCGGCTGCCGCCACCTGCAGATGTCGCCTTGTGGCCGCCTGTGGTCGCCTTGGCAAGGGGCATTGCCACTGCCCGCATGCGGCTACGTCCTGGCGGAGGGCATTTAGATGGACGGCGGCCGCATGCGCTAGTACTTGTCTCTGATGCTCACGCACCGAGCAAAGCGATGCACCATCTTGCGCGATCGAGGGGCGTGCCGGTGGTAATGGCGTATATCCAGCACATGTCGGCTCTCAGCGATGGCGGATCTTCAGTCAACCGAGACTCGCCGGTGGCCGGTATTGCGACTGCACTAGCTACTGCGACGCCGCAGCCTTCAGCGGCGATGGTGTTGCTGCACAGCATAGCTTCTCCAGAGCCCACAGCACCCGCGTCATTCGATGTCGCTGATGGCCCTCAGCCTGTGTCAGAGCAGCTGCAAGCGCCACCTACTGGTCGGCAGTGGGCGAACATTGGCTCTGCAATCACGGATAGGCTGCCACCATTCGTTGGGCGCCGTGTGCGGGGTCAGAATGCAGCTGAGTCGACATCCATTGCTATTGAGACCATCCCTGACGGCTGGATAGATGGCTCTGGTCTCCAACCCGGCGGGGTGGCAGCTCTGCGTCACGCGGTGCATAGCGCGCTGATGCATCACGCTTCCGACAGCATTGCATTGAAGGCTTTGGCGGACGCTGGGGATCCCCTTGGTGATGACTTGCGCACTCGAAATGCGGACGATATGGCCGGCTTGCCTAAACGACCACATCCTGCACTCGCGGCTGTTCATGGCGTGGCGCGGCGCATCAGTGCTGAAGTTGGGCCCTCCCCTGCGCGCTCGAGACTGTGATGAGTGTGCGCTCTAGTTCGTGGTATGACACACACATACACATATGGTTCACGTGTAGCGCTACACCGTCCGTCCCTCGAAGCCCGGGTACGGCCCAGGGGTGAGCTGCACCCTTGCAACACTGCCCAGGAAGTCCGTCAGACGCACGTCGTGCAGCGGTCTGTGCGTGAATAGATCTAATCGCGGCGTGGCCGTGCTCCGCAGCTGTTCCTTTGAATAGGAGCCTAGCAGCTGTGCGAGGCTTAAATTTGCACTGGTGGTCCCTGGGCGCACTCGCTCTAAGAAATCGAGCGTGAAGTGCGTGAATCGGTCGATGACGGTGAGACCCACGTCCGCATCTGGCAAGTAGCTCCATGATGGCTCACCCAAGGCGCTGGAGCCGAGGGCGATGACTCTGGGCGAATACAGGTCGTTTGCAAGTGTTGCAGCTTGGCACGTGTCTGCCATGAGAAGCAGTTCGCGGTACCGCCCTTTTGCTGCCATCTGGGCGAATGCATCTGCGATGTCGGTGCTCGTCACCTCCTGCTGGTCCTGGAACTTCAGGAACTCGTCGCCGCCGTGGCCCGTGAGGTACACGAACACATTGCTCGCGTCGTCGCTTAGCAACCGCTTCCGGCGTGGAACCCAGTCATCGTGGCGACCTGCGATGATGGTGTGAATTTTAGAGATGCAGCAAGAGGGTAAGGCTGTGGATGTGAGGCACGGACCTGTGAGAACTCTCAAAAAGTTCTCCACTGTGACATCGTATCCCCTATAATCAACCTCCACGCTCTGGCCATACCTACGCCGATGTCAGCGCAGGGGTTGAGCGCAGCGAACGCAAAGTGAAAACTTACAGGTCTAGTGCGTGCTGTGCGTCGTTGAACACCACGCCCGGATACGGGTTCCGCGGATTGCACGCCTGCGTACGATAAAAGCGCAGCAGTTTAAGTGTCTTAGCAGCGGAAGTGTGCGCAGCCGCCAAGAAAGCAGGGGAGCCGTACCATGTCGTCTGCAAGCATGAGGATTATGTTCGAGTCCGGTATGCCGAGTCGCTTGACTGAGCGGTACATGGACAGCGTGTTCGCGACATGGCGGTAGTTGAACCACGAGCGGGAGGAGCAAACCTGCGAAGGCGTTGCGTTGCGTGCAGAGTCACGAGAGCGGGTCTCTCAACAGAGCTCTGTCTGTTTCTGAACGTGCCAGCACAGCCCAGTTGCTGGTGTGTCCCGACGACAGGAACGCCGTTGCCTTCGGGGCGTTGAGAGTGAGAGGGGGCAGTGGTGGACTTGACAGTGCCCAGAGGTCGTGCCTTCGCCTCGTCGGATGCCCTGTCTGCAAGGCACAGCGCGGACAGCAATGCAAGGATGCAGCAACGCGTGGCTTTCCATCGCGGCATGCGGCAGGCGAAGGGCGCTAGATGCTGCCCGGGACCGGAAATTTCGTCAGTAGAGGGACCAGTCGACCCTTGAACTCGCTTAGTTAGTCTAGTCTAGACTCTAGGAGTGTGTGGGGACCTTTTCAGGGAGGTCCGGGCGGTCCGGGGTTCTCACTGAGTGACCCATGGCCCTGACAGACGTAGAGGATCGCAAAGCGGACGCGACCACGCGGTCCAGTGCACTGCATTTGGCGCGCTAGAAACGAATATCGCAGCCACGGCGAGCACCTACCCTCCATAGCGCGCCCATTCCAGCATCGCCGATGCTGTTGTCTTGTTCGCCTTCAGCGCCTCCACCAGGGAACTAGCACCAGCATCGCCGATGACAACGCGAAGATCGAGGGCAGCAGTAGCGCGCTGAACGCGAAGATGGAGAGCATGAATGTCAACTTCAGGCAGTGAAGGACCGAGAGGTGAGCATGTCCGTGTTGAACACATTTTTGTGCAGCGGGATGTCCTGATTTCGTTCTGTGCGCGCGCGGCCTAGGGATTTTTCCTGGTGAAGATCGCGGCTGCAGCCAGCGCTGCCGCGGCTGGTGGCCTCGGCCTTGTGGAGCTTCTCGGTTATCAAGTCCGCCTCACGCAGCGGACAGTGTAGACGCTGTATCACCATGTAATAATCGCGTGTAAGCTACGACGCAAACCGCCATGACTGCATAATGCTCGCACCACGTCCTCGGAGCGCCCATCACAACGTGGCACTCCATCGCGGGGGCGATTAGTCTCATCGTGTGCCTAAACGCACGACGATGTCTGCGTCATCTCCCATGGCGCTCTGTAATGCCGCCGCCCGGCTTGCGCGCAGCGGCAATCACCCTTCTCGTGGCGCCACTCCGGCCTGTGCTGCGCCCGCGTGCAGTGCTCGGACCCGCGCGCACAGCGGTGACGTTGTGCGGACTGCTGCTGCACTGACAGCGTGCAGCCGTGTCACCAGCGCAACGGCTTGGAGCGCAGCACGTGGTCGGGAGCAGCGGCCCAAAGTTGTGACTCGCGCCTCGTCCACTCCTACGGTCGCGTCTGCGGTGCGTGAACTGGTCCCACACCATCTGTCAGCATTTGCATAAGCTCGCCGTAGAGCAGCTGCTCTCGTTGGGCAACGCAGTGGCGTGCACTCGGTTTCGGATCACCAAGCGCATGGCGTTCTGACTGTGCTGTTTCCCTCCTTGCGCAGGCTACGCCAGCGCCAGTCGTGGGTGCCAAGCTTGTGCCTGCACTCCTCTCCGTCGCTGTGGGAGTCATCATCCGGTTCTGCATCCCGTGCCCGGCGGGCGTGTCCATGCAGGCCTGGTCCTTGCTTGCCATCTTCTTGTCCACCATCACCGGCCTTGTTCTGGAGCCGCTGCCCGTCGGCGCATGGGCATTCTTAGGTCTCACCACGGCAGTTGCGACCAAGACATTGACCTTCCAAGCGGCTTTCGGCGCATTCACCAACGACGTCATTTGGCTCATCGTCATCAGCTTCTTTTTCGCAAAGGGCTTCGTCAAGACGGGACTGGGAGACCGTGTCGCCAACTTCTTCGTCACAGTGCTGGGCAAAAGCACACTGGGCTTGTCGTACGGCCTCGTCCTGTCAGAGACCCTCATCGCGCCAGCCATGCCGAGCACCACCGCCCGCGCTGGCGGCGTCTTCCTCCCCATCATCCTGTCTCTCGCAAAGCAGGCGGGCAGCTTGCCTGGCGCCACTGCCCGCCGGGTGGGCGCGTTCCTCATCCAGGCGCAGCTGCAATGCGCAGCCCACAGCTCCGCTCTCTTCCTCACCGCTGCCGCTCAGAATTTGCTGGCTCTCAAGCTTGCATCCGAGGTGACCGGCACGGCGATTTCGAACCCGTGGGTCACGTGGGCTGTGGCCGCCGTGTTGCCTGCTGTTGTTGCACTTGCTGTCACTCCCTACGCCGTGTACAAACTCCTC
>Ga0164297_10004730_pt1 | contig 12041 bp, 14 predicted proteins | sample GEODES058metaG_FD_113539 | JGI IMG/M metagenome (GOLD analysis project Ga0164297, IMG submission 113539) | Dystrophic lake water microbial communities from Trout Bog Lake, Wisconsin, USA - GEODES058 metaG | ecosystem: Environmental > Aquatic > Freshwater > Lake | place: USA: Trout Bog Lake... | reverse complement strand
GCGCCGCTTGCAACGAGTAAACGAGCAACTGCTGTACCAGCAGCACCCGCGCCACTCATGACGATCTTTGCGTCAGATAAATTCTTATTTACAAACTTCAGGGCATTCATCATCGCTGCGAGTACAACGATTGCGGTGCCATGTTGGTCATCATGAAAGACTGGTATATCAAGCAGTTCGCGGAGGCGACGCTCTACTTCAAAGCAACGTGGGGCAGAGATGTCCTCCAAATTAATGCCTCCATAAACCGGCGCAATGATTTGTACGGTACGAACGATCTCATCGACATCTTGGGTATCTAAACAAACGGGCCATGCATCTACATCTGCGAAACGTTTAAAGAGCGCCGCCTTTCCTTCCATTACTGGAAGCGCGGCTTCAGGTCCGATGTTCCCAAGTCCTAGTACAGCAGAACCATCCGTAACTACAGCTACAGTATTTCTTTTAATTGTAAGACGTCTGGCATCCGAAGGATCCGCCGCGATGGCTTGCGAAATGCGTGCGACTCCTGGCGTGTATGCACGTGAAAGATCATCGCGGGTTTTCAAGGGAACTTTGGAGGTAACTTCAATCTTGCCACCGAGGTGTAATAAAAAGGTGCGATCACTCACTTTACGTACAGTAAGAGCCGGATTCAGAGATATAGCAGCGGTGATCTTCTCTGCGTGATCACTATCGTGTGCATCGCAGGAAACGTCAATGGTGACGCGATCGATAAACGATTCGACGACATCGAGCGCAGTTATCGATGCACCTGCAGCGGTAATCGCAGCAGTAATTTCTGCAACGGGTTGCGCCGAAGGCGGACCATCAACACGAATCGTTATCGAATATCCGGGACTAGTACTTGTTGATGTCATTACACGACTCCATATAGACGGTCTCCGGCATCGCCGAGCCCGGGAACGATGTAACCCTTCTCATTGAGTTTCTCATCGAGGGCAGCGGTGACCAGAGTGAGGCGTGCGGTTGTATTAGCGAAATCTTTTTCAAGCGCCGCAACTCCTTCAGGAGAAGAGAGAATGCAGATCATGGTGATATCAGTTGCGCCAAGATCAATGAGGTAATGAATAGCGGAGATCAGTGTTCCGCCAGTAGCAAGCATGGGATCCAAGACGAAACATTCGTGGTTATGTAAGTCTTGTGGCAAACGATTTGCATATGTCCTCGCTTGCAGCGTCTCTTCATCGCGCACCATTCCCAAGAAACCAACTTGGACGGATGGCATCAAGCGAACCATTCCTTCCAACATTCCAAGGCCGGCTCGCAAGATAGGTATAACAACAGCGTCAGGTTTGGCCATCACGGCGCCTTCTGCCATTGCGACTGGCGTTTTCACAGTCACAGGGACGGTTTTTACATCGCGTGTTGCTTCATAAGCCAACAAGGTGACGATTTCACCGATGAGCTCTCGAAAGATTGATGACGGGGTTCTCTCATCCCGGAGGATGGTTACTTTGTGGGTGATCAGCGGGTGCTTCGCAACATGAACTTTCACGGAACTGACTTTACCTGCGCAAATCGACCTTGTCGCCTATCTATTTCAGTGGGAGCATTTAGGTATGGCTAACCGTGTTGAGTACAACGAAGATGACTTTGGCGTGGTGGCATGGCGTGAGGAAGGAGTATGGCGCGCCTCACGTCTTACTCACACCAGAGATTTTGGTTCCATCATGGATCAACTTAAAGCCCAGCAGGGTGATGGCGTCTCCATTGCACTGATCGCAATAGATGAGGAGTTCTTTATTGTTGCGCGTTGCAAAGGCCAAGAGATGTCCACGATGCTCAGCGATGTGACCTACGCGGTCGAATACGAGATCGCTGCAGACATTATTGATGCGTTAGACCTACCATTCCCCGAAGACGATGATGAGCCGCAGCCGGGTGGGGATATCGACCTACTGGCGGACTTCGGTGTTAGTCCGATGGAATTAGAAATTATGAGCGATGACTTAGACATGTATCCCGAAGAGCAGATCACCGCCCTCGCACATCGACTGGGCTTTGGTGAGCAATTTGATCAACTCTATGACCGTGGATAACGCATAAATTGACGAATAATTTTGAAGAGTTGATGCGCCGTGCAATAGCCATTGCAGAGCAGTCACTGGAATCAAGTGATGTACCCGTAGGCGCCTTAGTAATAAACCCTGTGGGTGAGATCGTTGGCGAAGGCATGAATTTACGTGAACGAGATAACGATCCCACGGCGCATGCAGAAATCGTTGCCATGCGGGCTGCTGCGATAACGGCAAATAGTTGGCGGTTAGATAATCACATTCTCGTTGTCACTTTGGAGCCATGTGCGATGTGTGCCGGGGCAATTACGCAGGCGCGAATCAAAACATTGGTATTTGGAGCTTGGGATGCGAAGGCAGGTGCTGTTGGATCCATTTGGGATATTCCCCGTGATCCGCGCTCGCCATATCAAGTCGAAGTCTTTGCCGGAATTCTCACCGATGACTGCGGAGAGTTACTTCGTGGATTTTTTAAAGGGAAGAGATAAGGCGTATCGTCACCCATGGTGGCGTGTCTGAGTGGCCTAAAGAGCACGTCTCGAAAGCGTGTGTTGGGGAGACTCAACCGTGGGTTCAAATCCCACCGCCACCGCCAGAAATTTATGACGCTCTTCTAAAAACCAGCGGAGGATGAGGGATTTGAACCCTCGATAGGTTTCCCTATACACGCTTTCCAAGCGTGCGCACTCGGCCGCTATGCGAATCCTCCATGAACTACCTTCGTAGCCCAGAGGAGAAGGGTATCGGTCTTAGAAACTATGATTACCCACAGATCCCCCGTGCGGCGACACCGTGCTGAACTCCCCCAGGACCGGAAGGTAGCAAGGGTAGGTGCGCTCTGGCGGGTGTGCGGGGGGTCCCTATCCATCTGATCTATCTGAACTATCTGAACTATCTGACTGGAGAACCGTGTCACTCGCGCTCTATCGCAAATATCGCCCATCGACCTTCAGCGAGGTCATCGGCCAGGAGCATGTGACCGTTCCACTATCTAACGCACTGTCCGCCGGCAAGATCCATCACGCATATCTATTTAGCGGACCGCGCGGATGTGGAAAGACTTCGAGCGCTCGCATTATGGCGCGTTCACTCAATTGCGTTGAAGGTCCCACACCTAATCCATGTGGCAAATGCCAGTCATGTAATGACTTAGTTGCTAACGGTCCTGGATCAATTGATGTGATGGAACTCGATGCTGCGACGCATGGACTCGTAGATGATGCCCGTGATCTTCGCGATAAAGCTTTCTTTGCTCCGGTTCAATCACGCTACAAGATTTACATTATCGATGAAGCGCACCAGCTCGGACCTGGAGCAGCGAACGCGCTACTCAAAGTTGTCGAAGAACCACCACCACATGTCATCTTTATCTTTGCAACAACTGAGCCTGACAAATTAATTTCAACAATTCGTTCCCGTACCCATCATTACCCTTTCCGTTTAGTGCCACCAGGAATACTGGGAGCACACCTCGAAAAGATCTGCGATCTAGAGGGAATCAAAGTAGCAAAGGGTGTTATTCCACTCGTTGTTCGTTCTAGCGGTGGTTCGGTGCGTGACGCACTTTCTGTATTAGGTCAGTTACTTGCTGGCGCTGGTCCTGTGGGCGTGACATACGAGATCGCAATCCAACTATTAGGTTTTACAGATGGTGCTTTGCTTGATGAGGCTGTTGATGCGCTCGCAGCTCACGATAGCAACACAATTTTTAATACGATCGATCGTGTCATCGAGTCCGGACTAGATCCCCGCAGATTTACGCAGGATTTCTTGGAACGCTTGCGAGATCTCATCATTGTTGGTGCGGTTAAAGAGAACGAGTCGCATATCCTTCGTGACTTCCCACAGGATCAGCTCGAAAGAATGCGCACACAAGCCCATTTAATTGGTGCCGCAACGCTTATTCGGGCAGCCGATATTACCGCTGCGGGTCTTACAGAGATGCGTGGAGCGACCGCACCTCGATTGATTCTTGAGCTTATTTGTGGGCGAATTCTGCTTCCTGCTAGCGATGATGAAGCGCTAATCGCACGCATTGAAAGACTGGAACGTGGAGTAAACCTTGTTACACATACAACTCCAACCCCTGCCGCAACTACTGCGCCAACTTCTGCACCCAAATCAGCACCGGTGGTGGCTAAGCCAAACGTAGAGAAAGTTGTTGATTCGCTTCCCTCAACGCCAGTAACTCCCACATCATCGGGACTGGTAGATATTTCGGCGCTTCGTCGCTTGTGGCCTGACGTTATCGAAAATGTGAAGAAGCGTCGTCGCCTTACTTGGTCGCTACTTTCCGCAAGTGCGCAGGTACTTGCTGTTGATGACAAAGCAATCACAATTGGAATTGTGAATAGTGGTGCCCGTGATTCTTTCCTTCGTAGCGGCAGTGATGAAATTCTTGCGGCTGCTTTTCAGGATGTGACAGGATTAGTTCGCAAAATTGAAGTTGTCGTTGATCCGTCCATCAGCGCTCCGCAATATGAGCGAACTACGGAGGAACCTACCGATGCAGATCAACTCACGGGTACTGCATTGCTCGCTAAAGAATTAGGTGCGCAAGTTATTCGAGAGTTTGACCGCTGATGTACGAAGGCGCGATACAAGATTTAATAGATGAGCTTGGTCGTTTGCCGGGTATTGGTCCGAAGTCCGCGCAACGAATTGCCTTTCACATCATTCAATCAGAACGCGTTGATGTTACGCGACTTGTTGAGGTACTGCGTACCGTTAAAGAGCGCGTGAAATTCTGTACTGTCTGCGGAAATTTGTCGGAGGAAGAACTCTGTCGTATCTGTAGAGATCCCCGACGTGATGACTCACTTATCTGCGTTGTTGAAGAGAGCAAAGATGTTATGGCGATCGAAAAGACTCGAGAATTTCGTGGCAAATATCATGTGCTGGGCGGCGCGATCTCACCTATCGACGGCATCGGTCCGGAGAACCTTCGTATTCGCGAATTGATGGTTCGCCTTGGCGATACAAAAATCCAAGAAATCATCATCGCGACCGATCCAAACCTGGAAGGCGAGGCTACCGCCTCTTATTTGATCCGTCAGATCAAACCCCTTGGCATCAAAGTGAGCCGATTGGCATCGGGTCTGCCGGTCGGAGGAGACCTGGAATATGCCGATGAGGTTACGCTCGGCCGAGCTTTCGAGGGGCGCCGGGTCATCGATTAGGTCCTATCTTATATTTTGAGACGTTTGCGTGTCTTAAAATATGAGACAGCACAGATTTTCACCAAAAACTATGCAAGAGTTTTGCCATGGGTTTAATTGTCCAAAAGTATGGTGGTTCATCAGTCGCTGATGCCGAAGGGCTCAAGCGCGTTGCAAACCGGATCGTTGCTACGAAGAAAGCCGGTCACTCAGTCGTTGTTGTCGTCTCGGCAATGGGTGACACCACAGATGAATTGATCGATTTAGCCACCCAAGTAACCCCGATGCCCAATGGCCGCGAACTCGATATGTTACTGACCGCAGGTGAACGTATTTCGATGGCGCTGCTCGCTATGGCAATCGGAAACTTAGGACACGAAGCGATGTCATTCACTGGATCGCAAGCGGGAGTGATCACTGATTCCACACACGGGAAGGCGCGCATCATTGATGTCGCCCCCGGTCGCATTAAAGAAGCACTAGCAGGTGGACACATCGCAATCGTTGCCGGTTTCCAAGGTGTTTCCCAAGACACTAATGACATTACAACTCTCGGACGCGGTGGTTCTGACACCACAGCCGTTGCGCTAGCTGCTGCCCTTGAAGCAGATGTGTGCGAAATTTATACCGATGTCGATGGCGTCTATTCGGCAGATCCACGCGTTGTACCAACCGCGCGTAAATTAACAACCGTTACATACGAAGAGATGTTGGAGCTCGCCGCAAGCGGAGCAAAAGTGTTGCACCTTCGCTGCGTTGAGTATGCGCGTCGCTTCAACTTACCCGTACATGTGCGTTCATCGTTTTCAAATTTAGAAGGAACATGGATCGTCAACGATCATCCCGAAGGAGCAGAGGATATGGAACAAGCAATTATTAGTGGTATCGCCCACGATAAGAGCGAAGCAAAGATTACGATCGTTGGTGTACCAGATCGCACTGGTGTAGCTGCGCGAATATTTCAGTCGATCGCAGATGCTGATATCAACATCGACATGATCGTGCAGAACGTTTCCGCTGCAGCCACGGGATTGACCGATATCTCCTTTACCTTGCCAAAGAGCGATGGAGCAGAAGCAACTGCGCTACTCAAAGATATTCAAGGTGAGATTGGCTTCGCATCTCTCCTCTATGACGATCAAGTCGGAAAGCTTTCCCTTGTTGGTGCGGGAATGCGCTCAAACCCTGGTGTCACCGCAACATTCTTTGCATGTTTGGCCGATGCTGGTCTGAACATTGAAATGATCTCCACTTCTGAAATTCGTATCTCCGTAATTGTGCGCGATACTGATCTAGAAAAAGGTGTGCGCGCAGCACACACCGCATTTGAACTTGATGCAGATGATGAAGCCGTCGTATATGGAGGTACCGGAAGATGAGTAAGAAGCCATCACTCGCAGTCGTCGGAGCAACAGGCGCCGTCGGGACTGTCATGCTTGATATCTTGAGCAAGCGCCCCAATGTGTACGGCGAGATACGTTTGATCGCATCTGCTCGAAGTGCAGGAAAGAAATTAATGGTTCGCGGTGAAGAAGTTGAAGTAGTTGCCATCTCTCCAGAAGCCTTCGATGGAATCGATATCGCGATGTTCGATACGCCTGATGAGATTGCTGGCGAATGGGCTCCCATAGCAGCATCTAGAGGCGCAATCGTTGTCGATAACTCCACCTTCTTTCGCATGGACGACCAAGTTCCATTGGTTGTTGTTGAGATCAATCCTGAAGAGATCAAGAACCGTCCGAAGGGCATCATCTCCAACCCAAATTGCACAACCATGACGATGATCGTTGCGATGGGGGCACTCCACAAGGAGTACGGACTCAAGGAGCTCTTTGTCTCTTCCTACCAAGCAGTTTCAGGTATGGGTGTTACAGGTCCTGAAACTCTGCGCAACCAAATTTCTGCAGTTGCTGGAACGCATCTCGGTGAACAACCTGGCGACCTTCGCACCGTCATCAAGGATTTCGGCGCATTCCCTGCACCTCTCGCTCTCAACGTTATTCCTTGGGCTGGCTCATTAAAGGCCGATGGTTATTCATCAGAAGAGACAAAAGTTCGCTTTGAATCACGAAAGATCTTGGGACTCCCAAATCTCAAAGTTGCCGTGACCTGTGTTCGCGTTCCGGTAATCACAACGCACTCACTTGCAGTTCACGCCGTCTTTGAAAAGGAAGTTACACGCGAGGGTGCGCAGGAACTCTTGAAGCACTCAGCAGGTATCGAACTCTTGGACGATCCAGAGAACGGTATTTGGCCAACACCTGCCGATGTCGTGAACACCGATCCAACATGGGTAGGCCGCGTTCGTCGCTCATTCGATGATGACCATGCTCTTGATCTCTTCATGTGCGGCGATAACCTTCGTAAGGGTGCAGCGCTTAACACTGCGCAAATTGCGGAGCTCGTTGCTGCAGAGTTCAATTAATATCTAATAGTGAAGCAAACTGCGGACTTGGCAACCGCTAGGTCCTGGGCGGAGGAATTACTTGGCGAGAATAATTCCGCCAAGTACTACTTCGCACCAGAAAATTTTGTCACCGCCTATCGCAATGGTGACTCGTTTACATTCCTCACTGTAGATAATGAAGAACCCGAAAACCCTCGCTATTACAGCCAGATGTATGGGGATGGGGCGCATTTCGATGAGCGGGCAAATTTTCTCTCTGTAGCCTCAGATAAGGCGCTAATCCCTGGATATATGAGCCGCCGACAAGGCTTTCAATTTTGGGAAGCGCCAACTAGTGCGGATTTTCACCAAGTTCTACGAGGTTCACAATTTGAAGTTTTGCATGATGGTGATGAGATTAATGATTTGATCGATAACCACGCACCGGATTCTTCTGTGCGACCTGGAGATCCTGAAACGGTGTTTTGGGGCGGAATTCGTAAAGATAACGGCGAACTATCGGCGCTTGCCGTCATTGTTAAATGGCAATCCGGATTTCACGTGATGGCTTCGGTATTGACGCGCTCTTCGGATCGAGGAAAAGGTTTCGCAACGCAGCTTGCAACCAGCGTTCTTAACCATGCAAGCACATTAGGAATTTCAACGATTGGGTTAGGTGTTCGCACAACTAACTTGGCCGCGCAGCGCGCATACGAAAAAGCTGGATTTCGAAAACTCGCGGAGTTTACAAACTACTCTCGAGAGTAATCAGCGAGACCTCTGGTGGCGAGGCAACTCGAATTCGTGCGAAGGGTGAAGTACCCATTCCGGCTGACACATTGAGCCATGGTTCACCTTTTACATGTGTCACGCCACGTGCACGCCAATTCGGTAAATCGCAATTGGTGGTGAGCGCCTTTGATCCCCCGGGCCATGGCAACCTAACTTGACCGCCATGAGTATGCCCCGCAAAGATCACATCAATTTGATCCAGAGACATCGCCTCAATTATCCGAAGGTATGGGGCATGAGTTACACCAACCGCTAAATCGCAATCCTCCGGTGCGCCAGCAACCTTTGAATAGTCATCTCGATTGAGATGAGCATCATCGGTGCCACGAAACTCGATGCGGACGCCGTTGATAGTTAGAGTCGCGCGGGCGTGATTGAGGTCCTTCCATCCAGCGCGCGTCAATCCATCACGCAATTCTTCAAAAGGAAGTTCATTCCCCAGTACGCGCTTTCCGTGATCCTTGAGTAAATAACCCAATGGATTCTTTACCTTTGGTGCGAAGTAATCATTTGAACCAAATACGAATACACCGGGCAAAGTGAGTAATGGTGATAAGGCATCGAGCACAACCGGAACTGCGGCGCTATGTGCAAGGAAGTCGCCAGTACTTATAACTAAATCAGGTTTCAGCAATGCAAAGCTCTTGATATTTGCAATTTCTTTTCGCCGCGATGGCGTGAGATGAAGGTCGGAAAAATGCAGGACTCGGATACTTGCGTGCCCTGATGGCAGGACCGGCAAGGTTGCTTCCCGTAGTCGATAACTCATAGACGTGAGAAGATACCGCTATGGGACTCAAAGAGGTACTTCAAAACGATCTCACCGAAGCAATTCGCTCCCGGGATGAATTGAAATCCGGCACCATCCGCATGCTGCTCACCGCGATCACCAATGAAGAGGTTGCCGGCAAGGCTGCAAAAGTCTTGACCGATCCCGAAATCATTACCGTTCTCTCGCGTGAAGCGAAGAAACGTCGTGAAGCTGCTGAAGCATTCGCGTCCGGAGGTCGTGAAGATCGCGCCGAATGCGAAAAACAGGAAGGCGAACTCATTACGACCTACTTGCCAGCACAACTCTCCGAAGACGAAATCAAGAAAATCATTGCTGATGCGATTACACAAACGGGGGCAAGTGGACCTGCAAGTATTGGTCAAGTAATGAAGGTTGTTTCACCACAGACTCAAGGCAAGGCCGACGGCGGCACAGTATCTGCGTTGGTTAAGGCCGCGCTTACGGGAGGTAACTAATGTCAGAGCAGAAGAAATTCGAATACGTAACTGTCCCTCTTCTCACCCATGCAACGAAGCAGATTCTCGATAACTGGGGTTCTGAAGGTTGGGAACTTGTTCAAGTTGTTCCGGCACCTGGTGGCGGAGATAACCTTGTTGCCTACATGAAAAGGGTGGTCGCATAAATGGATGTACGTGCAAAGCTTGCAGAGTTAAACCTCACCTTGCCGGTAGCTGCGCTTCCGGTTGCCGCATATGTACCTGCAGTGAAAACCGGTAACTTGGTATTTACAGCGGGGCAACTACCTCTCGTCGATGGAAAGATCCCCCACGTCGGGAAAGTTGGCGGAGCTGTTTCACCTGAACAAGCAAAAGAGATGGCCCAGGTGTGCATTCTCAATGCCCTCGCTGCCGTAGAACTCGTCGCACCTGTTGATTCCATCGTGAAGGTCGTTCGCGTTGTTGGATATGTCAACGGTGTCCCTGGATTTATCGGAGCACCAGGAGTTGTTAATGGAGCGTCAGAAGTTCTGATACATATCTTTGGCGATGCCAACGGCAAACATGCACGCAGCGCATTTGGTGTTGCCGAGTTGCCACTGGATGCACCAGTAGAGATCGAGCTAACTGTAGAAGTTGCTTAAAGAGGATTAACGTCCGCGCTTTGTAATGCGCTCGATATCCGTGACTAGTACTGCTCGTGGTTCAAGCTTCACCCAACCGCGAGCAGCGAAGTCAGCAAGTGCCTTGTTCACGGTTTCGCGAGATGCGCCAACCAATTGCGCGAGCTCTTCTTGGGTCAGATCATGATTAACATGAAGGCCATCCTCTTTTTGAACACCAAAACGCTCACCGAGATCCATAATCGCCTTAGCGACGCGACCAGGGACATCTGCAAAGACTAAGTCCGCAAGAATTTCATTGGACTTACGTAGCCGTTGAGCCAGTCGGCGCAACAATTCCAAGGAGGTTTGTGGATGGGAAGTGACTAATCCGATTACGGCATCATGTGCCAGTGAGACGAGGCGAGCATCTGTAACTGCAGTAGCGGTCGAGGTGCGAGGTTCTGGATCAAATAGCGACAACTCTCCGAACATTTCCCCTGGTCCAAGGATAGAGAGAAGATTTTCACGACCATCAGCGCTGGTGGTACCGAGCTTGATCTTGCCGTGGACGACGACGTAAAGCCGATCGCCTTCCTGTCCTTCCTTAAAGAGAACCTGACCTTTATTCAATTTCAAGGTCACCATGGATTCGCGCAACGAATGCGCAGCCTCATCGTCAAGTGCACTAAAGAGTGGTGCTTTGCGGATGATGAGGTCGTCGTCTTTTTGGGTCACATGCTGACCTTACAACCTCTCATGATTTCACTCCAACCCAATCCCTGGGACGGGTTAAAACGGATTAAACCTGAGACGAAACCCCGTCGTAGGCTTGGGAGGTGGTTAAGACGGCGGATCGGTCAGTTGCCCAAGCTAGGGAGATGTACCGAGTCCTTTCAAAGAATTATCCGAACGTCCACTGTGAGTTAAATTTTAAGACTCCGTTTCAGTTATTAGTTGCCACGGTGCTCTCAGCGCAGTGCACGGATAAGCGCGTGAACCAAGTAACGCCCGCACTCTTTCGAAAGTTTGGTACTCCAACAAAGATGGCTGCTGCAAACATTGTGGAAGTTGAAGAGTTAATTCACTCCGTTGGTTTCTTTCACGCAAAGGCTCGGAACATTAAGGCGTTGAGCGAACGATTGATTATGGAATACGGCGGAAAAGTTCCACCAGTATTAGATGAACTAGTAACACTTCCGGGGGTTGGGCGTAAGACTGCAAACGTTGTGTTGGGTCACGCATTTGGAATTCCTGGTATAACAGTCGATACACATTTTGGAAGACTGAGCAGGCGCTTTGGCTGGACTACTTCCGAGGATCCGGTAAAAGTGGAGCATGAAGTCGGTTTACTTATTCCAGAGAAGGAGTGGACAAATCTCTCTCAAAGAATGATTTGGCATGGTCGCAGAGTCTGTCACTCCAGAAAACCGGCATGTGGTGCATGTCCGCTTGCAAAAATCTGTCCTTCATTTGGCATTGGAGAAATCGATAAGATTAAGGCGTTGGCGCTAACGAAGAGTGATGAGGATTTCAGATGAAAAGAAAGCGACTTTCCTTTCTCGCGATAGCGGCACTGTTCCTCACATCACTCGTAGCGCCAGCCCGTGCCAGCACGTTTCAAATTGCGTCTTGCACTTCTATAACCAGGTCAGCAACCGTCACACATGGAATTGTGCTTCCATGCCTCGACGGAAAATCTAAGGTGATCTATCAAGCGATTAGAGGCCCGGTGATCGTCAATGTATTTGGATCGTGGTGCGGTCCTTGCAATGTCGAAATCCCGCACCTACTCGCGGTCGCAGGATTACATAAAGTTAAGTTCGTCGGCATTGACGTTGAAGAAGCAAATATG
>Ga0164297_10004729_pt1 | contig 12042 bp, 8 predicted proteins | sample GEODES058metaG_FD_113539 | JGI IMG/M metagenome (GOLD analysis project Ga0164297, IMG submission 113539) | Dystrophic lake water microbial communities from Trout Bog Lake, Wisconsin, USA - GEODES058 metaG | ecosystem: Environmental > Aquatic > Freshwater > Lake | place: USA: Trout Bog Lake... | reverse complement strand
TGCCTGCCAGCTACGCAGAGCAACTCGCGCCGTTAGTTAGTAAGGCCGTCAATATCCTAGCTGCTGAAGAAAAATATATTCAGACATATGAGAAGGTGCAATGTCTGGCCGATTGGCAAGGAGCCCCCTTCGGTACAGACCTCGATTCGCTGCCTAAGTGGAAAGCGCTTGAGTTATTTCTTTTTAAGCGAGAGCCCAAACCCATACTCAGGACTACCGTCGACGTCAGGTTAGGATTCTTATCTAAATCAGACCATCGACAACGCTTCATCGATTGGCTTGGGTTGCATAACCAGGGGGCTACGCCCGGTTGGGCCAAGGCCCTCAAAACCGTTGAACATATGATCGATGCTCAATTTACTCCTGAGCAGTGGCATGTGTTACAGGCTCAAATGCATTGCTTGTTGTTAGCGGCTGCTCAACTCAAGCTTCAATTCAGTTTGACGGGCGAAGTGGATTTCATCGAAATGGCTCAACGCGCAGATCAGGCGCTTGGCCGTGCCGACGATCCGACCGATTTGCTGCTAAAGCTTGATGCTGGCATCAAGCATTTATTGATCGATGAATTTCAAGACACCAGTCAGTCGCAAATTTCCTTATTGGCCAAAATTACCTCGGGCTGGCAACAGGGTGATGGACGAACGCTATTTTTAGTGGGTGATCCGATGCAATCGATTTATCGGTTTCGCAAAGCCGAAGTAGGTTTGTTTCTTGGTGTGCGTGATCGAGGACTCAACGGTTTAAAGCCTATCGCCTTGCAGTTGACTGACAATTTCAGATCGCAGGCAGGCATAGTCGACTGGGTGAACGACACCTTTAAAAAGGTTTTTCCCTCTCAAGACGATGCACCAGCTGGGGCAATCGCCTACGCTGCTTCAAAGCCATTTAACCCTGAGGGTCGAATCCCTGCCGTTCGTCAGCATATCGTCCTGTCTGACGATCTTGAAGCGCCCGCGCCGACTTTGCTTCAGTTGGTAAGGGATGCGTTGCGGTCTGCGCCCGATAGCGATCACCCTGTCGCTATTCTGGTTAGAGCTCGTTCTAATTTACGTGGAGCGACTGAGCTCCTGACTAAAGAAGGCATTCCGTATCGAGCCATCGAGCTTGTTGCATTAAACAAGCGAGCCTATGTTGTGGATTTGGTTCAAATCGTCCGAGCGCTCAACCACGTTGGTGATCGCGCTGCGTGGCTTGCGGTGTTGCGCTCGCCTTATTGCGGATTGAAGCTTGAAAGCTTGCATCAGTTGTTCGCTCAGAATCAGCATCAGACAGTGTTAGAGACCCTTGAGCGCTTCTTAGAAGTCAACGCAGAGGCGAAGTGTCAGGCTGAGCAACTGCTCGAACCCGAGGAGTACGCGAGGCTCAGGCTTGTCGCTGAAGTTTTAATTAAGGCTGTGCGGCAAGAGTCATTCGAAGTCCTTGCCCGCCGAGTGCAACGGGTGTGGCAAGCTTTGGATGGTCCTCAGCTAGCAACACAACGCTCTGATTTGAGTGATGCGGAAAGCGTGTTTCGATTAATCGAGACACTAGCACCTTATGGTGGTCTGGATCTGGATGTGTTTGAAGCCAGATTGACTAAGCTCTATGCCTCTCCTCAGACAGAGATCAAGCAGCATCCAGGTCAAGAGTCCGCTAAAGGTATTGTCGAAGTGATGACAATGCACAAATCAAAGGGTTTGCAGTTTGATACGGTCATTTTGTATGGTCTACACGAACTACCTATGGCCGATAAGACGCCGCTAGTTCGAATCGAACAAGTAGGCGGTCGTGTCTTGTTCGGTCCTGCGAAATCAACGTCGCAGCAAGAGCAAGATCCGTTTTCGAAATTTCTCGGGCAGCGAGAGAAACGCAGAGCCAATTATGAAGTTGATCGACTGCTTTATGTCGCAGCCACACGAGCTCGTGAAAGTTTGCACCTTGTCGCGCGCATTGGTTTAAATAAAGAAAAAACCGCAGTTGCTGAACCTGCCCCAACCAGTTTACTCGCCCGACTATGGCCTTATCTTGATCCTGTCGAGCTGACAAATACAGACTTGACGGGTCAAGACCAATCCACAACTGTGCCCTATTTTGTTGGTCCTGCGCTGCAACGCCGAAAGTTTGTTGCTAGCCCGGTCATTCAAACGAATAAAGAGCCGCAAGCGTTTGCGTATAACCAGCCCTATGTCTGGGAGGACCGACGTGGCGATGAGCGCCAGATTGGTACCTTGGTTCATGAGTGGTTAGCCCATATTGGCCAGAGCGGCTTGGATAACTGGACCCCTGAAAAAATTTCCAGATATCTGCCCATAATTGAAAAACAATTATCTTATGCTGGTGTGCCGGCTTTGCGTACATCCGCGGGGGCGCAGGAAGTGGTCGAGTCTCTTGTTGCGATGTTGACGCATGAAAAAGGTCGCTGGTTGCTTGCACATACCAAAGGTAAGCGCGAGTGGGCTCTGTTAGATTCGACTGGGAAAATATCCGTTATTGATCTCGCTTTAGATCAGGGTGATCATTGGTTCGTAGTCGATTACAAGACCGGACGGCCGGTGGGTACTGAAACGCCGGATGATTTTGGACAACGTATGCTTAGCCGCTACGAGCCGCAATTGATTCGCTACCAGCAGCAGTTGCAAGCATTGGACGGACGACCTGCGCGGGCGGCACTTTACTTCCCCAGAGACGATCTTTGGGTAGAGATGGGTTTGCCCTGCTAGAATGCAACTTGGCGGGCCCCTTCGCATGGTTCGGCGGCAAACCTGGTCAGGTCGGGAACGAAGCAGCCATAGTCGTGCAGAGTCAGTGCCGGAGTCAGGCTCGCCTCCCTATTTTTGTTGGTGCTAAGCAACCTCCATGTCATATCTTGTATTGGCTCGCAAGTGGCGGCCCCGCACGTTTGAGACCCTGGTAGGCCAGGATCATGTGGTGCGGGCGCTCACCCACGCCTTGACGACTCAACGCCTGCATCACGCCTGGCTATTCACCGGTACTCGTGGTGTTGGAAAAACAACTTTGTCGCGCATTCTCGCCAAATCCTTGAATTGCGAGACAGGTATCACGGCGACGCCTTGTGGTGTGTGTCAAGCATGTACCGAGATTGATGCAGGCCGTTTTGTTGACTACCTTGAGCTTGATGCTGCCTCCAATCGAGGTGTTGAAGAGATGACGCAGTTGCTTGAGCAGGCTGTCTATTCACCAAGTTCCGGGCGCTTCAAGGTCTACATGATCGATGAAGTCCATATGCTGACTGGACATGCGTTTAATGCAATGCTCAAAACGTTGGAAGAGCCACCAGCGCATGTCAAGTTCATTTTGGCAACAACGGACCCTCAGAAAATACCAGTTACTGTCCTGTCCAGGTGTTTACAGTTCAACTTGAAGCAAATGCCCGGTGAAGCCATCGTTGGACATTTGCAGAACGTCTTAGGTCAGGAAGACATCCCCTTTGAAGTGCCCGCCCTGCGCATGCTTGGTCAGGCTGCGGCTGGCTCGATGCGAGATGCTTTATCGTTGACCGATCAGGCAATCGCATACAGCGCCGGCAATTTAACTGAAGAATCAGTGCGTGCAATGCTTGGCACGATCGATCAACGTCACCTGATCAGATTGCTTGATGCGTTGCATTCGGCACAAGCGCAGGCGGTCCTAGAGATAGCAGACGAATTATCTACACGAGGCCTGTCCTATCGGGCAGCACTAGCCGATCTGGCGATCATGTTGTCCCGGATCGCTATAGCGCAACGCGTTGGCAAGGAAATGGACTCCTCTGATCCTTTGGCTGAGGATATTGCTCGGCTCGCTCAAACGCTGCACCCCGATGTCGTGCAGCTTTTCTACACGGTCGCTGTTCATAGTCGCTCCGAGCTGGCCATCGCTCCGGATGAATACGCTGGTTTTGTAATGGCTTGCTTGCGCATGCTGTCTCTGTATTCTGGCTCGGCGCCAGCTGCGATGCAGTCAAATGCACCGCCGACCTTGACCGCTGCAACAGTTGCGAGCGAGGTTGTTGCCTCAGCAACACCGGCTGCGAAAACTGTCACTGCTCCAGTCGTGTCGGCACCGGTCAAACAGACTGTGGCCGATGAGTCGACGCACGAAGAGCCACCAGCTTGGGTAACCGAAGATCTTGAGATGCAAACTTCGCAAGCTCCAGCGCCGGCTAGTGCTGAGCAATCTACGGCTGTTCAATACCCTGCCAGTGGGTTGTCCGAAGAGGCGGCCAAGCCTGCACCGCTGGGCCAAATACGTATCGATGAACCATGGTCCGCTTTTTCAGCGTCACTGCCTTTGACCGGCATGGCTGAGCAACTGGCAAGACAATCCGAGTGTGTCGGTATCTCTGGGAACACTATTACTTTGCGAGTGGCAACAAAGGCGTTAGCAGAGGGCGCTCCTGTGGAGCGTTTGCGCGCTGTATTGGCTGAGCGCTTTGGTGTTGCAGTACAACTGCGTTTTGAGATTGGCGAAGGGTCAGGGCAATCTGCCCACGCTTTAGACGTCGCTGCTCAAAATGTACGGCAAGCAACTGCCGAGGACCTGGTGCAGCGCGATCCCTTTGTGCAGGCACTTATGAAAGATTTCGGTGGGCAAGTGGTACCTGGTTCGGTGCAGCCTGGGCCATCGCTCATATAGTTTCAACCTAGTCAGGAATATCGATCATGATGAAAGGACAAATTGCAGGCTTGATGAAACAAGCACAGCAAATGCAAGAAAACATGAAGAAGGCGCAAGAGGCGCTCGCTGAAATAGTGGTTGAGGGCGCTGCGGGTGGTGGCTTGGTAAAGGTATCGATGACTTGTCGTCACGATGTCAAAAGAGTGACAATTGACCCCAGTCTGTTGGCTGATGACAAAGACATGCTCGAAGATTTGGTAGCCGCCGCGTTCAATGATGCCTTGCGCAAGGCCGAGGCGACCAGCTCAGAAAAAATGTCCTCTGTGACTGCCGGCATGCCTTTGCCCCCGGGAATGAAGCTGCCGTTCTAATGGAGTCACAACTGCCTGAGCCTCAGCCCCTATTGGCATTGGTCGAGGCATTGCGTCGCTTGCCAGGTGTGGGTATTCGTACAGCCAGACGTATGGCGTACCATCTGTTGCAGCATGATCTTCAGGGAGCCCAGTATTTGGGTGCGGCGTTAAGTGATGCGGTCGCGCGCTTACGTCATTGCGAACACTGCAATAGTTTTACCGAGGTAACTGTTTGCAGTACATGCTTGCATGCGGAGCGGGATCAAACGCTGCTCTGCATTGTCGAGACGCCCGCAGATCAGAACTCAATCGAAGCGACACACGGGTACAGCGGTTTGTATTACGTTTTAATGGGCCGACTCGCTCCTCTCGAAGGTATGGGTCCGGCTGAACTGGATTTTGACAGAGCGCTAGCGCGCGCGGGTAACGGTATTGTTCAAGAAGTGATTCTCGCGACTAGTTTTACTGCGGAGGGCGAAACAACTGCCCACTACCTTTCAGAGGCATTGAGAGCCAAGGGTTTGAAGGTGACTCGTTTGGCGCGAGGTGTTCCAGCAGGAAGTGAAATCGAATATGTGGATGCTGGCACCGTCGCGTGGGCTCTTATGGAGCGTAAGGTAACTTAAGCGGTTCGCTTTAGTCGATGCTAAGCTTAGAATCAACAGAATTAACAAAACAATAAGGACACATCATGACTGTTTCCCGTCGGCAGATGATCAAATTTGCTGGATTGTCAGGCGCGTTATCTTTAACGCCAGGTTTGTTACTTGCCCAGAAGCTTGAAAAAACAAAAGTGCATATCGCCGTTGGTGGTAAAGCACTGACCTATTATTTGCCCCTAACCATTGCAGAGCGACTGGGTTACTTCAAGGACGAGGGTCTTGATGTGACGATCTCCGATTTTGCGGGAGGTTCAAAATCATTGCAGGCAGTCGTCGGTGGAAGTGCTGATGTCGTTTCCGGAGCATTCGAACACACGATTAATTTGCAAGCGAAAGGGCAATTTTTCCGTTGCGTGGTACTTCAGGGGCGTGCGCCAATGATTGCGATTGGCGTGTCCAATAAAACCTTGCCAAACTACAAAGAGCCTTTGGATTTGAAGGGCAAGAAGGTTGGTGTAACGGCGCCCGGATCATCGACCAATATGATGATCAGTTTCTATCTTGCAAAAAAAGGTATGAAACCGAATGACGTCTCCATTATTGGCGTAGGTGCAGGTGCCGGTGCGGTAACTTCTATCCGAAGTGGGCAAGTTGACGCGATCTCCAATCTCGATCCTGTTTTATCGACATTAGAGGCGAGTAATGACATCAAAATTATTTCTGATACCCGTACTGTCAAGGACACGATAGAAATTTTTGGCGGCAACATGCCGTCTGGTAGTTTGTACATGCCTCAAGCGTACATTGACGCAAATCCGAATACCGTGCAGGCACTCACCAATGCAATGGTGCGTGCCGATAAATGGATGCAAAAAGCAGGTCCTGAACTTATTTCAAAAACAGTACCGGAGGCGTATCTATTAGGCGACGCTGCTGTTTATAAACTGTCTGTCAGTAAGTGCATGGAAGGTTTCTCGCCAGACGGACTGATGCCCGAGGATGGGCCCTCGACTTCTCTCAAAGCCCTGCAGGCCTACACGCCAGAAATTAAAGATGCCAAGATTGATTTGGCCAAAACCTGGACCAATGACTTTGCCCGCAAGGCAAACGAAAAGTATCCTGAAATCAAAATCTAATTATCACTATGTCCAACAAGCAGGCTGCGGCGCTGTCGCTAGACTCGATAACTTGTACCTTTGTGTCGCGTGATGATCCCGCTGCCAGGTATACCGCTGTTGCGGATACGACGCTCAATATTGCTCCGGGTGAGTTTGTATCAGTCGTGGGGCCGACGGGGTGTGGTAAATCGACGTTACTCAATGTAGGGGCGGGTTTGCTCGCGCCATCGTCAGGCAAGGTGAGTGTATTTGGCGAGCCTCTCAGCGGGATCAACAAGCGAGCGGGATATATGTTTCAGGGTGAAGCCTTGTTACCCTGGCGCAGTGCTTTAGACAATGTTATAGCGGGTCTTGAATTTGCTGGCGTGGCTAAGTCTGTTGCGCAGGAGCAAGGGCGCGTCTGGCTCAAGCGAGTCGGTTTAGGTGGTTTTGAAGACCGTTACCCCCATCAGATGTCGGGCGGTATGCGTAAGCGGGCCATGCTTGCGCAAACGCTGATTCGTGACCCGGACATTATTTTGATGGACGAGCCTTTTTCTGCGCTCGATATTCAAACGCGGCAACTCATGGAAAACGAGGTCTTGGATCTCTGGATGGCTAAGCGCAAGGCGGTCCTCTTTATTACACATGACCTTGATGAGGCGATCGCCATGAGTGATCGCGTGGTTGTGTTGTCGGCCGGACCTGGTACCCACCCGATTGGTGAGTTTGTTATTGATTTACCTCGTCCGCGCGACGTTGCTGAGGTACGTATGCAGCCACGCTTTATTGAGCTGCACGCTGCTATCTGGGCGGTATTGCGAGATGAAGTTTTAAAGGGCTATGCCCAGCAGAAGCGAGCTTAGTATGTGGAAACTTATCAAGCCGGGTTCTAAATTTTCGTTGCGACTGTGGCAGTTATCCCTGCTTGTGATTATCGTTGCTGTCTGGCAAGTCGCATCGCAGGATCTTAAGGTTGCTTTTTTCTTCGGTAAGCCTCTGGCAGTCTGGGGGAAAATTTGGGATTGGTTTATCGTTAACGGCGATATTTATTCTCATCTGGGCATAACGCTAACAGAAACAATTCTGGCATTTTTAATCGGGACAGCGTCTGGCTTGGGTGCTGGTTTGTGGCTTGGCCTTTCGCCTATGGCTAGCAACGTGCTCGACCCTTATATCAAAGCCGCTAATTCAATGCCTAGAGTGATATTGGCGCCAATTTTTGCGATGTGGTTTGGTCTCGGCATTTGGTCTAAAGTGGCGTTGGCTGTCACGCTTGTTTTTTTTATTGTCTTTTTTAATGTCTATCAGGGTGTCAGGGAAGTCAGCCCAACGCTGCTGGACAACGCACGCATGCTGGGCGCGGACAAAAGACAATTGTTGCGGCAAGTTTATTTACCCTCGGCTACCAGTTGGGTGTTCTCGAGCTTGCACACCTCTGTCGGTTTGGCTTTTGTGGGGGCAGTAGTGGGTGAGTACCTGGGCTCTGCTGCCGGAGTGGGTTACCTCATCTTGCAAGCAGAGGGTACCCTTGATGTTGACACTGTCTTTGCCGGCATTTTTGTGCTGACAGCCTGCGCACTAGTTCTGGATACCGCGGTAGGCATGCTCGAAAAGCATTTGATGAAGTGGCAGCCCAAGTCGGGCGAGACCGAGAAGCTCTGAGATCTATTCGGTTCAGAGCCCCTTGGCGTCTCTCAGCGTTGTGCTGCAATGAGCAAATCAAGTTTGCGAGCATCGGCAACGAAGGCTCTAATTCCTTCTGAAAGCTTCTCGCTCGCCATCGCGTCCTCGTTCAGAGTGAAGCGGAAATACCTTTCATCCACCTCGATTCGCTCAGAGGCGTTCGAGCTGGCAAAAGCCGAATTCAAGCGTGGTGTAACTTCACCTGTCGTATCGGCTAACTGAGCAAGTAAGTCGGGACTAATGGTGAGCAGGTCGCTACCCGCTAGTGCCAGAATTTGACCAGTGTTTCTAAAGCTAGCGCCCATAATCTCCGTGGCGATACCGTGAGTTTTGTAATAGGCGTAAATTTTTGAGACCGATTGCACTCCTGGGTCGTTTTCACCAGTATTTGCAGTCTCGTCCCACTGGTTTCCTTGCGATTTTTTGTGCCAGTCGTAAATACGGCCTACAAACGGTGAGATCAATTGCACCTTGGCCCCAGCGCATGCAATTGCTTGTACTAGTGAAAATAACAAGGTCAGATTGCAGTTAATCCCCTCAGATTGCAAAATGCGGGAGGCTTCGATCCCTTCCCAAGTGGCTGCAATTTTGATCAGGATGCGGCTTTTAGAAAAACCCGCCTGTTGATATAAGTCGATGATCCGTCGCGCTCGCTCGACGGTGCCGCGCGTATCGAAAGACAGCCTAGCGTCTACCTCGGTCGAGACCCGACCAGGCACGATTTTGAGGATTTCGCTTCCGAATGCGACCAGCAGATGATCAACCAACTCGTCCGCCGTGGCCCTGGGATGTGCAGCTATGCATCGCGCCAAGAGAGGGCGATAGGCATCTTGCTGGACTGCCTTTAAAATAAGGGACGGGTTCGTGGTTGCGTCAGTCGGCGTATAACGCTTCATGCTTTCAAAATCGCCAGTGTCAGCCACGACGACCGTGTGACGGCGAAGAGATTCGAGTAGACCAGGCATCAGCTATAATTCCAAGGTTTGCTTACAGATTTTTGAGACCGGGGTGATTGTGCTGTCAAGACTATTTCCAGAAGGGGCCGCCGGTGGATTCGATACGTTTCCACCCGCAATTTTAGCCTTGGCAGATGGCACTATCTTTAAAGGCGTCTCGATCGGTGCACCCGGTCATGCCGTGGCTGAGATTGTGTTCAACACGGCTATGACTGGTTACCAAGAGATTTTGACTGATCCCAGCTATAGCGGACAAGCGGTCACGTTGACCTATCCGCACATTGGTAATACTGGAATTAATGATGAAGACGTCGAATCGAGCAAAGTACATGCTGCTGGTCTGATTGTGCGGGATTGCCCCGCTCGTTTGTCGAATTTTCGAGCCACAAAGTCTCTATCCGAGTATCTCAAGGAGCAAGGTGTTGTAGCGATTGCGCAAATCGATACTCGGAAATTAACTCGCATTTTGCGTGAAGGCGGTGCACAAGGCGGTTGCATTCTAGTGGGTGATGATGCACAGAAGGCGTTGGCCTTGGCCCAAGGTTTCGCTGGCATGGCGGGTCAGGATTTGGCCAAGGTGGTCAGCTCTAAAGCAGAGTCAGTTTGGACAGAGTCAACTTGGGCGTTGGGCTCGGGTTACAGTAGTTTCGACGAAGCAGCAGCTCGGGCCTCTAAAGCAGCGGTCCCTCACGTCGTAGCCTATGATTTCGGGGTGAAATCGAATATTCTGCGTCTGTTGGCAGAGCGTGGCTGTCACATCACGGTTGTTCCTGCGCAAACGACGGCCGAGGAAGTCCTCAAATTAAACCCTGATGGTGTCTTTTTATCCAACGGGCCCGGAGATCCTGACCCTTGTGATTACGCCATTGCAGCAGCCAAGGTATTTTTAGATCGCAAGTTGCCTACTTTTGGTATCTGTTTAGGGCATCAGATCATGGGTCTCGCGCTGGGTGCCAAAACCGTCAAAATGAAGACAGGCCACCACGGGTCGAATCATCCTGTGCAAGATTTGGCCACTGGCCGAGTTTTTATAACTGCCCAGAACCACGGTTTTGCAGTGGACGCTACTACCTTGCCAGCAAATGCGCGGGTGACGCATGTGTCTCTGTTTGATGGAACGCTGCAGGGCTTTGAACTGACGGATCGCCCAGCTTTTTGTTTCCAGGGACATCCCGAGGCTAGCCCAGGTCCTCACGATATCGTCGTGCTGTTCGATAAATTCATGGGCCTGATGGCCAGCCAAAAGTAAAGATTGCATCATGCCTAAGCGTACCGACCTAAAAAGTATCCTCATCATTGGCGCAGGTCCGATCATCATCGGGCAAGCGTGCGAATTCGACTACTCAGGCGCGCAAGCTTGTAAGGCGCTAAAGGCCGAGGGTTATCGCACGATTCTTGTTAATAGCAATCCCGCGACGATCATGACCGATCCAGAAACGGCCGATGTGACCTACATCGAGCCGATTACTTGGCAAGTTGTTGAAAAGATCATTGAGAAAGAGCGTCCCGACGCCGTGTTGCCTACTATGGGTGGGCAAACTGCTTTGAATTGTGCGCTAGATCTAGATAAATTCGGCGTGCTCAAAAAGTACGATGTTGAGCTAATTGGTGCCAACGCACATGCGATTGAAAAGGCCGAAGATCGCCAGAAATTCAAGACTGCAATGACTGCAATCGGCCTCGAGTCTGCTAAATCGGGGGTGGCTCACAGCCTTGAAGAGGCTTGGGAAGTTCAAAAACGCATTGCTGTGGAAACAGGCACGAGTGGTTTTCCTGCGGTGATTCGTCCTAGTTTCACTTTGGGTGGAAGTGGCGGCGGCATTGCGTACAACGCGGAAGAATTTGACACGATATGCCGCCGCGGCTTGGAGGCATCGCCAACCAAAGAGTTGCTGATTGAAGAGTCTTTGCTAGGTTGGAAAGAGTTTGAGATGGAAGTCGTGCGTGATAGCGCCGATAACTGCATCATCGTCTGCTCGATCGAAAACCTCGATCCGATGGGTGTTCACACAGGTGACTCCATCACTGTCGCGCCCGCTCAAACGCTAACTGATAAAGAATATCAGTTGATGAGGAACGCCTCCATAGCAGTGTTGCGCGAAATTGGAGTCGATACTGGGGGGTCGAATGTGCAGTTTGCATTGAATCCTCATAACGGTCGCATGATCGTTATTGAAATGAACCCTCGAGTATCGCGCTCTTCTGCACTCGCTTCTAAGGCAACGGGTTTCCCCATCGCTAAAGTCGCAGCTCGTTTGGCAGTTGGCTACACGCTTGATGAATTGAAAAATGAAATCACTGGCGGTGCGACGCCTGCCTCGTTTGAACCGACTATTGATTACGTAGTAACCAAGGTACCTCGTTTCGCGTTTGAAAAGTTTCCTACCGCTGATGCTCGCCTGACTACTCAAATGAAGTCTGTTGGTGAAGTGATGGCCATCGGTCGTACTTTTCAGGAATCCTTCCAGAAGGCATTACGTGGTTTAGAGGTCGGTGTCGATGGTCTTAATCAAAAGACCACAGACCGCGAAAAAATCCAGATTGAGCTTGGCGAACCTGGCCCAGATAGGATTTGGTTCGTTGGAGATGCCTTCGCGCAAGGATTCAGTCTGGACGAAGTGCATCAATTAACGAAGATCGATCCGTGGTTCTTGTCGCAAATTAAAGAGATTGTCGATATCGAATTAGCGTTAGAGCAACGTACAGTTGCAGATATCGATCATGACACCATGTGGCAGTTAAAGCGTCGCGG
>Ga0164297_10004728_pt1 | contig 12042 bp, 11 predicted proteins | sample GEODES058metaG_FD_113539 | JGI IMG/M metagenome (GOLD analysis project Ga0164297, IMG submission 113539) | Dystrophic lake water microbial communities from Trout Bog Lake, Wisconsin, USA - GEODES058 metaG | ecosystem: Environmental > Aquatic > Freshwater > Lake | place: USA: Trout Bog Lake... | reverse complement strand
TCAGGCACCGTGATGCATTCCGTCAAGCGGCCGCGCACGCCGGGAAAGCAGCGAACGAGAGTAGCCACAGCTTCTGCTAATTTGCGCTCGCGTTCAGTGTCTCGTCGCTGCGCGCGCTCATTCGCCAGCGCTGCTTCCGTGTCACGCAGCTTCGCATCTAGCGCGTCCGCGCGGTGACGCACACGCCGAGTCTCGCCCTGCGCGGCCTCCACGGCAGCGTCCGCATCGGCGGCGGCGGCTTGTGCCTCAGTGACGCTCGCGCGCAGCCCATCCTGGCGTCCGTTCTGCTCCTCGATGCTGCGTGACAAGCGCTGCACGTTGTCATCTAGCTCAGCCAGCTTGGCGGCGAGCGCAGTGGCGACATCGCGCTCCGAATCCAGATCGCGTTGGGCAGCAGTGAAGTCTCGCCGCAGGCCTGCCGTGCGGACCGCCGCATCGTTGCTCACTTCCGCGTACTCCGCGCGCAGCGCATCCGTGAGGTGGAGACGCGAGCCAGCTGCTTGGACGGCTGCAGCCGCCGCGGCTTCCTCCTGCGCCGTAGCGTCCAGCTGCTCCAGCTTCTCTCGCAATTTCCGGATCTCCTCCGCATTGTCCGCCTCCACCTGCTGGGCGGCAGCCAGCAGCTTCTCCGCAGCTTTCACTTTGGCCACGAACCGGTCAGCCTCCTGCTGCGCCTTGGACGCGCCTGGCTGCAGGGCCTCTGCGCTGCGCTGCGCCTTGGCCAGTGCCTTGTCCGCCAGCGCCGCGCTCTTGGCTGCTGCCGCCGCCTCCTTCTTCTTCTCCGCAAGCTCCGCCTGCGCATGTCCCTGGCGCGAGGTGAACGCATTGAGCGCCGCCTGGCAGGAGGCGACTTCTGCGGCATGCGCTTTGGCCTGGGCCTCGAGGTGGCACAGCGTGAACAGGGCGCGCGTGACACGCAGCTCCTGCAGCTCCGCAGACAGATGTTGAGCTTTATCAGCCTCCTCCTTCTGCTCCTTCTTTTCGCGCTTCTGTGCGGTCGCGCCCTTGCGCTTCTGGAACGCCACAGCCGTTGCAACCTCTGCCGCCTGCTTGGCTGCCTCCGCAGTCGCGTACTCCGCCGCGAAGCCCGCGCTGCCGGACACGAGCTCGAACAGCGACGTCAGCTCCTTCGGATTCTTCGCCGCCAGGCCCTCCACGTCGCCTTGGTAGACCAGAAAGTTGCGCGCTTTCAGCAAAATGCCGCGCTCTTGCAACGCCGAGTCGTACGCGTCGAAGCTCACCACACGGCCGTCAAGACGGTACTCACTGCTCACAGCAGCTGCGGCGCCGGAGCCGCCCACAAGAGCGCGAGTGAAGTGAACCTCACGCCCGTCAGCATGACGATACACCAGCGTCACGTGACACGCCACAGGGCCGCTCTGCTGGCCCGTCTCCGGCGCTGTCCCTGCACCAGGTGCGCGCGCTGCGCCAGCTTGCTGGCCGTCGTAGATGAGCTCGCGCAGAGTCGCGCCGCGGATGGCTTTGCTTTTCTCGCCTAACACAAACGCGATTGCGTCCATCAAGTTGCTCTTCCCGCTGCCTGCGCAACGCGAGGTTGCGTGCGAGTGGAGGTGTCAGGGCGGAGGTGTGCGTGCGGGGGAGTGGAGATGCGCGAGTGCGGGGGGTCGCGCGCGCCGTTCGTGCACAGGCGCAGGGTGCTCTCGGCGGTGGCGGGAAGGGTGGCCTCGAGGTGTGGCTAGCGCTGGGTGGGTGCGCACGCACCGTTGGGTCCGATGATACACGTGAAGCGAGTGAACGGGCCGATGACTTGGTGACCCGCGTACGTCCTGCGCGCGGCAGACACAGAGGGCGTCAGTGGCCCAACCCGAAGGCAGTGCGGTGTCTATAGACCAAGGGCGAGGCGGGCATTGGACGCACTTCCAGTTGAGCACCTCCAGGCGGTGGATACCCTCAAACACCTCCTGCGCATCCTCCTCGTCGCCACGCGAGTCCGCCATGGTGAGGGGCAGGAGCCTGCAGGAGCGTGTACACCCGCAGCCCTTTTGCTTTGTGGACGGCGGGGTTCACACCACCAGCGCTGCCCTCAGCGGCGAGTCAGCCGCAGCTCAGGGCGAGCAGCCAGTCCGCGGGCGGACGCAAGCGTCTGTGCGAGGGGGGGGAGCAGCTTGAAGGTGACACGTGTGCAGCGCACCACAGTCGCGGCGCCGTTCGGGGAGTCGAGAGCAGGTCTATGCAGGAGGGAGTGTGAGTCGGAGGAGCAGCTGGGCTGTAAGACAGCGTGCAGATGGGGAAGTGAGTGAGGTTGGAGCGCACGGTGTAAGTCTCTCTTTGGTGCAGCGGGGCAGAGAGCATGAGCTCCGACCGGCGCGAGGTGAGCGCCGAGCTGGCCGTGTGTGCTGTGAGTTGGAGAGCAGTGTCTGACAGCCTTGCCCCCGCGCTACATTCGGCAACCGTGCTCGGGTCACACTCAAAACAGCCTGCCAACACCGCGTTCCGGCAGCCGAGCGGCACGGCGCTGCTTGGTATGACCAAGGTGCGGTCACATGCGCCGCCTCTGCTACTGCTGCTCCGTGAGAGCGGGCGTAGCCGGGCTGTGGGCGTGAATCCGAGTGAGCCAGTACCATGTGATCCTCGCTGACGCAGCGCCCCGGGACGCGTTGCCCTCTGTCACCCAGGTCCGCCAAGCACTGGCGGAAAGCGCAGCTGCAGACTATGGTGTCTCCAGGTGAGTCCGACGGCGCCAGCCGGCACACGGGGTGGACCTGCTCTGAGTGCTGACACTCAACCACCCCCCGGGGATGGGGAGAGGAGTGCACCCCCGAGCTTCTGCCACCACCCCGCACCCACCTGTGTCCACCCTCGACTCTGCTCGCGCGTTCCCCGTGCGCGCGTACTGCCTGGGCACTGCTACGCGACACGCTTCTGTGCTGTACCCTGGCAAGCGGATACTACACCCTTGGTTCCACTCTTGCGGGCACTCTCGCAACGCGAATCGCACGCTGTCTCTGACGCGCTGCTGTGCTTGGACGCAGGTCACGGCATGTAGGAGGCGCGCCGAGCGACGGGTCGCACGCGAGCTCGGCGTATGGCGGTAGTGCCTCTGCTCGCGGCGTCACGACCAGCGGCGTGAGTGCGAGCTACAGGCAGCTGACGGAAGAGTCTCTTCCGCCGCGTGGGGTGGCAAGGCAGGGCACCATCGGTGGTGGCCAGGCCGGCGGCGTGTCTCAACAGGGTTACCCAACACAGCCGCCTGTTCAGCAGCAGCAGCTGCAGACACATGCGCCTGTTCGCAGTACTACCATGTCTGGTGGGTGGGCAGCAGCAGCGCCGCAACAGCCGCAGCAGTCTCGAGTCGCGATGCCCATGAGCAGTGGACAGGTGCCAGCAGCAGCCCCTCCTCCACGGGTGCTGACTCGCACCATTGGTGCTCCGCCGCCGCCGCCATCAGGCGCTCCTGCTGCCAGCCACATGGCGCGACCAGCAGCTGTGGGTCCGCCTCCATCCAGCGCACCTGCCATGTCCGGGGCTGGGCGACCGCAAGCTGGCAACGCAGAGCCGCCAGGCATGCCTCTGTCTGCAGCGCAAGTGTTGAAGATGCATCGCCACCTGCTGACTGAATTCGAGCAGTCGGAGGTGCTGGAATACCCGCAAGTGTTCTTTGTTGGCGCAGCAGCACACAAACTGCGCGGTGTGCCTGGCCCTGCTGGGTCTGCGAACAATAACCACGGGTATGACGATGAGCGCGGGGATTACATGTCAGTGGGGCACGACCCCAGGTTAACGCATGACCACCTGGCCTACCGCTACGAAGTGCTTGGCTTGCTTGGCAAAGGCAGCTTCGGCGCTGTGCTGCGCTGCTTCGACCACAAGACGCAGACGATGCGCGCGGTCAAGATTATTCGCAACAAGAAGCGCTTCCACCACCAAGCGCTGGTCGAGGTAAAAGTGCTGGAGCATCTGCGCAACAACGACGCGGCTGGCGGCGACGCCTCCAACCTGGTGTCCATGCACGAGTACTTCTACTTCCGGAGCCACCTGTGCATTGCGTTCGAGCTGCTGAGCATCAACTTGTACGAGTTCATAAAGAACAACAACTTCCAGGGCCTTAGCCTCGGCCTCATCCGCCGGTTCGCGCAGCAGCTGCTCGTCAGCCTCCGCTTCCTACGCTCATGCCGAGTCATCCACTGCGACCTGAAGCCGGAGAACATCCTGCTCAAGGCACCCAACAAATCGGGCATCAAGGTCATCGACTTTGGCTCCTCCTGCTTCGAGGAGGAGCGCGTGTACACGTACATCCAGTCCCGCTTCTACCGCAGCCCGGAAGTCATCCTCGGCGTCGCGTACGACATGGGCATCGACATGTGGTCGCTCGGCTGCATCCTCGCGGAGCTGTTCACAGGCTACCCACTGTTCCCCGGCGAGAACGAGGCTGAGCAACTCGCGTGCATCATGGAAGTCATGGGCCTGCCGCCTCGCCATCTCGTCGATGGCGCTTCCAGACGCCGCCAGTTCTTCGACTCCGCGGGACAGCCGCGCATTGTGGCCAACAGCCGGGGAAAGAGAAGGCGGCCAGGGACTCGCGATCTAGCCACTGCCCTGCACTGCTCCGACGCTGGTTTCGTGTCCTTCCTGCACGGCTGCCTGCGCTGGGATCCGCGGGAGCGGCTCAGTCCGGAGGCTGCCCTCGCGCACGAATGGGTGCGTGATGGCGCTGCTAGCTTCAGCGGCCCTGTGGGCGCCGCGCCGCCGCGAGGCGCGTACACGCAGCCACCGCCGGTGTCATCCTCTCGCCCGCCGCCGCAGTTGCCGCCCCAGCCAATGACTGCACGCGCTGCTGGACCGCAGCAGCCTCAGCAGATTGCACCGCCTGTGCCGTACAGGCAAGTGCAGCCGCCAGCTGCATCGCTGCCTCCGCCACCTGCATCGTCGAATGGTAGCTTGACGAGCAGAGGGGTGGGTCGTGCTGCACCGCCGCAAGCGCAGATGTCTGCGACCGGAGCGGGAGTTGGTGGCGGCGGTGGTTATTACGGCAACGCCCAACCCCCGAACGGCGGAGGTGGTGCATCTGGCTACGGCTCTGGCGCATCAGCGTACGCGAGCGCTGGACATGCCAGCGGCGCGATGACGGACCGCAGTCACGCGGCGAGGGGCGGTGTGCCTGCAGCGTCCTGGAGTCAGCAGCAGGGCCATGGGCAGCCTCAACAGCAGGCTCCTGACGCGATGAGCTCTTTCTTGGCGCCTATCACTGGCCCCGGGTCCTTGCTCGGCGGCATGGCGCTCCCGGATGTGCGAGGCTTGTTCCCTCCTCTTGCGCCGCTGCCCCAGGGCACAAAGAGCTCGCGCCGGTGCTGATATCCGCGGACCCTATAGAATAGAAACACACAATTACGCCGCCCGTATGTGCGCCGTGTCTCCGTTAAAGCGAGGCAGCGCGCGAGCGCTGATGAGGTGTCGCAGGATGAACAGCGTGTAACTCTTCGCCAGAACCAGTGTATCTGTATCTCAGTCATGGAGGTCATCTCTGCTGCGGATGTGAAGCGCATGATGCTGCCCGGTGCGCGCTGTTGTGTCTATGCCCTTAGTCGCGCGCTTTGGCCGTGCTGACACACCCACACCCAACGGCAGACCTGCGCATCGCCCTCCGCTCCCGCGGCCTCACCCCTGCTGGCGGCATCGACTCCCTCCGACGTGCGCCCCCACAATGCGTGTCCCGCACACCCGTCGCGCAACGTGGCCCCAGCGCTGCTTCGCCACACGCACAGTCTGCACTGCACCGCAACTAGCTGTTGGTTTCCACCTCCCACTTGCTCGCACACGCGCGCGTGACTGTCCCGACTGCTCACCTGACTCGCCACTGGCACCGCAGAGCGCCTGCTTGAGTACCTCAAGGCGGTGGAGGACGGCCTTATCCCCAGCGCAGCGCCTCCAGGCGCAGTGGGCGGCCACACCCAGGCAGCAGTCCCTGTCCAGCAGCCGCAGCCGGCTGCCCCTGGCGCTGTGTCTCACCCCAGCGCGGAGTCCAAGGTCGGCGTGACGAACAACTACGCGCGTACGGAGGGCCAGGTGTGTGGGTAGGCGCGAAGGTTGCAGGCGGCACAGTGGTCCACGCCCACTGCTGTCGCTCTCGAGACTCCTCCTCTCCTGACACCCCGTGTCTCGCCCTGTGCGTGTGTATCCGCCACATACAGAACCTGGGCAACTTCATGACGGACCGCAACTCGTCGCGCGTGCTCGCTCCGCCAGGCGGCAAGTCTCAGATCAGCCTGTCTGATGGCAGCGGAGACCAAGCGCCACCGCCCGTGAAGCAGCATTTCGCGGTGCCGGAGGCGCCCATGTACGCGCAAATCCACGCCGCGGCGGCTGTGTCGCAGGTGCGATGGCGTCGCGCTGACACGGGGGTCTCGATGCTGCATCTGACTCGTAAATGGCGCATCTCCACTGCAGGCGCAGGCGCGCGCGGCGGCGCAGCAGGCAAGCATCGTGTTTGGGGGCGCCGGCGGCGGCGCGACCAACAACTACGCGCGCCCGGATAGCCAGAACGTCGGTAATTTCCTCACTGAGCGGTCGACGAGCCGCGTGTTGAAGCCGCCGGGTGGGGGATCCTCGATTGTGTTCGGCGCCTGAGCGCGCTCATTTCATTGTATAGTAGAGACACGCACATCAAGCGCGCGCGCTGCCATCAAAAATTCTTGAGGAAGTCCGTCACGTCCAAGTCCACATCACCGTGCGAGACCGCGTTCTCATCCACAGGCACGAATAGTGCGCCAGCACTCTGCTTGCAATCCACCTCCGGACTCTCATCAGGGCCGCACAGCACTGCGCCGTGAGCCACGAGCCAGTCCTTTGTGGCCACCTCCAGGGCTGCGTCAGACGCATCGCCACCGTCCAGGTCGATGTCGATGCCCAGCACGACAGGCAAGGCTGCTACAGGCACAGTGGGTCTGCATGACCTTGTGAGCGCTGTTATCCCTCCGAACCGAACAGCCTCCACCGCCGCATCCATCAGTGCCCGCGCGTGGCCACTCGCGGCTCTGTACAGCCGGAAGAATGCGGCGTTGTTCCCCTCCCGCAAGGCTGTAGCGACTGTACGCGCGTGAACAACCGGCGGCTCGCTAGCCACACCTGCCCGGAGAGCTGCAGCCAATGCTGCGCTGCTTGCGACACCGGAGCCGGGATGCGCCCTGCCTGCAACGGCTGCGTATAAGATGCGGTAGCCCATGAATTCGGGAATGCTGTCGGAAGTGACGCCTTCATCGTAGAGGCTGCCAAGCACTGTTGCGCATTGGTTGTATTCCGCCAAATCGCCAGCGTCGAGACTCGCGCGAGCATGGAACTCGTACACGGCAGCTGTGAGGCTTGTTCGGATGCGCTGCACGGTCAAATCTTGTCGGAGTGCTTTGCATTGGTCGTTCAAGTAGAACCACTTCATGTCCGCGCCGCCAGCACGCAGACGCTCCAGCGCTGCTTCCAGCACAGATGCTGGCCGCACGGTGGATGGATCAGGCGCAGAAGTGAGCCGGAAGTAGGACTTCTCGAGCGCGGTGCAAGTGCCTTTGATGGTCAGCGCATCCCAATCAGGGCCCTCACCATCGCCAGCCTCTGCAGCAAGGGACAACTGGAGCGCAACAGCAGCGCGTCGGCGCTGCGTACCAGTCTGGCCATCACCGATTTGAGTGCCGCCAACAGCGCGGCCATCCCCGAAACGGCTGTCCCTGTGCTGCAGCAATCGAACGTCAGCTGCGTTCCATATCTGCGGCGGCATTCCCATCTGCTGGCTCGCAAGCTTCGATGATTTGCCGGACCGCTGCTTGCCATCGCCCCGTTTCTTCTTAGACTCTTTTCGACGACGGCCCCTGCCTTCATCGCTTCGACTGCGACTCCGACTGCGGCTGTATGAGCTACTCCGGCTAGAGCTACGCGACCGCCCCCGACGTGTTGGTGGCGGCGGCAGTGGAGCCTGCCAATGTAGTTGCCCGCCCGCTTGCCACGGGACTGCGCCACCTGCGATGTGTTGTTGAGATCGCTGTTGCATCCATGCCGGGTACTGCTGCTGCTGCTGCTGCTGCTGCTGTGACCATGCTCCTGTGCTGTGACTTGCACCGCCACCGGCTGTGAACGCACTCGCGTGCGGGACCCCATGCTGCGGAGGTAGCACTGCTCGCTGGACCATGCCTGCTGTGGTCTGCTGCTGCGCCCCACCTCTGGACGGCACTGGCGTTATATCCCAGTTTCGTGTCCACAGCTCCCCAGATGCGGTTGCGTCCTCGATGATCTGCTTCATGGGGGCTTTGATCCAGGCTTTCAATGCGGCATCCTCACCACAACTCATGAACGCCCGCTCAACCCATGCGCGCAATTGCGGCGGCCAGCCAGACCGCAAGCTTTGCTGCTCAGATGCACCGCCACCGGCATTTGGCCGCATCACAGCTGGTGCAGAGGCATGCGTTATGTATGTAGGCGGCGGAGCTGCTGCCGCTTGGTATGTGCTCGCTCCTCCACCATAATGCTGCGCAGCTGATGTAGGAGCTGCGCCCTGCACCACATACTGCGCTGCGATGCCGGGCCGAGCGTGAGCAGCTGCTTGAGGAGGTGGTGGCCCTGGCGGTGGCCTTGGAGGAGGCAATCCGCTGGGCGCTGTCGCCGGCGCGCTAGCAGATGGAGTGTATCCCGGCGGCGGCACTGCATGGTACGACGTCACTGTCGTCGCTGTGCCCACGTGCAAGGGGTTACCACTAGGCCGACCACCACCTGACGGCGCCTGTTGCCCGAGACCCGGAATCGCGGCGGTCTGCGCGCCATACGGCTGCTGAGCGGCAGGTGCAGTGACAGGCTGTTGCTGCGTCCCTGCTCCTCCAGCGTGTCCCGCCGCGGCAGCAGCCCCTGCAGCAGTGGCGTAGTACTGCCTCCAAGCCTCTGCATGCGGCCCCGACAACGCAGCTTGCTGGTGCTGCTGCCACGCAGCTTGTTGCGCGTAGTACTGCGCCCAGGCAGCTGCGTGCGCGTCTTGGCTGTAGGGAGTTAAGGACACACAGGAGAGGCAAAGGAAGCCGGCGGTGAGAGCGTTGCTTATGGACGGGGGAAAGCGCCCGGTTGCTGAGCGGGGCTGATGCACGACTGCAACAGCAACGCAGTGGTTCATGCGCGACGCGAGTTGAGACAGAGGGACGGCCGCTGAAGAGGGCGTGGCGGCTTGCAAAGCAGCCCCGTACAGGAGAGTGCGTGCTGGACAGAGACGCACCTGACTGCCGGCGCTGTTGTTGCAGCTGCAGCTTGTTGCGCGTGGTACTGCGCCCAGGCAGCAGCGTGTGCGTCCGCCTGCCCCCCTTGTTGTTGTTGTTGTTGCATTAGAGCTTCTAACGCCCCAGGGGCGCAGCTGTGCCAGCTGGCCCTGCTCAGCGGATGTCGCGTGTCATGTAGGCGCGCATAGCAGCGTCACCTTCACGCAGGCTGCGCGTCTGGCGAGGAGGCACTTACTTGCCTCGAAGCTTACGTCATCCCGACCGGGAGCGCTCCGTCAAAGCGCTTGCTGTGCCGCTAGCCTGTGAGAAAAGCGACTGCGTGCACGCGGCTGTTGCGAGACGCCTATTCGTGTGGGGTCTGAGAGCTAGGGCGCGGTTCACTGCGAGACCTTGGCCCTGTCTAGGCGCTGAGCACTGTTGGCGCTGCGCCTCCTTGCGGGTGGGGGAAAGAGACACGACACAGCACACGCGCGCGTGTGGCCGCTTTGAAGACTTTTGCAGAAACACACCGTCGTATGGCTTCTTCCTTTGCACAGCTTCTGGCGGAGAAGGACGACGGCTTGTTCGGTGAAGACGACGAGTTCGGGGCACTCGCACCTGCAGCGAAGCAGAGGCCGGCAGCGCACCACGGCGCAGCGGCTCCCGTGCAGGCTGGCACAGTGCCGCCGCCGGCGCTGCCGGCAGTGGTGGGTCAGGAAGCGGGGACAACGACGGCGGGACACGGACCCTCACACTTGGACGGACACACCATGGTCAGCGCTGCTACCAGCCTTGTGGCTGCGCCACTGTACGTGCGCAACACGCCGTGCGCCACCCGGTGTCGTCTCTCGATCCCATTTCTTGTACATCGCCCCCTCTCTACCCTCCCTGCGCGCGTCTCTGCTGTGAGTGTGTGTGTGTGCGTGTGTGTGTGTGTGTGGTCACCGTCGTGTGCGCGTGCCATGCAGGCAACACGTCGCAGGCGCTGACGTTCGATGGAATTGTGTGCAGCTGCTCTGACTTTGGGACTCCTCTCCCCTCAACAGGACACATCATGCGGCGGTGATGCAGACACATAGCACGGCTGTTCCGACGCAGTTGCATGCTGCGCCAGTGCATGTGCCTGCGCAGCCGCAAGCAAGGCCGGCAGAGATGCAGTTGGCATTAGTGCCTGCACAAGGTACTGCGCCCCATCATTTCATGCGCGAATTGCTGTGTATGATGTCACCTCTCCGGTGTGTTTATTGCGCATACAGGTGCATTAAACTACCCGAAACCGGCGGATGACGCCAAGTTTTTCATCATCAAGTCATACAACCATGACAACATAGGTCAGAGCATCACCACCGGCGTGTGGTCTACGCAAGCACACAACGAGTCGAAACTCGGAGCTGCATTCGCATCCTGCTCCGAAGTGCTCCTCGTCTTCTCCGTCAACGGCAGTGGGCACTTCCAGGGGTATGCACGGATGGAGACGCCCATCGGTCGAGCCAAAGGCCGATGGGCTGGGGATCACACCCGCCAGCTGGGCTCGTTATTTGGTATCCAGTGGATGTGTCTCTGTGACGTCCCTTTCGCGGCCACGTCGCACATGTACAACCCACTGAATGAAGGCAAGCCCGTGAAGATCAGCCGCGACGGACAAGAGCTCCCGCATGGCCTCGGCTGCGCCATGGTGCAGATGTTCGAGAAAGGCGCTGCAGAAGCTGGCATTCCTCGTCCAAAGCCGCGGCCGGAGGTTGAATGGGAGGAGACTGATCGAGGGGATGTGGTGCCGGCCGGCAAAGGGGAGGCGCCGGCATGGCCAGCAGGCGCCAGTCGAGATGCGGACGCCTCTGGTCGGCGGCATCGGGACAGTGACCGTGGAGGGCGGCGGGGAGACGACCGGGGGGGGTACAATGCCGCTCCGACGGGCCCTCCTCCTGGCTGGTGGGGCCCGCCGCCAGGGTATGGCGCTCCATGGGCTGGTGGGTGGGGAACTCCGCCCATGGGATGGGGCATGGGCCCGCCGCCATACGGGCAGTACCCGCAAGGCGACGGACACGGCTCGCGAGACCGTCGACGGCGGAGCCGGAGTCGGAGTCGCAGCCCGGATCGCAGACGTGGAGACAAACGACGGAGTGACAAGTGAATGGAATCGCAGTCACTTAGTCTTCGCTCTGGTTGATGACCACCGCGTCAACATCATCGAGCTCGAGGAGAGTGTCCACCAGTGCCAGGTTCTTCTCGAATGCCTCGTCATCCGGGACGTCAACCTTGACCAAAGGCACCATCCGCAGGCCGCTCTCATCGTCCACAATGGGAAGCCCCGCGGCACGCAACGCGGACGACACTTCCCCGTAGGCTGCCACTTCAGAAAGGACCATCCAGCCCGGCAAATCGCCCTCACGAGGCTGGATGTCCTCCGCCCCAGCCTCCGTCGCCGCTGCAAACACTTCATCCTCGGAGCCGTCGCTGAGGACGACGGCTGCGCAGCGCTTGAAGTTGAACAACACGCTACCCGGGTCCGCCATCTTGCATCCAGCTTTGTTGACTGCTGCGCGCACAGATGCGCTTGACCTGTTCACGTTGTCCGTCAGGATGTCAATCACAATGCCGACGCCGCCGAGGCCATACGCCTCGTATGTCATCTCCGTGTAGTCAGCCTGGTTCTTGTCCTGGGCTTTCTTGATGTTCCGGTCGATCAAGTCCCGCGGCACGTTATTCAACTTCGCCATCTGCAGCACCTGCGCCAACGTCGCGTTGCTGTTCTCACTCGGCCCGCCCTTCTTGACACTGCGTGAAGCAGCGTCAGAGGAGGGCCACACAGATCCACTTGTTTGGTCAGTGAAGGCACGCACGCAGCCACAATCTGTTTCCCGAC
>Ga0164297_10004727_pt1 | contig 12044 bp, 8 predicted proteins | sample GEODES058metaG_FD_113539 | JGI IMG/M metagenome (GOLD analysis project Ga0164297, IMG submission 113539) | Dystrophic lake water microbial communities from Trout Bog Lake, Wisconsin, USA - GEODES058 metaG | ecosystem: Environmental > Aquatic > Freshwater > Lake | place: USA: Trout Bog Lake... | reverse complement strand
GTTTATGCAAAAAAACGGCGGGTCCGAAAACCCGCCGTTTGGATCTTTATTAATTATGCCGCGATGAACTTGTCGGCATATTCAGCGCGCAGCTTCAAGAAGGAGCTGGTCTGAACTGGCCACCACCAGAGCTTCGACAGAGCGTCGCCTGGGAACGAGTTCGTGTAGAACTTCGAAACGGCAGGATCGAGCTTAGCACCTGCGCCCTTACCAACTGGGTTGGCCGCGAATGCTGTTGCCCAAAGCGCAGAACCTTCAGCCGACGATACCCAGTTTTGGAAGGCGTGAGCTTGTTCAACGTTCTTGGCGTTCTTCATGAGCATGTTGCCCTGGTTCCAAGCAAACGCGCCTTCCTTAGGAGCGATGTAGGAGAAAGGACCTTCCTTGCCCATGTTGAAGCCGGTCGAATCCCACGTTAGGCCGATAACGCAACCATTGGTGCGGAAGCCAGCCTGCGCTTCGTTTTCGCCCTTCCAGAACTGTGCGATGTTCTTCTTGTGCTTGATGGCTTCGGCGAGGATGACGTCCCAGATCTTCTTCATCTTGGCGTCGTCCTTGTAGCCTTCCATGAATGGATGAGGCAGCTTGCCCTGTGCATCCATCACGCGGCCGAGAGCTGCGAGTGCCGAGTGAGCGCGGACGCAAACTTTGCCTTCGAACTTGGCATCCCAAAGGTCTGCAAGGCTAGCCTTGCCGTATTCCATTGGTGCTTCCTTCGTATTGAAGGTCAGAGCTTCCGTACCCCAAACACCTGGGAGGAACAGGCGCTTGCCGTCGATCGTAGCCATGTCGCCGGCGAGGCCGGATACAAGACCAGCTTCCCACTGATCAAGCTTAATCTTGCTCATATCCCATGCTTGAACGAGGCCGTTTTCGTTGTACGACTGCACACGGTCAACCGTAGGTTCTACAACGTCGATCGCACCCGTCTGGATGGCGAGTTTTGCCTGAGCAAAGATTGTGTCGTTATCAGGCTGTTCTGTGAAGTTCATCTTGATGCCAGTTGCTTTCGTGAACGAAGCAAAGGCGTCTTTGAAGTCGTAACCGGCCCAGCCCATATAGTTGAGCTCGCCTGAAGAGGCGAGTGCGGAGCGGGAAACCAGCGCAGGTGCAGCAACTGCACCGAGGCCGAGAGCTGCCGTGCTCTTTAGAAAAGAACGGCGGCTTACAGATGTCGTGTTCTTGATCACAGTGAATTCTCCATCTCTGTTTGTGGAACGCATCTACTTAAAAAATAAAGCGGATGTGCCGACTCTCGCCCTCTGTTTGACCTTCCAGAGCAAGAACCCGGACTTTTTATACCATTAAAGACAAGTATGACAATCAGATGTCATATTGATTATGACACTATAATGGGCGCTTATGAGTGAAAAACAATTTATAGAATAAAACTTTCGAAAATTATGGGTAATTGAAATATATTTTTCTAACATGCACTGCAAACAGGTAATAATTTGCTCAAATATCGGCTAAGGATTTTTAATTGCACCAAATAACGTGGGTTAACTGGCTCCATTGCGCTTAATGCTCGGGAACTAGTAAAATATGTTTGATGACATGTTCTTTTATGGATTTTAGACTGTAAAGCATTGGCACATAATCGCCTTTTACCCAAATAGGCGTAAGATTACTAAAATGCGCGGATCGCGGATCGCCGGATTGTCCGGGTGCATTAATCCACAGGCTGGCGTCCCAATCTCCCACATCCATAACAATTCGTACGGATGCGCCCTGCGTCGTTCGGAAATCCGATGCGCGATAACCTGTATGCATCGGGCTGGATCCGCTTCCCCCATGGGGGAAGGGCCCGACCGTCCAAGCCTCCGCCACTTTCGAAACCGATGATAGGCCATGTTCAAAGGCCGCATGGTGGATATCGCCCCAGCGCCATAGAGCCGGATCTGCACCTAACCGCTTCTGACAATCGAGAAACGCATTCTTTAGCGTCTCGGCTAATAGTGTATTTCTAGCCCGAATTGGCTCCGCACCAAAGCGTTGATCGGGATGTTCGAGTGCTCGGAGGAGAGATTCAATATCACCGCCGCCGACCAGCAGTCGGATTTTTTCGTCGGGAACGAGCTGACAAAGTAATGCGGGCCTTAGGTGATGGGTCCACCAAATCTCGACCAATGCAGCAGCTGCACTGTCTTTTTCAAGGGAGCCTGCCCAGTCTTGGAAAAGCCCTGTGGCCCTGTCATTCGGGCATGCTAGTTGTGCTAAACGCGCCAATCGACGAGCCGGAATTGAAACGGGATCATTTTGTAAAGCGCAACAATCTTCCAGCGAGATTGTATGTTTTCTGCTCAATACCTCGTCGATTCGGTCGGCCCTTGCCCGATCTACCCATTCATAACCGATGGGATGAGGATAATCGTCCGGCAAGTTCATTTCGTTGGCCGTTGCGAAGAAGCCCTTGGTTGGATTAACGACGCGCGGCAATTCTTCATTGTCCAACAGGCCCTGCCATTCATAGGTGCCGTCACCGGGGACGGGCAATAAGCCATCCCAATTTTCCCGAATCGGAGCAAAGCCCACGGGAGCCCAAGCGGTTTCGCCGGACGTATCTGCATAAACAAGGTTCACGGAAGGAACGCCCCATCCTCTAACCGCCTGGCGAAACTCTTGAAGGGTCGTCGTCCGCATTGAGGCGATACTTTTTAGATAGGGTGCGGCTCCCGGCTCGAACCAGACTGAGCGAACCGCATATGCCCGGTTCTTATCTTTCTCTTGCAGAAGGATAGGACCGTGATGTGAAAAATATTGTGCCAAAATCTGATCCGGCGCATTTTTGACACTGAATGTTTCATTCACCACCCGTATCCCTTGCCATCCACCTTGCCAGCGATAGTTCAGCGGATTGTGAGGATCGGTATCCAACACATAGAGGTCTTCTTGATCGGTATAGAAAATGGTCAACCCAAAGGCCGATGTTCCATTATGACCAATTGAAATACCGGGGATGACGGGTTCACCTGCACCAATCGCATCAAAGCCGGGTGCCGTTAAATGAACGAGATAGCGCAAACCCGGCAATCCATGGGCGCGGTGCGGATCATTGGCAAGAATGGGTCGGCCCGTCGTCGATCGTTCACCCGATACAACCCAATTATTAGATCCGGTCGCTGAAATTTCTTCGATAACCTCGCCAAGATCCGTAATCTTTGTCCAGTTCCAAGCATCTTCGAGCTTAGCATTAAGGCGCGCTTCCGAAAACGTAACCCCAGCAATTCCAAGTTTGAAAAGAGTAGCAATATCGATTGGAATCGAACCTAAATCCAAGCCGGGAATATGACCCGGAACATGTTCGGGCTCCAGCGGGCGTCTTATCTCATCGGTCGCTTGATCAGCCTCTGTCAGAACACGTGCGCGTAACAGTTCCGATAGAACGTTTCGGCAAAGCCCATGGCTTCTGATGCGGGCGACATCCTCCGCCTTCCACCGCGAAGGCTTTGTTCCCATCAGACCGAATTCAGGCGGTAGTAGGGAGGGATCTTTTTCGGTTCGCTCGATATAGCAATTGATGCCATTCACGAATGAAGAGCAAATTTGCTCGGCATCGGGGCAATAGGCATCCCACTCAGATTGCATGTCACCATGGTATAAAAACAGCCGCGAAGCGTAGTCTTGCGCCAAATAGCCCGGCCCAAAATCAGCGGCTAGTAATCCCAGACCGCGCTTTCGCCATAGATCAATTTGCCAAAGCCGATCGCGAGCGGCGTTGAAGCCTTGTAGGAAAAAAAGATCGTCGAGATTGCTTGCGCGTAAATGTGGAATCCCCCACCGGTCGATGAGGATTTCCGCATCAGCGCTAAGACCTTTTATCCGCCAAGTTTCGTGTTCGCTCACGCATCACCCTTTTCGCTTTTGGCGTGCCGTTGCCAAGACGCATAAAATCTCAAACAAAACATTGGCGCCATTCATCGACGTAATCGTGCCATTGTCAAAAGGCGGCGAGACTTCGACAAGATCGCCGCCTATAAAATTGATGCCATTTAGCGACCGGATCAACCGTTGCGCTTCGATCATCGTGATACCGCCTGATTCAGGCGTTCCCGTGCCGGGAGCAAATACAGGATCAAGGCTATCAATATCAAAAGAAAGATAGGTCTTACCGTCACCGACAATTCGGCGCGCTTCCTCAGCGGCCCATGCCCAACCTTTGTCCGTAAGTTCTTCCATGTAAACGACCCGCATGCCGCTATCATGGCTGAACTTCCACATATCCTTATGGTTGATGGAGCCACGAATCCCAATTTGAATCACGCGCTTCGGATCAAGTAACCCTTCTTCGACAGCGCGAGAGAAAGGTGCTCCGTGATGAAATTTTGAACCAAGATAATCGTCGCCCGTATCACAATGTGCATCGATATGGACCATTCCAACAGGACCGTCTTTTGCAATCGCACGTAAAATGGGCAGGGAAATAGAATGATCACCACCCACAGCCAATGTCATGGCACCAGACGCTTTTACTTTCGTAAAAAAGGCTTCGATTTCTTTGTGCGCCGAAATCAATTCATAAGGCGCTTCAAAAAACGCATCGCCACAATCGGCTATATTGACAATATCGAAAGGTGAAATTCCTGTTGCCTGATTTACACGGCGTACAAGGGTGGTTTGCTCACGCACCGCGCGTGGACCGTGGCGCGTGCCAGTGCGGTTTGTAACACCACCATCAAAGGGAACGCCTATCACGCCTATATCAACACCATCTGCTGTATCAACAAGGGGGCGACGGAAAAACGTTGCTACGCCAGAATAACGTGGGCGCAATTGCGGTTCGGACATTTCTGGATAGCGCTTTAGGTCCTTAATCGTCATAATTTCCTCACTTATGCTCATTACTGATCAACGTCGCAGTCTCGCGGGCAATCATTACTTCTTCATTGGTAGGCACCACCAAGGCAACTGGCCCAATCTCACCACTAATCTTCCTTGCCTTCGCATGATTTGCCGCGGCGTCGAGTGAAAAACCAGCAAAGCTAAGTCCTTTGATAATTTCGGCGCGCAGCTCAGAATCGTTTTCTCCAATCCCTGCTGTAAAGATTAATGCATCGATGCCGCCCATAATAGCTATCATGGCTCCCGCCTCCCGAATAATTCGGTAGGTGAACATATCAATTGCTTCACGTGCGTTACTATTTGTTCCTGAAGCTTCGCGTAATTTTCTCATATCATTCGACAGACCCGAGACACCAAGCAAGCCTGACTTCTGATACAGCATCGCTTCGACTTCATCAGCGGTCATATTTTGATCGCGCATCAAATAGAAAATGACGGCCGGATCAATCGAGCCCGTTCGCGTTCCCATCATCAATCCATCAAGCGCAGAAAAACCCATTGTCGTTGCAATACTTTGGCCACTTTTTAGGGCACAGAGACTAGCGCCATTGCCAAGATGCGCCACGAGTACACGTCCTTTAGCCAGTTGGGGATCCTGTTTCGCTAATTCATTCGCGATATAATTATAAGATAATCCATGAAATCCATAACGCTTGACCCCTAATTCTGTTATCGCGCGCGGAAGCGCAAAATGTCGGCCAATATCGGGAATGGTCGCATGAAAAGCAGTATCAAAGCACGCAATTTGCGGCAGTGCTGGTGCTAACTCGTTTAAGCTATCAATGGCTGCCAAATTATGAGGTTGATGGAGGGGCGCAAGTGGAACAAGTTTACGAAGTGCCGTAATAGTTTGCATATCCAACTGCACCGGTTGGATAAAATCAGCGCCGCCATGAACCACGCGATGGCCAGCTGCTGTTAACGAAGCTAACCCATAATTTTCATCGATCCATGAAAGGATATGCGATACCGCCTCTTTATGGTTCGAGGCCATACCATTCCGTATAGCGATTTCTTTATTAGCTATCCCATCGAATCGATGAACGCTCCACCGCGGCACTTGTCCAATACCATCAAAGGCGCCGCGTGCGAGGTCGTGCTCTTGCCCCTTATTCTGTATGCCTATTAAAGCAAATTTTACGCTAGACGAGCCTGCATTAAGCACAAGAATAAGCTGCATAGATTATGCCTTTAATTCACGCCAGGCTGCGGCTAAAGCTGAAATACCTGGCTCAATGCGTTCAGCGGGTATGGATGAAAATCCTAGCCGAATAAAATTATGCGGCGGCTCATCATTTTTGAAAAAAATATCGCCTGTTTCAATCAAAACGCCTTTACTTTGCGCAGCTTTTGCAAGCTCTCGGCCGTTTAAATCATCCGGACCCTTCAGCCAGCAACTTGAAACGCCTTGCCCAAGAAAAAACTCGAATTCCGGCAAATGTTTCTTGAGCGCCGAATCAAGCTGACTGGCGCGAGTTCCAAGGGATGAGCCAAGTCGACGGATATGGGCTTTGTAATGGCCAAGTCCCATAAACAAAGCTGCAGCTCTCTGATTATTCGAAGGTGGGTGTCGCAACATTAAGCGGCGTAACGCGCGTAATTCACGTACCACTTCGGCGGGTGCAATAATATATCCAAGCCGCAGGCCGGGTGCTAAAACTTTGGAAAGACTGCCGACATATAAAACGCGGCCGGATTCATCAAAACTTTTTAACGAAGGCGTTTCACGTGCGTTTGCTAAGAACTCTGTCTCGTAATCGTCTTCTATAATTACAATATCGCGTTTAGCTGCAACATCGAGTAATTTTTTGCGTCGTTCGACAGGCATCGTAACCGTTGTCGGACATTGATGTCCCGGCGTGACATAAAGATAATCACATTGATTAAGACCTTCCGAAATCTTTAGTCCATCTTCATCAATAGGCAGGCCGATAACATGATCCGTCATGATCGAAAAAATATTACGTGCATCGGGATAGCCGGGATCTTCAACCCCAACGCGTGAGTTTTTGTTCATCAAAAGGCGGGCAAGCAGATAAAGCGCTTGTTGAGCGCCAATGGTTACAATGATTTCTTCAGGGTTTGCCCAGATTCCGCGGCGGGGTAAAACATGAAGTCTGAGTTGATCGATCAATTCAGGGTCATCGCCATCGACCAAATCGCGCGCCCAATTATGGATCTCGAGGACACTTAGTGCTCCGCGCGCGCATTCACGCCAATCATTGGTCGGAAATAAACCCGGATCGAATTGCCCATAAAGAAACGGATAGGGGTAGCTCAACCATTCTTTGGTTTTCGTAATATTTCGTCGGGTTGACGGTTGCATCGTAAACCGATTTGACCATTGAGGGCTGTCGGACGCATGGGTTGCGATTGGTCGTGGTGCCCGCTCACTTGGCTCGGATGGCGATGCGCTGCGTACAAAATACCCGCTCCGCTCGCGCGATTCCAAAAACCCCTCATCGACCAATTGTTGATACGCCAGAACGACCGTGTTGCGCGCCACGCCGAGAATGGCCGCAAGATCGCGGCTGGATGGCATGCGGGCAGCGGCTGGAAGCCGTCGTTCTTCAATGGCCGCGACAATCATCTGGCGAATTTGAACTTGAAGTGAGCGGCCGCTATGCGAAAATTTTTGAAACAGCGAATCCCAAATCACCGTCTCATCCACCCCTGATGGGATTGACAGTTCGGTCCGTAAGGGTTGAGGGATATCGTGTTCCAAGAGAATTTGACCTTCTGGCTCTATGATTCTGGATCCATTTATCCAAATCTGGTCCAATCTGGCAGAAGTTCCGGCCTTTGAAAAGGATAACGTTATGGCTTCATCCGCATCGCCTTCTATGGAAAATCACTGGATGCCGTTTTCGGCGAACCGGGATTTCAAGCAGGACCCGAAGATGTTCGCGCGCGCCGAAGGCGTCTGGTATTATGACCGCGAAGGGAAAAAGATCCTCGACGGATCGTCGGGCCTGTTCACCACGCCTGCCGGTCATAGCCGTCGCGAGATTGCTGAAGCAGTCTACAAACAACTCTCCGAACTCGACTTTACCCCAAGCTTCTTGCGCAGCCACGACAAGAGCTTTGAGCTTTCCACCAAGATTGCTGCTTTCATGCCGGAAGGCCTCGACAAGATTTTTTTCGTCAATTCAGGCTCTGAAGCTGTCGATACCGCGATGAAAATGGCGTTAAATTATCACCGCATCCGCGGCCAAGGTAATCGCCAAATGTTTGTTTCGCGTGAGCGTGCGTATCACGGCGTCAATTTTGGCGGCGTGGCGCTCTCCGGCATGGTCAATAACCGCCGCGCTTTCGGTAGCGCGCTGCCAAGCGCCGTTCACATGCGCCACACGCATATTCCTGAGAATAAGTTCCAAGTCGGTGAAGGCGAGCATGGTGCCGATTTGGCCGAAGATTTGGCCCGCATCATCGCCAATTACGGCGGCGAGAATATCGCAGCCGTATTCGTTGAGCCGATTGCCGGATCAACCGGCACGCTCGTGCCGCCAAAGGGCTATTTGAAGCGTTTGCGCGAATTGTGCACCCAACACGGTATTTTGTTGGTGTTTGACGAGGTTATTACCGGCTTCGGGCGGACGGGCCGCTCTTTCGCCACCCATAGCTTCAACGTGAAGCCGGATCTCATCACTATGGCGAAAGCTATCACCAATGGTGCGCAGCCTATGGCGGCGGTTGCCGCTAGCCGCGAGATTCACGACACGATTGTAAATGCAGCACCAGAAAATGTGACCGAGTTTTTCCATGGTTATACATGGTCGGCCCATCCAGCTGCTTGTGCGGCGTCGCTTGCAACCTTGAAGATTTATGAAGACGAGCGACTGTTTGAACGCGCCGCTCAAATGTCCGCTTACTTCCTTGAGGGATTGTTCTCGTTGAAGGACCTCCCCGTCGTTACCGATATTCGCGGTTACGGCATGATGGGTGGCGTTGATGTAGCTCCGATGGGTGGTCCTGGTGCACGCGGCTATCAATGGCAGAAGCGGATGTTTGAGTCTGGCCTACACATCAAAACAACGGGCGATGCGGCCGTTGTCGCGCCACCTTTCGTTATGGAAACAGGGCATATTGACCAGATGATCGATATCATGCGCACAACGTTGAAAGCGTTTTAATTCAAATGCATTTTAAAAAGCCCCGGGAGCTATTGCTTCCCGGGGCTTTTTTTATTTTAAGCTGGCCAAGGCAGTGAATAGGTCTTCACATTGGTGAAGAATTTCATCGCTTCTAAAACGCCTTCCTTAATGCCATTGCCCGAATCCTTAATGCCGCCAAAGGGTGACATCTCAATCCGGTAGCCAGGCACTTCCCAGATATTCACTGTTCCGACATCAAGCCCCTCGATAAAGGCCGTAATGCGGTCGAGCCGATTGGTGCAAACACCGGAGGAGAGGCCGAAGGCGGTTGAATTTGAAATCTCGATAACTTTTGCAACATCGTTCGGCACACGAATTATCGGAATAATCGGACCGAATGTTTCTTCTAGGACGAGTTCCGAACCATGGGGAACAAAATCAACGACAATCGGAGGTAACAAAGCGCCTTGGCGACCAGGATGGTAAAGAATTTTTGCACCCTGTTCTTCCGCCATGAACACGCGCTTTTCAAACAAGGCTGCTGCCTGTTCGTGTACCACTGTGCCAAGATCGGTGTCGGGATCCATGGGATCGCCAAATTTAATTTTCTTGGCTTTCGCTAAAACCTTTTCAACAAACGCGTCTGCGACACTTTCCATAACCAAAATGCGTTTTACGGCTGTGCAGCGTTGACCCGAATTCTTGGTAGCGCCCTGAACGGCGAGTTCTGCGGCTTTATCGAGATCGCTATCGGAGAGATCATCGCAAATGATGAGAGGATCATTGCCCCCCAATTCGAGTGCGGCGCGGCGATACCCAGCCTTTCCTGCAATCAGCTTCCCAACTTTCACACCACCTGTGAAGGTGATAAGCGAGATATCCGGATTGGTTACCATTTCATCGCCAATATCATCGGGCATGCCAGTGACCATCTGCACCATCTCAGGGGGCAGACCTGCTTCATAGAGAATATCGGCAAGCGCGATGGCGGTTAGCGGCGTCAATTCGGTCGGTTTGCAAACGACGCAATTATTGGTCGCAATCGCAGGTGCCAATTTATGCGATACCATATTGAGCGGATGGTTGAACGGTGTAATCGCGGAAATTGCCCGCACCGGTTCACGCTTCGTGTAGATTTTACGAGACTTGCCGTGCGGTGTCAGATCACAGGAAAAAATCTGTCCATCATCGAGAATGGCGAGTTGCCCTGCCAAAGTGAACACGTCATATGCACGGCCACATTCGTAGAGTGAATCTTTCAGTGATATGCCAAGCTCGCTGGTGATCAATGGCGCAAGCGTATCCTTCCGCGCATTAATCAATTCTGCCGTCCGAAACAAAATCTTTTGACGCTCGTAGCGCGTCAGTTTGGGCTTATAATTCGCCGCAATTTTGAATGCTTCACGTGCATGTTCCGCGCGTCCAGCAGGTACCGTTCCAATGACTTCATTGGTATACGGATAATGGACGTTCACGACACCATCGGTCGAAACTTTTTTGCCGCCAATCCGCATCGCTTCGTTGATTATCTTGCTCATTCTATTTACTCCGCGAAATTACAGCCGACAAAAAAAGCGTCAAAATTTCTTAGGCCTGTCGGCAATTCACGTAGCGGGCCATTGATAAAGAAAGGAACATTCTGCTCCGTTAAGCCACCATGCGAGCGAAGCGGAACATCAAGTCCTGATAAATCATGCGCCACAGCCGACGTGCCAATGACTTTCGACTTGTTCGGGCCGCCCGAAATGGCAACGAGGTCACCCGTGCGGTCAGGAGGAAGCCCAAATCGAGCGCAAGCGTCCGCCTTCGAAAGTACGACGTCGATGCCGTCAAGCGAACGAATATAGGTTTCAACGGCAACACTAACCGCGCCATAAAGATAGATCGCAGCGTAAGATCCAAGCGCACCGTGATGAACCACATAAGGATCGGTAATAGGCAAAATAACTTTGTTCTTGCCAGCACCAAAGTGCTGATCAAGTGCATCTTGCAAATAGAGCACGTCAGGCTTTCCATCGGCCGTGTGTTTGTCATTCATGCCGTGATCGGCGGTGATGATCAGGGTTACGCCTAACGCATCGAGTTCACCGACATAGCGGTCGAACATCGCATAGAAATCGAGCGCACCTTTTTCCGTTGGGCCGAATTTATGCTGGATAAAATCGGTCGTCGAAAGATAGACCAAGTCCGGTTTCATGTGTGGAATTAATTTAACGCCGGCTGCAAAAACAAACTCCGACAAATCACCGGAATAAACATCCGGTAGCGCCATTCCCCAGGCCGCGCATGGATTATCGATCCCATTGTCCTTTAATGTTGCGATATTGGCCTTCTCCGAGGAAAAGGCGATCGCGGTACCATCATAAACGAGACCTTTTGAGAGCAGAAGGCGCAGCTTATCTTTAGCCGTTACCATTAAAATGCGGGCACCAGCCTTTTGAAATTCGGCAAAAATGGTCGGCGCCCGCAACCATTTCGGATCATTCATCATCGTTTCTAAACCCGTATCGGGGTCGATCAGATAATTCCCGCAAATGCCATGCACTTCTGGCGGACGTCCTGTCGCAATGGAAAGATTGTTCGGGTTCGTAAAACTTGGCACCACACTATCGGCACGATACTCGCCCCCCTTTGCGATGAGTTTTTCGAGGTTTGGCATCAAGCCGCGCTTGCGGGCTTCATCCGTGTAAGCGGGTTCAGAGCCATCAAGGCAAATCACAACAAGCGTGCGCTTTGGCCATTGAAAGACACGGTCATTGATGGTGAGGGATGATTTTGTCATGATTATTTATTCCGCAGGCGTGATGTCGGTGACATTCATTTCTTTAAGGGTCGCTTGGGTTGCATCGACTAGCATTTCCATAACTTCCCAATTAAGCGCCCCCATATTGCCAACCCGGAAGCTTGGTTTTTTGGTGAGCTTTCCCGGATAAATAATGAAGCCACGCTTTTTCAAACCCTCATAGAAAGTCGTGAAGTCGAAATTCTTGTCGCGTGGGGTTGCGAAGGTCTGAATAATCGGTCCCGTTTCATTGTCCCCGAGCAACGGTGAAAGCCCAATTTTACGCATGCCATCTCGCAATGTCTTCGCTGTTTTTTTATAGCGCG
>Ga0164297_10004724_pt1 | contig 12047 bp, 9 predicted proteins | sample GEODES058metaG_FD_113539 | JGI IMG/M metagenome (GOLD analysis project Ga0164297, IMG submission 113539) | Dystrophic lake water microbial communities from Trout Bog Lake, Wisconsin, USA - GEODES058 metaG | ecosystem: Environmental > Aquatic > Freshwater > Lake | place: USA: Trout Bog Lake... | reverse complement strand
GCCGACTCAGCACCTAACTGCCCAACAACCACCAGCACACGCGCCGGCTGGGCCACAGCGCGCGCGCACAGCACTCACACGCCCGCAAACAAGCGCGGGGACAGGCACCGGTGCGGACGCGTGGCCGCCCCTGCGCTCCTTAAGCGAGGTAGTTGGTGCGCCCCCCGGGCTCAGGCACACACACAGGGGGCGGCGGCTCGCCTCCCCAGCCCAGACTCTGCTTCAGACGGCTCGCTAGGGGCACGCACCACCACTTGCCACGCCGGGTGTCGCCCGCCGCCGTGTCCCTTGCTGGGCGCGGCTGGAGACGGTTGAGCACTGGGTCGGTGACACAACTCAAAGCCGCCTGCGTGCTCGCTCGCAGACAGCGCTGCCATGAGCGCTGCGCGCGCGCCTCTCCCCTGCGTGTGCTCACTGCCTGCCTGTCGTCTCCTACACACACGGGGCAGGGAGCGAGGGGTTTGACGGAGAGCTGTGTTCTTAGGATGACGTGGTCACCGCGCGCGCACTAGTGATTGCAGTACTGCAAGACGTCTTGAAAGAAATTGCGTCCATATTTACACGAGCTGCGCATTGAGCGGGCGCAACCGCAGCCGCCATCCATTGCTGGCGACATCAAAGCGTCGTCCTCGGCTCTCTTTGCGCCTTGGTTTAGCGGACGTACATGACCTGCGGCTGCATCACCACCTGGGGCTGCTGAACCATCATGACAGGCTGCTGCATCATCACCTGCTGGGGCGCAGCAACCATGACCATGGGGTTGGCCTGCATGCCACCGTTGGGCGCTGCGTTGCGGATCTGGCACTCGCGGCTCTGCTGCAGCAGCGCGCACAGCGGGCAAAAGCAGCCGGCGAAGCAGTCACCAATGCAGGAGCCATCGATGTTGAAGGCTGTACGCAGGCCCTGGTGAGCAGCGCACAGGAAGAGCTGCGGCATGGCCATGAAGCAGCAGCCCGCCATGCAGCAGTTGCCCGCGAACATGATGCTGTTGGCTGGCGCGATGGCGGCCATGTCGCCATAGGCGCAGGGAGAGCACGCCATGGCGTAGCACACTGTGTCCGGACACAGAGGAACGTGGTTTGCGCGCGTCAGGCTTTGTGAGTGCAGGTCGTCGCACACGCATGCGTAAAGCGGTATGAAACAGGGGGAGGGGCGTACCAGCGCCAAGGCCGCCTGGGGAGGCGCAGCAGTCGAGCAAGTCTGTGGACCAGGCCCCGTTCTTGGGCGACGGCATTCCGCTGGTGTTGTAGCCGCCCTGCTGCTGCTGCTGCATAATCATCACACCCTGCTGAGGAGCCATCATGACTGCCATGGCTGCCTGGCCGGAAGGGGTGTCACAGCGCGCGTCAGGTGAGCAACAGAACGAGCCTGTCAGAGCCCTAACCAGGCTGGCACCTGTCGAGGCACCGGGTGTATCAACTCCAACACGCGCACGCGCGGGTAGCACGCGCAAAGACGCTGCGCAAGGCTCTGAGACGAGCGAGCGCAAACCACCGGAAGCGGTGCCCGGGCGGCTCTGAGTAGCAGACGCTGGATGCAGCGCGTGTTGAGCGCTTCGCGACGCACGCGCGTGGCACCTCGTCACACACTCCGTGCACTCGGTCCCTTTGAGCAGACGCGAGTGACGGGGAGAGAGCAGCGCGTGCGGTAGGGTCTGCTTCGCGCACCTTGTACTGGCGGGCCGTGATAGATATCTGTCAACGGGTAATCTACCCTCGCCATTCGCTGCGCGCCCTCGCAGTAGCAGTAGTGGCAGGCACATCTAGTTGCCCGGGTAGAGCCTCAGACGAGTGCGTGCGCAGCACGACATGGCAGGGGACGACCTGCTGGACACATACAGACGCCTTGAGACGACGGAGGAGGAGCTGCATACGTGCCAGCACGTGCTGGTGCACACGCAGAAGCAGCTGGCGGAGTTGCAGGAGCAGAACGAGAAGCTGCGTGCGGAGCTTGCAGTTGCTCAAAGACTGGCGAGCCAGCAGGTGAGGGCACCCGGCAAAGGAGTTGTTGCGAGGCGCAAGCATGCAGAGAGGGCGAGAGTGACACACACACACACACTTGCGGGCCTTGACTCGTTCCTTTTGCTCACCTCTCTCCCTTGACTTGGGCCACAGGCACCGCCAGCGGCAAGCGCCACGCCGCCTGTTATCCACCTTCCGGTCGGCCCTCCTGGGTTGCAAGGCACACTGACGCAGACGCCAGGCAGCGCCCCAGCCACGGTACGTGCCTGTTATCCTCTGGTGCGCCTGTCTGTACCTTCCAAGAAGGCCAGACTACGCGCCCACAACCTCTCTGTATTCTCTTGCAGCTGTCACGAGCTCACTGGGTGCACACACCACACACGTGCACTGCTGCAGGTGGACGCGACCGTCGTCGTCTCGGGCGGGGCGCTCGAGTTCATGGTCTGCAAAGCCCGAGTAGAAGCGAAAAGAGTGGTCGGTATCCGAGAAGTTGGGCCGCCGAAAGGTGCTCAGGGAGTGGCACAGCGTGCTTCGCAGACGCAGATGGCGACAGCTGACTCAGCTGAGGTGCGCCGCTTGTGTGTTGTGCCATGGCCATTTGGGATAGGCTCGACTGACGCGGCCGCCCAACGCTGCTCCACTCGCGCGTGTAGGCTGCGCCAGCATCAGCATCATTGATTCGGCGTCCGAGCGCGCCTGAGCGGGTGTTGGAGCCCATCATGAGCACTGTGACGGCGCCTGCTGGCCATTCAGCAGGTGCAGGAAGCGACCCGTCTATGATTCTGCCGCGTCGCGCTCTGTCCCTGGACCTGCCTCGAGGAGTGGATCCGGTGAGCAGCGCGGCTGGTGTGCTGTCTCCTGAAGCAGAGGCTGCAGCAAGCACAGACCTGCATCAGTGGGAGCTCGTGTGGGCCGACCATCACGGCTCCGGCAGCGGCCGCTTGCGGCGCTTAGCATTCAGTGCATGCATCCGTGGGGCGACGTATGTGCGTGACATGCTCGCGGCTGCGCTGGCGGCATCTGAAGAGGCAGACGAAGACGAGGAAGGAGAGGACGAGGGGAGCGGAGGGCAGCACCATTGCGCGTCTTCACCTGTGAGCGATGCGGCAGAACAAGATGAGGATGATGAAGACAGCGGCGAGGTGGACACGCATGTGGACTTGCAACCAGGCCCGCTGCCGACACTACCTCCCAGCGGCTTGCCACCTGGTGGCGTCCTCACAGAGCACCACGTGCGGTGTTTGACCACTGCTTTCCCTGGACGCACACGCCTCGCGCGCTGGGATCTGGTGTACAGCAGCCGCGTGGATGGGTGCAGTCTCAGGTCACTCATGAGAGCAGCTGCTCATCGATCGCCCAGCTTGCTGGCCATAAAGGATACACACGGCCACGTTTGCGGCGCTTTTGTGTGCGAGCCCTGGAAGGTGGCACCACGATACTACGGCACAGGCGAGAGCTTCGTCTTCACAAGCAGCCCGCTGGCGACTGGAGTGGAGACTGGTACAGAGCCAGAAAGCGCACCTGGCTTGGTACGCATCTACAAATGGTCCGGCCGCAACGCCTACTTCCAGCTGGGACATGCTGATGCGCTGGCAGTGGGTGGCGGCAAGGCGTATGCGCTCAAGGTGGATGACGACCTCGCGAAGGGCTTGTCTGGCGACTGCGACACCTTCGCAAGCCCATGCTTGGCCAGCGCCCCTGAGTTTGAGATTCTGCATGTGGATTTGTGGGCGTTCGACACCTTGTAGGGACCTCCGAGGCAACGCATTTGCCTCGTCGATGACAGTGGTGCGCACCTTGCCTCGGACGATAGCCATTCTTATTTCACCTCTGCCGGGACCGGTTACAACGCCGGTTACGCAAAATCATCATGCATCTACGCGGTGGCCTGTCATCCATCACGCTGCTACTCCTGGCCGTTTCAACTCTCACCATCGCGACTGACGCACAGACTGACGTGGATGTGTGCATCATTGGTGCTGGCCCCGCGGGCATTGGCGCTGCGCTGGGCTTGAAGAAGAAGGGCAAGACGGTCCGGTTGATTGAACGCTACACAATCGTCGGCGGACAAACTAGTCTTTCCTATACGGATCCGGACAGTGGCAGGCGTCTGCACATGGGTGCAGTGGTGCTCACCCCACCTGATTACCCACACGTCATGGCACTGGCGGCGACTGTAGGCCTTGGCGTGCAGCCCTATCTCGACTCTCGGATCGGAACGTACTTCCTACCAAACAACGGTGTGCTCGCGCGGCAGCCGCCGCTCGCCTTGATTCCTTCACACCCTGCTTTGAACGGCACGCAGCTGGCTGCTCCTGCTTATCTTCGCTACGTTGCAGAGGACTTTCCAGGCTTCCAAGCAGCGATGAAGCAGTACGCGTCTCTCCGTCGCAGCCTCCTTCCCTTGCTGCTCGCGCCTGGCGGCCTTCCGGCAGTGTACCGTTCGGCGCCACAACTCGCCATGAACATGGACGCCTGGTTGAACAGCCACCACCTTGCAGTGCTAATCCCTCTCTGCGCCCAGATGCTCATTCAAACCGGCTACGGCCATTTGTATCAGACATCAACCGCGAGCGGGCTGCTGTACTTGTCGCCCTTTGTGCTCCTCTCCGGCATTGGGTCTGGTGGCATGGATGTGAGCGGCCTCATCACTGATGACGACACGCTGGGCTGGCCCGTCACCCTGTACGCCTTTACCGATGACGTTGGGTTCATGGAGCTGCTTCGGCGATTGAGCCTCACGCTGGACAGCGGCACTGTGGTACTTAGCGCGAACATCACATCACTTGTGCGCCCGCCACCATCCGGGCCTGGCGCCGATGACCCTGTGAGGATCACGTATGTCACACCGTCGCAGCAAGGCAGTGGCACGACTGTCACATGTGGCGCACTGCTGAATACGGTTGCGCAGACGATCCCAAATCTCAGTTTCTTAGGCCTGGATGCCACTGAGACAGAGCTCTTCAATCACGTGTTCTACGCGCGATACTTCACGACTGCACTGATGGTGACGCCGTCTCTGCCCCGAGGAGTGATAGCACTGCCGCTGCCTCGTGATGGCGGTTACTTTACACATCCTGCGGGGCCGGCAGAACGCGCACTGGACAATGCTCTTCACCGCACTGTGCCCGGCAGCGGCATGACCCCACCCGCTGTGCCGTGGCTATCCGCATCTGTTGACCCGTTTCCTTATACTGGACAGGTGTGCGCCGCCTTCCCAACCAACCCAGGCGCAAGCAATCGCCCCGCGGGTGCTGCCTATGCCGACGATCCTTCCCTCTTCGTGGCCTACAGCTATAGCGACGTTCCCGTCAACGCCAGCGCCGTGGCTGCAGAAGCGGCGAAGACTTTTACCCGCCGGTCGATGAAGGCGCAAGTGCGCGCTGAGTTCGAGCACGTATACTATCCGCGTGTGAGCCAGGCGGATGCACAGGGCGGCTGGTGGCAGCAATTCGACAGCATTCAAGGCCGCCGCAAGACGTACCACACAGGCGGCTTGACTACGTTCTGGGACGTGGAGCACAGCCTGCGCAGTGGATTGGACGCCGCAGCACGCTTTGACTTCTGAGACAGCAGACGCATCTGTTTGTTTGCCTTTGTGTTTCTAGACTACATGCTCTACAACTCCGCCGCTTCGTGCTTCTTGCTCGGCGTGGTCTCACCCTTCTCAACGTCTTTCGCAAGCGGCGGCGGGTTCAGATGAGGGTGCTCATCCGTCACCTTCGCGAGGTCCGGCATGCACGAGCGGAAGAAGAGTGATGCCAGCGACAAGTTGAGCGCGTTGTACGTGTCGCCGTGGCCCCGAGCCCAGTAGCACTCATAGAAGGCGATGCCAGAAAGGACAAAGAGGGCGATCAAGCTTGCCACCAAAAGGCCGTAGTACAAGCAGATGCCGCACGCGAAACCTACAAACAGGCTCCCGACGCCGCCGACGAGGAAGAAGGCTGGGTAGCGCATGATGGTGTGCTCGTTTGTCTTGTCGCCGAAGAGCTTGTGCATCACCGCCGGGGTGGCCTGCAGGCTGTTCACGAACAGGATGACGCCGCTGGAGGAGAGTGTGCCGAGCAGGTTCAACGCGAAGGCCAGCGGGATGACTGCGTGAGGGTGGGGAGTCAGCGCAAGGTTTGGGCACGGGTGTTGTCCGATTGCCTCGCCAGCCTTGGGGTGTTTTCTCCGAAACAGCGCGCGTGGCGCGCCGCAGTGCAGCAGTCGCGCAGAGCTTCGTACCAGGCTGCAGGTTCGCACACGCGAGTGCGCAATGTCGCGGCGCGCGGCGCTACACAAGTCGTGCAGGCCATCCAGGGTTTTCGCTGGTAGCACCGTTCAATGCACACACGTGCGCGCGGCCCCAGCCTGTGCTTCCAGCGCCCCTAGTGCAAGCGTGTACGCACCAATACCGTAGACGTCGAACAGGACCTCGTACGTGACATTGCGGGCGGAAATGAGGAAGTGCTTCACCTGCTCGCCAGTCGGCTCGTGCTTGTGCTTGTGAGCCACAGCCGGCTGCGGTGCCAGCGCGGCGGCAGCAGCGCTGCCACCCGCGGAGTCGAAGATGACGCTGGGCGGTGTGGCGTACGCGAGGAAGCTGACGCCAGCAAGCAGGGCCGACACGAGGGCTATTGTCGTGTAGCTCACAGTGGCGCGCTCGCGCAGCTGCTTCGTCGGCTTGTCGTCCTCAGAAATGTCCGCAGGCAGCGTCACCAGCGGTGTCGTCTCGTCAGCCTTCCCTTCTCCGTGCGCCATTCAGGCAAAGGCAAAGAGAAGGACAACAACAGTGTGTTGCGTGTGTGTGTCACCAGAGAGCTGCCACAGAACGGGAGGACGGAGCTCTCCGCGGGGCAGTGGTGTGTGTGGGCGCTCTCTCTAGAGCTTTGGAGAGGGGCACACGTATGAAGCCCATGACGTCAGCGAAGCGTCAGCATGCTGCAACGTGAGTGAGACGGGCTCATGCTCCACGGCGTTGTGTGAATAAACGCGTATGGTGACTGCCGACATCTCAACGCCTCTCACTCGCCTAGAACGTGCACGCCAACCTTGCGCTGCCTGGGGCCGTCGAGCTCGATGAGCAACAGGCTTTGCCACTGGCCAATCTGCAACTTGCCGTCTGAAACAGCAAACGATTCGCATGAGCCGAGGAGCATGCTGAGGAGGTGGCTGTGCGCATTGATAGGCTCCTGAGCTCTCCACTCATCCACGCCCTGGTGCCACCCGGGAGGAGGGAACCGCTGGTCGATGTCGTTGTGCCTGTACGTGTCTTCAGGCGGTGCCAGGCGCAGAAGAAAGCGCTGCACGTCTGTGAAGAGCCGTTCCTCGTTCTCGTTGACGCACAGAGCAGTAGTTGTGTGCCGGCTCGTCACAGTGCAGAGGCCGTTGCGTACGCCAGAGCGAGCAACTGCGTCGCGAACGAGCTGTGTTATGTCAAGCAAGCCGACTTTGCGTTCCAGCGACGCTGTGGAGGTGTCGACCGGGACTTCAGTATAGGTGCTGACCAGCGCTGCCACCGCAGCACCGCTGCGGCGGCGCCGGCCCCTTGCGTTGTGTCTACAAGTGCGCCAACATGGCGGCGGCGAAAGCGACGACAGCATTGATCCTAAATGCTCTCAGTGAGGGGCACAAGAGGATGCCACGGAGATTGCGTGTGTGTATGTCATTGAGGAGTATCAGGCAGCCTCCTGTGGGAGGGAGCCACAGCGCACGTATGCCTGCGCGGATCGCCGAGGTACATCCACAAGCAGGGTTGCATCGCGCTTGTCCTGCTTGTACGGCCCCACCCACGCATCGGGGCCTCCCGGGCTGGCCACCAGCTGCGCACCCGCTGGAGTCACTGCGGCTGCATCGCCACCGAAGCGGGCCTCCTCTGTGTCGAAGACTTTTGTGTACAGCCCGGCGCTAGGTGCGGGCACTGCGTACCCCTTGTAATCACCCGTAGGCGAGAAGTTGAACACCCACAGCAGGTCGCCACGCTCCGCAACAATCAGTTGGTCTTGGTCATTAGCCAGTGACACGAGCTGGTGGCGGTGGTCCAACCATTTGAAGTGCTCTTCGAGCTCCAGGAGGCCCTTGTCGAAGGCCAGGAGCTGCGCGTACCGCAAGTGCTCTGCATCCGCGAGGTCCCAGCGCCGACGGCAGTGGTGGTACGACCACCCGTTGCCCTCACGCGGGAAATCAATCCACTCGGGGTGGCCAAACTCGTTGCCCATGAAGTTGAGGTACCCCTCGCCGCCCAGGACGCAGGTCACGGCGCGGATGACCTTGTGCAGCGCCATACCACGACGAATGACGTCGTTTGCAGGCTGCAAGGCAGACATGCCGCTGTACATCTGCTGGTCCATCAGCCAGAAAGCAATCGCCTTGTCCCCAACCAGCGCTTGGTCGTGGCTCTCCGAATATGCAACCGCACGCTCCGTGTACCGCCGGTTACACAGCACAGTGACCAGCTCATGCATGACCCAGTGCTCATCACGACGCTCCTTCAGCAGCTTGATCCAGTGGTCGGGCACCGCCATCGCGAGCCGCGCATCGAAGCCAATGCCTCCCTCCGCCACAGGGCGGCACAGCGTCGGCATGCCAGACACGTCCTCCGCAATCACAGTCGCTTGCGGGTTGACGCGCTTGATGAGGTCGTTGGCAAGCATGAGGTAGACGCACGCATCGACGTCGGTGTCGTACCCAAAGTACTCGCTGTAGTTGCCACTGAACCCGCGGCCGATGCCGTGGTGGTTGTACAGCATGCTCGTCACGCCATCGAAACGGAAGCCATCGAAGCGGTATTCGGCGAGCCAGAAGTGGACGTTGCTGAGTAAGAAGCGCTGCACCTCCCAGTTATCGTACCGGAAGCACCGGCTGTCCCATTGCGAGTGGTAGCCCCGCGCGCCGGTGTGGAAGTAGCTGTCGCCGCTGTCCTGCCCGAAATCGTAGCCGTTCAGTCCGTCCACCTTGTTGTTGCTCGCATGGCTGTGGACGAGATCCAGCAGCACCCGCAGTCCCAATCCATGGGCTTTGTCCACCAAATATTTGACATCCTCTGGCGTGCCGCTCCGGCTACTCACTGCAAAGAAGTTGGTGACATGGTAGCCGAAGCTGGCGTAGTAGCTGTGCTCCTGGATAGCCATCAGCTGGACGGTGTTGTAGCCACCAGCAGCGATGCGAGGCAGCACATTGTCCGCGAACTCGCGGTAGCTGGCGCACCTCGGATCCGCGCTACTCATGCCCACGTGGGCCTCATAGATGCGCAGCGCCCGGGGCGCAGGAGGGCTGGCATTCTGCCAGTTGTATGGAACCGGGGGATCCCAGTAGATACCGTCATAAGCAGCGCCCATGCGCCCAGGCTCCACTGTTGCGTAGCGTATCCATGCCGGAATGCGGTCCACACAGCCACCGTCCCGGGTGCGCAGTTGCACCTTCACCTTGGAGCCGTGCGGGATGGCTGGGCTCCCATCGGGCAGGTCAGGCACGCGGACGGACCAGACACCCCAGGTGTCGCGCTCCATCGGATGACTGCGCGACAATCATCCATCAGTCAGTCGGATACTGCGTGCCTGGTCTGTTCACACGCAGCACAGCACGCACCTGCTTGCATTCCAGTTGTTGAAGTCGCCGATGAGTGACGCGCCCGAGGCAGCGGGCGCCCACTCACGATATATGATGACGCCATTCACGCGATTGAAGCCGAACTTGTGGAAGCCCTGCGGTCGGGGGCCAAAAAGCGAACCGTTCAGCGCGCTCGTGCAAGCAGGCATTTGTTGTTCACACGCACGCACCAGGGAGAACTGGTGCACTCCACCCTCCAAATTCTGAGCCAGGGTAACATCACACACACACAAACACACACACAAGCAGCACCGGGGGTGAGAGGCGTGTTTGAGTGCAAAGAGAGGGCCAGCTCCGGTTCGGCACACCGCTGCCAAAGGCACACACACCTCGAGCTCGCGTCTTCGCTTGAGGAACTTTTGCCAGCGGAACTGGAGGTGTGGCTTGTGTCCCTCAAGGTTAGCGTCCAGTTTGACGACGTCCTGGCCGCGCAGACACGAAAAGGTTGTTAGGAGTGGTGGTTGGAAAGCAAGCTACAACAGGCGGCCAGAGAAGACGCACCAGGCCGTCTGCGCTGTACCCGTTCGTTGTCGCCCATTCTGTGTCAGACAGGCTGGCTGCCGCCATCGCTGGGCTCGTCGTCGTTGCGTCAGTTGACTCTCTTGGAACAATGTCAGCCTCAGCTTCCACGGCGCGAGGACCGCGCCCTGACTGACGCTGGCGTCGGATTGAGTGTCGTGCGCGAGGCAGCGGCACACGTGTCGCACATGAGCCAGCGGCTTGGCCGCTTGCGACAGGCAGCAGCGCCCTGGGAGCTCGTCGCTGCTGTGGCAGTGACAATCCTGGCGTGGGCCGCGCCAACATCCGCGGTGTGTGTGTCCTGGAGAACACGGACACGCAGTGAAAGCGTGTCGGACACACGAGCACTGCGAGGGAGAGCCAAGAGTGACTGACGATGTTCGTGGGGTCATCATGGCGCGCCGCGCCGCATTTAGTATGTATTAGGTATTTTAAGCGACGTCACGGATCTTAATTCGACGTCATGCGCCTGGACCATCGTGCAGGCGACCCACTGCGTCAACGGCACCCAAATTGCAAGTTCGTCTGTTGTGGCCAGGTTTCCCGCACACGCGGCATTTGTGGCCCTGGTTCAATTTACGAACGTGGTCCGTATTGTCCATCAGCCAGCGCATCCCCTTCGAAATGTTTTCCTGCAATAGGAGAACGGTCACTGACCAGACCCATGCCGCTCAAGACAGTCGGCGGCGCACCTTATGCTCTGCACTCAGTGTAGCCCCATTGATCTGACGTCCCTTCAGCGCGCTGCTTATTCGCGCCCTGTGCTCTGCACTGAGTGGCTTGGTAGCAGCGTGGGTGTGTGCAGCAGCGCGAGCCAAGTCATCAAGAGCATCATCTTCACGTCGTATAGCTGTGAATATAAACATGACACACAGACGTGTGTGTTAGACGTGAGGAAGACCGAGTGAAAGTGAGTCACAAGCACCGTGCAACGTCAACACACACATGCCTTCAAGCACCTCCGCTGGCAACGACACGGGTGCTTCAGGGCCCGCATGGAATGGTGGTTGCTGCCACTCGCTGTGACAGGGAAGAGTCACAGTCTCTGGTGTCAGAGAGCACGGTGCCCGAGCAGTAAGGACATGGACCCGAACCCGGACCTTGGATCTGTGGCGTGATACGTCGACTCCCGTCGTTGTGACCTCAGCAACCAGCGCCCTGAACTCGGCTCTACGTCAGCTTGTGTTCGAAGCAACAGCCAGCCGCTATGGGTGCAACGCCAAACCGCACTGCCGAGTCTTCTTCCAGATTGTTGAGACTCCATGGGCAGTATTGTACGCCATGCTGGGTAACTGGGTTGCATGCTCAACGTCCACGGTGTATGTGTCTGCCGGCGTCGCGACGAGGTTTGCTGCCGGCAGCGCCACGGTGGATTCGTCAGACTGAGCGTTGACTCGTCGCCAGAACGCTTGCCGGCATGAACGCCTCACAGATGACGCCGTCACCTGCGCTATGGTGGCCTGTGCATGAACAGTCTCGCGGGACGCTGGAGGTGGTTAGTGCACCGCCGCCAGTGCACGTCGCAGCACACGTGCCGCCGCCGCCGTCTCTAGTACCCGCGTGTGCAGACACGTCGAGTGCGCCGCCACGTGACACACTGCCGCCGCTGAGCGCTGCTGAAGCACAAACAGCCGTGAGTCAGCTTGCACGTCTGCAAAGACTCAGGGCGCAACTTCCAAGCCACTTGCCGCCAGCCGTGCGGGCAGCGCGTGCAGGGAAGCACGGTGTGGCTGCTATCCATCCGAGGGCGCACGAGACTGCCGCGGCAGCGCTGGCACGAGCAGCAGCAGCAGCTCGAGCAGCGTCAAAGGCTGCAGCTACGCACGGGTGGCGGTTCACGGTCGCCAGCGACACAGACGAGGAGGGCAGAGCTGACGAGAGCGACGACGATGATGAGTCAGACTGGTGAGCAGATGGGTGCGGGACGGACGAGTGAGTAAATCTGTGTTCACTGCTATCACAGCGCGCCAGCCTTGC
>Ga0164297_10004723_pt1 | contig 12048 bp, 13 predicted proteins | sample GEODES058metaG_FD_113539 | JGI IMG/M metagenome (GOLD analysis project Ga0164297, IMG submission 113539) | Dystrophic lake water microbial communities from Trout Bog Lake, Wisconsin, USA - GEODES058 metaG | ecosystem: Environmental > Aquatic > Freshwater > Lake | place: USA: Trout Bog Lake... | reverse complement strand
TTTTGCGCGGCGCGCCCGTTATCGGGGACTTTCTCGAAACCGCTCTGCTCGATTGGTTGAAATCGCGCGAAACCATCGTCCGCCGCTGGATCAAGGCCGGAAAACTCGTGCCGATGGAGCCGCGCTATTTCTTCTACATGATCTGGGCCACGACGCAGCATTATGCCGATTTCGAAGGGCAGATGATGGCGCTGAATGGCGGCAAGCCTTTATCCGACGCGCAATTCGAAGCCGCTAAGGCGCAGACGATTGCAACCCTGCTTCGAGGCGTTTTGCCAAGCGGAACATGATCGGCATCGCCAAGCCCCATCCAATCGCGATCACCCCAATCGAAAGCCATTCAGGCTCGCCCAAAGTTGCCGCGCCGAGCCGCACGCCCGCCACATAGCTTAACGGCCCCAACACGGCACCAAGTCCGATTTGCAGCAGCGTCTTGCCCTTCAGCCAGTGCAGACTGCCATTCGGCAGCGTCCCGAAGGCCAGCCAAAGCGCCAAAATCCATAAAGGCGGTAACGGCAACCCCGCCTCGCTGCCGGCATAATGCAAGGCACCAAAGCTGATAAACGCCGTCTCGACGATAAGCCCCAACAGCGTCACACCTAAAATGAGCCAGGCTTCACCGCGCCATGAAAGGCGGTTCAAACCGAGATGCAGCAAACATACCGCCACCGCGGGCAAAGCGGCTAGCCCGTCATAGCCCGCTGCACCGCCAATAATGGCCGCAAACCAAGCGAGCTGGAACAGGGTGAAATTGAGAAGGGCTTTAATGGGAAGCCCCAAACCGCTTCTCAATATACTCCGCCACCATCGTCTTAAACTCGGCGGCAATTGTCGGCCCGCGCAACGTTGCAGCTTTCTGCCCGTCGATAAACACGGGCGCGGTCGGCGTTTCCCCGGTACCGGGCAGCGATATCCCGATATCGGCGTGTTTCGATTCCCCCGGCCCGTTCACAATACAACCCATCACGGCGACGTTGAGGTTTTCAACGCCGACATAGCGTGTTTTCCATTCGGGCATGGAAGTTGAAATCCAGTCCTGAATATCCCGCGCGAGTTCTTGAAACACGGTCGAAGTTGTGCGCCCGCAACCGGGGCAGGCGGCGACGAGCGGCACGAAGGTACGAAAGCCCATCGTCTGCAAAATCTCTTGCGCGACTTTGACCTCTAGCGTGCGGTCGCCATTCGGCTCCGGCGTCAAGGAAACGCGGATCGTGTCGCCAATGCCTTCTTGCAGCAAAATGCCCAAAGCGGCAGACGAGGCGACAATGCCTTTCGAGCCCATGCCTGCTTCGGTCAATCCAAGATGGATCGCGTAATCGGAGCGCGCGGCCAACATGCGATAGACAGAAATCAAATCCTGCACGCCCGACACTTTGGCCGAGAGAATGATTTTGTGTTTGGGCAAGCCGATTTCTACCGCGCGTTCTGCCGATAAAAGGGCTGATTGTACCATCGCCTCGCGCGTGACAGAGCGTGCATCAATCGGGTTGGCGGCACCCGCATTGATGTCCATCAGATGCGTCAGCAATTCCTGATCAAGCGAACCCCAATTCGCTCCAATCCGCACGGCTTTGTCGTGCTTGATCGCCATTTCGACAATCGCGGAAAATTGCTTGTCGCGCTTGTCCTTAAACCCGACATTACCGGGATTGATCCGGTATTTATCCAACGCCTCCGCGCAAGCCGGATGGTCGGCCAAAAGCTTATGGCCGATATAGTGGAAATCGCCGACAAGCGGCACATTCACGCCGCGCTTTAACAGTTTCTCGCGGATATGTGGCACAGCGGCTGCCGCTTCATCGCGATCCACCGTGATACGAACGAGCTCCGAGCCTTGCCGGGCAAGTGCTGCCACTTGCGCAACGGTGCCCTCAATATCCGCTGTGTCCGTATTGGTCATGGATTGCACGACAATCGGCGCGCCACCACCCACCTGAACATGCCCGACTTTTACGGGCACAGTGCGATGGCGCTTTTGGGGTGCTGCTTCAACGGGGGCGGGCAGGCAGGAAATATCGTTCATGATGCGATAGGCTCTTTTTCACGGCAATGGGCACAACTCCCCTGCAATTCAATCACACGGGCGCGTGGTGTAAAGTGATGATCGTCTGCAATCGTCTGCAACGCTCGGGTGAGTGGGTCAGAAGTAACTTCATCCACCCCGCCGCACGCCTCGCAAATCATAAACACAACAAGATCATTATCCGTATGACGGAAGGGGCAGGCGATAAACGCGTTATGGCTCGCAAGCCGATGCACAAAGCCTTCCGCCATCAAAAATTCAAGCGCGCGATAGATGGTAACCGGCGCCAAACGCTTCACGCCCATCGCCGCCAAGCCGTCGATCACATCATAGGCGCTCATCGGGCGATGGGTGGTGTAAAGCGCTTCCAAAACCTGCTTGCGGATCGGAGTCAGCCGCACGCCGCGTGCCGCACACGCCTCCACCGCCTCGGCCAGCGCCTCGGGCGCGCGTGCCGTATGCGCCGATTCATGCGCGCAAGTCTCGTGATGGGTATGCGAGTGCTCCATGGGCGCTTTCTACCATGGCTTTGCCGAGAAATCAGTCCCCTGAAGGGGCTAAAAGCCGAAAAACCTTGGTGCGTTTAATCTCGGTATCCTCAATGGCCCGTGTCGTCGCGACCCGATATTCCGCCAGCTCCAAAAGGTCCTTTTTCGGCAAAAAAGCCCGTCCGGGATCACCGATCACCACTTCCATGCCGGAGCGGTGAAGCTCTTGAAGCCAAGGCAGCACGAGCGCCACCATATCGCGGTCATAACAAATATCGCCCGCCAGCACGATGTCCCACTCGCCCGTCTGGCCGACGATATTGGCGCAGCGTATATCAATTTTCACCCCGTTGACGGCCGCGTTGAGTCTGACCGCCTCAATGGCGAAGGTGTCGATATCAACAGCTTCGGCACTTTGCGCGCCCGCCATCATCGCGGCAATGGAAACTAGGCCGGAGCCCGCCGCAAAATCGAGCACGCGTTTGCCGCGCACGAGTTCCGGATGGTCGAGAATATACCGCGCCAAGCCCTGTCCACCCGCCCAGGCAAAAGCCCAAAAGGGCGGCGCAAGGCCAATACTCTCCAGATCTTCCTCGGTTTTGTGCCACAGATCGGTGACCTCATCGGCCACATAAAGCCGAATTTCGGGTGCGTGCGGCACAGGTAGCAGCACGGTATTGGCCTGAATAAAGTCGGCCCGATCGGTGATCATCCAAGTCTTTCAGGCGCGGGGATGGGCCGCCTCAAACGCTTTTAGCAGCATCGCGCCATCCACTTCCGTATAGATTTGCGTGGTGGAAAGCGAGGCATGGCCCAATAATTCCTGGATCGCGCGCAAATCCCCGCCGCGCGACAGCAAATGCGTCGCAAACGAATGGCGTAACGCATGTGGCGTAGCTGAATCCGGCAGACCAAGCCCGCCGCGCAACCGTTCCATGGTTAGTTGAATGATGCGTGGTGAAAGCGGCCCACCGCGTGCCCCAAGGAACAACGGGCTTTTCGGTGTCAGATCATAAGGGCATTGCGCCCGATAGGCTTCAATCGCCTTAATCGCAGGCGCGATAACGGGCACAATCCGCGTCTTGCCGCCTTTACCGAGCACGCGGATCGTGTCGCGCTCGGTTGAAGGCGCGTTTTCAACCGTTAGCCCCAAAGCTTCCGAGATACGCAAGCCGCAGCCATAAAGCAGCGTCATCACCGCCGCATCGCGCAACAAAATCCAGGGCTCGCGTGTCTCGCCTTCGCGCTCGGACGGATCGACCAGCTTTTTCGCCATGGAAGGCGCCACGGGTTTGGGTAGCAACCGCCCAAGCTTCGGCCCGCGGATCACGGAAAGGGCGGACGCATCCGCTAACCCCTGTTTCTCGAGAAACCGTAAAAAGGACCGGATCCCGGCCAGCGACCGCATCAGGCTCCGGCTGCCGACACCTTCCTTACGCCGCGAGGCCATAAACCCGCGCAGATCAACCGGCTTCAGCTTGGCCAGTTTCTCGATGCCCTCATCGCTATCACTTGAGGTCCCAAGCCAGGCCATAAATTGCCGCACATCCCGCCCATAGGCCTCAAGCGTCTTCGGCGAAAGCCGCCGCTCGCCCGACAAATGCCTCTGCCAAGCGAGGAAGGAACTGGAGGATGGAACAGGTGACGGGGTCATAGGATCACTAGAAAGTAGAGAAGTTAAAAAGCGGTTGAGTTCTTTAAAAAGTAAATCGTCAATTTACATTTGACAAGCCAGTTCAATGATTGCATCCTTCAAACATAAAGGTCTGCGAGCGCTCTATCTTGATCAAGATCGGCGTAAAATTCCGCCTGATTTGGTAGAGAGAATTGAGATGATTTTAGGCGTGCTAGCCGTTGCCGAAGTGCCCGATGACATCAATATGCCAACGCTTCGGATGCATCCGTTAAAAGGGGACCGCAAAGGATATTGGGCGGTGACGGTTAGAGCCAATTGGCGGATCACTTTCCGCTTTGAGCAAGGACACGCATGGGAGGTCGATTTTGTCGATTATCACTGAAGAAATCGCTCCGGTGTCTTTGACCATGAAAGCGCCACCCCATCCCGGTAGGCTGGTGCGCGATACGCTTGATGAGCGAAAGTTGAGCATTGCTTCGGCAGCGCTCGGGTTAGGCGTCACGCGACAGCAATTGCATAATGTATGTGTCGGGCGCTCATCCATTACACCAGAAATGGCGGTGAGGCTTGAAAAGGCCTTTGGTGGCAAAGCGGAAGTCTGGCTTCGCCTGCAGGCAGCGCATGATTTGGCCGAAGTCAGGCAGCGTGAGCATGATTTGGATGTTAAGTCCTTCCCGGATCACGCCGCGTGAACAATCGACCCAATCCATCTTTCATCGCCGATATCCTCACCCCTGTCGCGCTCGATACCGCGTATTCCTATGCGGTGCCGGAAGGCATGGTGTTAGAGGCGGGCGATGTCGTCCACGTCCCGTTCGGCCCGCGCGAGACAACAGGCGTCGTCTGGGACATTCGCGAGGCCGCATCAGGTGGTCCGTCCAATCTCAAAAGCATCAAGGCCAAAGCCGATGCACCGCCGGTCCTTCAACCCTTGCGGCAGTTTATCGATTGGGTCGCCCGCTACACGCTCGCGCCGCGCGGCTCGGTTGTTCGTATGGCGTTGCGCGGGCCGGAAATTGATCGCCCTGAACGCGTGCAGATCGGTGTTCGGCTTTTGGGCCCGCCCCCCAAACGCCTCACCCCCGGACGCGCCCGGGTGATGGCGGCGGCGGAAGGCGGCTTGCTTTATTCCAAACGCGCTTTGTCGGATCTGGCAGGCGTCGGCGTTTCGGTGATCGATAGCCTTATCGACGAAGGCACCCTGGTGCCGGAAGCCATGCTTCCGGGTGCGATAGCCGATGCACCGAACCCCGATTTCGCCGCCAACAGCTTTTCGCCCGGCCAGCAAAATGCGGTCGACGCCCTTATCGAAACGGTCAAACAGCGTGCGTTCTCCGTCACCTTGCTCGAAGGCGTAACGGGATCGGGCAAAACGGAAGTCTATTTCGAGGCCGTGGCCGAAGCACTCCGTCAAGGCAAACAAGCGGTGATCCTGATGCCTGAAATTGCGCTGACGGGCCAATTCTTGGACCGATTCGAGAAGCGATTCGGCACAAGGCCCGCCGAATGGCACTCAGGCGTCACCGGACGGAAACGCGAGCGGACTTTTACAGCTTTGGCGTCCGGCGAGGCGAAAGTCATCGCCGGTGCGCGCTCCGCGCTGTTTCTTCCCTATGCCAATCTTGGCCTGATCATCGTCGATGAGGAGCACGAAACGGCCTATAAGCAGGAAGATGGCGTGCATTATCACGCCCGTGACATGGCCGTTGTACGCGGCCGCATCGAAAATCTTGCGGTTGTCTTAGCCTCCGCCACCCCTTCCATTGAAAGTCGCGTAAATGCGGCGAAGGGCCGCTACACCCATCTACGCCTGCCCGAACGCCATGGCGGGCGTCCAATGCCGGAAATCGGTACCATCGATTTGAAATCAGACGCGCCAGCGCGGGGTAAGTTTTTAGCCCCCCGCCTCGTGCATGAGATGGCCGATACGATCGAGCGTGGCGAACAGGTTTTGCTTTATCTGAACCGCCGCGGTTATGCGCCTTTGACGCTATGCCGCCATTGCGGCCACCGCTTTCAATGCCCCAATTGCACAAGTTGGCTCGTCGAGCACCGCTTTAGGCGGGCTCTGATGTGCCATCATTGTGGCCATGTGGAGCGCAGGCCGGATAATTGTCCCGCTTGCCAAGCCGTCGAAAGCCTGACCGCCTGCGGTCCGGGCGTCGAGCGATTGAACGAGGAAGTCGCTGAAGCCTTCCCCAATGCCCGCGTTCTCGTGCTCTCCTCCGATATGCCCGGCGGGACGGAACGCTTGCGGCGCGAGATCGAGGCCGTCGCTTCCGGCGAGTTTCAAATCATTATCGGCACCCAATTGGTCGCTAAAGGCCATCATTTCCCCTATTTATCGCTGGTTGGCGTTGTGGATGCCGATTTGGGCCTAACCTCGGGCGATCCGCGCGCCGCCGAACGCACCTTCCAGATGCTGCAACAGGTCACAGGCCGTGCCGGACGCGGCGAAACCAAAGGCCGCGCCCTTCTCCAGACCTATGATCCGACGCATCCGGTGATCCGTGCATTGGTTTCCGGCGATAGCGAGCGGTTTTATGCCGAGGAGACTGCTCAACGCGAAATGGCCGTCTTACCGCCGTTTGGCCGCTTAGCAGCCCTTATTGTGAGCGCAGATGACCGAAATCCTGCCGAAAACCATGCAAGGATGCTGGCGCGAATGGCCGAGCCGCCTCCCGGCGTCCATGTGCTAGGACCAGCCGAAGCGCCCTTAGCCGTTATCCGGGGCCGCCACCGATTCCGTCTCTTGGTCCGAACGCCGCGGGATTTCGATATGCAAACCTATATCCGCCATTGGATGGCGCGCGCGCCTAAAATCACCGGAAACACCAAAGTTTCGATCGATATTGATCCGCAAAGCTTTTTTTAACGAAAACTAATGCCGTACCAGCAAAAATAGGACCGTCATTACGGCGGCAAGAGTAAATCCGGCCATCCATTTTACAACAAGGAGCTCGGCCTTTATTGGTGCGAGCTCGTCCCGTAAGTCGGATTTCGTTGTCATTTGCTCGGCGCTGGCCTCGGCGAATGCCAACGCAACGCCTTCCGCCTGTTCTGGCGTCAGTTTGGCCTTATCTTGCAAGGTGCGCGAAAATTTCAGCGTATCAAAAGAAACAGCGGTCACGGGTGTGTCTCCGACATCAATTAATAATATAGTCCAAAAAGCGAGTAAAAGCGATAGGCTATAAACGGGGCGCGACAGGATGATGGCCTATGAAACCAAAGTTGCGCTCAACATTTATTCACACCGCATTGCACTCCCCAATTCCCTATGCTAGTCACCCCGCGTGCCGTTTTCGCTGACTAGGCAGAAACGAGCATGTTCCAGTCCTTACGTCCCTGTTGCGTAAAGCCAGTTTGGCCTGACGTAATAAGGCGTTTGTGACACCCATTTGTTAAAACGAGAGACCTGCTGGTGGCCGCCCAACAATCGATCACATCTGGTTTTGCCGGGCGATATGCGACCGCCCTTTTCGATCTCGCCAAAGAATCGGGCGCGGTTGATACGGTTGTTGCCGACCTTACGACCTTCGATGCCCTCATCGAGGCGCATGAGGATATGCAGCGTTTTGTCCGCAGTCCTGTGTTTAGCGCCGAGGATCAGGTGAAGGCGTTACAGCCGATTTTGGAAAAAATCGGCGTTAAGGGCCTAGCGCAAAAATTTCTCCTTCTTGTCGCAACCCAGCGTCGCCTTTTTGCCGTCCGTCAGATGGTAAAGGCTTTCCGCCAGCTGGTCGATCAGGACCGCGGCGTCACGCGTGCGACCGTCACGCTCGCTGAAACGCCATCGTCTAAGGCGTTGGACGCGATCAAGGCGGCTTTAAAAGATGTTGCCGGTGCAGGTGCCGAGATCGATCTTGAGATCGATTCGGAGATCATCGGTGGAATTATCGTGCAGATCGGCTCCAAAATGGTCGATTCTTCACTTCGTACGAAACTCAACGGCATTCGAACCGCGATGAAAGAGGTCGGCTGATGGATATCCGCGCCGCAGAAATTTCTGCCATTCTTAAAGATCAGATCAAGAACTTCGGTTCTGAAGCACATGTCACCGAAGTAGGCCAAGTGCTCTCCGTCGGCGACGGTATTGCCCGTGTTTACGGCCTCGACAACGTCCAAGCGGGCGAAATGGTCGAGTTCGAAAACGGCATCCGCGGCATGGCCTTGAACCTCGAAGCCGACAATGTCGGCGTCGTGATCTTCGGTTCCGACCGTGACATTAAAGAAGGCCAGACGGTGAAGCGTACCGGCGCCATCGTGGACGCGCCTGTCGGCAAGGGTCTTTTGGGCCGCGTTGTTGACGCGCTTGGCAACCCGATCGATGGCAAAGGCCCGATCAAGGCTGAAGCCCGCAAGCAGGTTGACGTTAAGGCCCCTGGCATTATTCCTCGTCAGTCCGTGCATGAGCCAATGGCAACGGGCTTGAAGTCGGTTGACGCTCTGATCCCGGTTGGCCGCGGCCAGCGCGAATTGATCATCGGCGATCGTCAGACGGGTAAAACCGCCATCGCGCTCGATACGATTTTGAACCAGAAGGCGATCAACCAGGGTTCTGACGAAAGCCAGAAGCTCTACTGCGTTTACGTGGCTATCGGTCAGAAGCGTTCGACTGTTGCGCAATTCGTGAAGGTTCTCGAAGAGCAAGGCGCGCTTGAATATTCGATCGTTGTTGCGGCTACCGCATCTGATCCGGCTCCAATGCAGTTCTTGGCCCCGTTCACAGGCTGCACCATGGGCGAATATTTCCGCGACAACGGCATGCATGCCGTGATCGTGTATGACGATTTGTCGAAGCAGGCTGTCGCCTATCGCCAGATGTCGCTTCTTCTGCGTCGTCCTCCAGGCCGCGAAGCCTATCCTGGCGACGTGTTCTATCTCCACTCGCGTCTGTTGGAACGCGCTGCAAAGCTTGGCAAGCCATCGGGTTCGGGCTCGTTGACGGCCCTTCCTGTGATTGAGACGCAGGCAAACGACGTGTCGGCCTATATCCCTACCAACGTGATTTCGATCACCGATGGTCAGATCTTCTTGGAAACCGATTTGTTCTTCCAAGGCATCCGTCCTGCCGTGAACGTGGGTCTTTCGGTGTCGCGCGTCGGCTCCGCCGCGCAGACCAAGGCCATGAAAAAGGTCGCTGGTAAGATCAAGGGTGAGCTCGCCCAGTATCGTGAAATGGCCGCCTTCGCTCAGTTCGGCGGTGACTTGGACGCAACGACCCAGCGCTTGCTGAACCGTGGCGCCCGCCTCACCGAGCTTCTGAAGCAGACGCAGTTCTCGCCGATGCAGATGGAAGAGCAGGTTTGCGTATTGTACGCTGGTGTTAACGGCTATCTCGATGCGCTGCCCGTCAACCGCGTGAAAGCCTTCCAGGATGGCTTGCTCAATGCGTTGAAGTCGCAGAATGCAGCTCTTCTCGAAGCTATCCGTTCCTCCAAGGACCTCTCCGATGATTCGGCTAAGGCCTTGAAGGCTGCGGTCGACGCTTTCGCGAAATCGTTCTCGTAATCGGGGTCTGAAAGGGGCGCACCATGCCTTCATTAAAAGACCTCCGAAACCGCATCACGTCGGTCAAGGCCACGCAGAAGATCACCAAGGCCATGCAAATGGTTGCGGCGGCAAAGCTGCGTCGCGCTCAGGCTGCGGCAGAAGCAGCGCGTCCTTACGCGTTGCGCATGAATGCGATGTTGGCCAATGTGGCCGCGAGCGTCGCTGGCACGCCAGCGGCACCTGCGCTTTTGGCAGGCACCGGCGACGACAAAACGCATCTGCTCGTTGTCTGCACGGCAGAGCGCGGTCTATGCGGCGCGTTCAACTCGTCGATTGCCCGCTTGGCCCGCGATAAAGCGAATGCCTTGATGGCCGAAGGCAAGACGGTAAAGATCGTCTGCGTCGGTAAGAAGGGCAATGATCTTCTCAAGCGCCAATTCGCCAAGAACATTATTGAGTTCGTTGATCTGCGCTCGGTCCGTTATATAGGCTTTGAAAATGCGGATTCGATTGCCCGTTCGATCATTGCGCGGTTCGAAGCAGGTGAGTTTGACGTTTGCACCGTGTTCTATTCGCGCTTCAAATCGGTCATTCAGCAATTCCCAACGGCCTTGCAAATTGTGCCTGCGGTAATTCCTGAAAAGCCAGCGGGTGTTGCTGTAACCGCAGCTTACGAATATGAGCCCGATGAGACGGAAATTCTCGACAGCCTTTTACCGCGCAATATTTCGATGCAGGTCTTCTCGGCTCTGCTTGAAAACGCAGCCTCTGAACAAGGCGCGCGGATGAGTGCGATGGATAATGCAACGCGTAACGCCGGCGACATGATCAAGAAACAGACGATCAAGTATAACCGCTCGCGTCAGGCGATGATCACCAAAGAACTGATTGAAATTATCTCGGGCGCGGAAGCGCTCTGAACGGACGGATGAAGGATAAAGACCATGGCCACTAAAGCAGTCGGAAAAATCACACAGGTCATCGGCGCCGTCGTTGACGTGCACTTCGAAGGCCATATGCCTGAAATTCTGAACGCACTCGAAACGACGAACCGTGGCAACCGCCTCGTGCTCGAAGTGGCGCAGCATCTCGGCGAAAATTCGGTCCGTACCATCTCGATGGACACGACGGAAGGTCTCGTTCGCGGTCAGGAAGTGACCGATACGGGCGCGCCAATTTCCGTTCCGGTTGGTGCAGGCACATTGGGCCGCATCATCAACGTCATCGGCGAGCCTGTTGATGAACTCGGTCCTGTTGAAGCCGAAGCCTATCGCGCGATCCACCAAGACGCACCAACCTATGCCGAACAGTCGACAGAAGGCTTGATCCTTGAGACGGGCATTAAGGTCGTTGACCTTTTGGCACCTTACGCCAAGGGCGGTAAGATTGGTCTGTTCGGCGGCGCAGGCGTCGGCAAGACGGTTCTGATCATGGAACTCATCAACAACGTTGCAAAAGCCCACGGTGGTTATTCCGTGTTCGCAGGTGTTGGCGAGCGTACCCGTGAAGGTAACGATCTCTACCACGAAATGATCGAGTCCAAGGTGAACATGGACCCGAAGGAACATGGCGGCTCGGCTGCTGGTTCGAAATGCGCCCTTGTGTACGGCCAGATGAACGAGCCTCCAGGTGCGCGCGCCCGCGTTGCGCTCACAGGTTTGACGGTCGCCGAGCATTTCCGCGATCAGGGTCAGGACGTGCTCTTCTTCGTCGATAACATTTTCCGCTTCACGCAGGCTGGTTCTGAAGTGTCCGCGCTTTTGGGCCGTATTCCTTCGGCCGTGGGCTATCAGCCAACGCTCGCCACCGATATGGGCGCGTTGCAGGAGCGTATCACCACGACGACCAAGGGTTCGATCACCTCGGTGCAGGCCATTTACGTGCCTGCCGACGATTTGACCGATCCGGCACCAGCAGCATCCTTCGCCCATTTGGACGCAACAACTGTGTTGTCGCGCTCGATTGCGGAAAAGGGCATTTATCCAGCAGTGGATCCGCTCGATTCATCTTCGCGCATGTTGTCGCCTTTGATCGTTGGTGAAGAGCACTACGCAGTGGCCCGTGCCGTGCAGTCGACGCTTCAGCGCTATAAGTCGTTGCAGGACATCATCGCCATTCTTGGTATGGATGAATTGTCGGAAGACGATAAATTGACGGTGGCTCGCGCCCGTAAAATCGAGCGTTTCTTGTCGCAGCCGTTCCACGTCGCCGAAGTGTTCACGGGTTCGCCAGGCAAGCTCGTCTCGCTCGCCGATACCATCAAGAGCTTCAAGGGTCTGGTTGAAGGTCAGTATGACCACCTTCCAGAAGCGGCCTTCTACATGGTTGGCACCATCGAAGAAGCCATCGAAAAGGCCGATCGCCTTGCGAAGGAAGCAGCCTAAGCTCAGGCTGACGACGGACGGAGA
>Ga0164297_10004718_pt1 | contig 12052 bp, 14 predicted proteins | sample GEODES058metaG_FD_113539 | JGI IMG/M metagenome (GOLD analysis project Ga0164297, IMG submission 113539) | Dystrophic lake water microbial communities from Trout Bog Lake, Wisconsin, USA - GEODES058 metaG | ecosystem: Environmental > Aquatic > Freshwater > Lake | place: USA: Trout Bog Lake... | reverse complement strand
TGAAGCTGACATTTGAGCGCGCGGGTGACGCCTCCAGGACGGAGGTCAGCGTCACGCTGGAAGACAAAGACGCGCTGGGGCCGCTCACTGCGTCGCCCAATTCAGCGCCTTGAATCAATTTTTATCTGGATTCAACGCGTCCGCATGCGGTCACAACGACTTTAGCAAGAGGCCTGCCATTCCCCTTCTCACGCACAAGAGCGCGCTTGTCCCCCACCGACTTTGCCACTGCAAAGAACAGGCCACTGTCATCGGCATTGCGATTCGCTGGCAGCGCAGCCAGCGCTCCGACCACATCCATGCCTTCCAGCACGCAACCGACGACGGCAGCGATGCCATCCAGTGCAGGTGATGGTGCCACTGTCATTGCGAAGGCCGTCCCGTTGGGCGCAGGAGGTCCACCATCTCTCACTGTGACCAAGCGCCCATTCATTGCGGTAAGCCGCTCCTTCACCGCGTCGCTCTGAGTTCCACTTAATGCCACTAGCGACACGAGCCCAGCCCGGTCGTGAAATAACCTCCCCGGCGCTTCAAGCTCTGGTGCAAACGCATCTGCTGTCTCGCCGCCTGCCAGCGCAGTGCTCTGTGTCGTCTCTGCGTAGCTAAACGTTCGTATCCCCGCGTCCCTCACAAACTCACCGGCACGAACGACATCGATCTGCGTGCGCCGATATGAAACGCCTGTTGACCCAGTCGCGAGTTGGGTGAAGCGCTTCGCTGCAAGTGGCGCGGGGCCAGTGCCGAAGACGCCAATGACAACACGTCCAGCAGGCTCGCCGTCGACTGAGAAGTCAAGATAGACGGTGTCAGTTATCGGCGGCCGTGCTTCTTCCTCATCGGCGGCAACGGCGCAGTGAGGAGGGAGAGCAGTTGCCACCGCCACTGACGCAGCGCTGATTAATGCAGCTCGCCGGCTATGCTGGACACTCTCCGTCGGCGCGGTGCCAGATCTGGAGCAGCAGGTAGGAGGTGCAACACTGCGCCTGGACCTCCTCCCAGGCGCACACCACTTGGCCACAGGGCTGGCGGCAGAAGCAATAGCGCTGTCATATGCATGCACACGCTGCCGGAATGATAGAGCAGCAGTGGCCATCGGCGCTATTGGCGAGGGGTCGAGACGATGTGCTGTTCCAAAGCGACGTATTTCGTCATCACACGCTTGTGCTATCCCCCCATCCCCCAGTGATCCGTTTACAAAGCATTGCCGTTCTTGAGGAAGGGGTCGACGGGCTTGCCGAGGGCGTAGACGATGAAGCCCAGCTCGCGCAGGTGGGCGTGGTCCAGAATGTTGCGGCCGTCAAACACAAAGGCGGGCTTGACCATGGTCTTGAACACCGCTTCCCAGTCCAGGGTCTTGAACTCGTCCCACTCCGTGAGCACGATCACCGCGTGCGCGCCCTCGCACGCCGCGAAGGCGGAGGTGGACACCTTCAGCTGCTTTGCAACCTGCTCGGACGTGATGCTGTGGCTCTGCCCCGTGTGGCCGTCCGTCAGGTCGTACCGCATCTGCTGCTCCGTCACCTGGGGGTCGAACACCAGGCACGTGGCGCCGTCCTCCATGAGGCCACGGCACACGTCGATGGCGGGGGTCTCACGCGTGTCGCCCGTGTCCTTCTTGAAGGCGAAGCCCAGGACGGCGATGTTCTTGTTACGGATGGTGTTGAACATGCCGCTGATGATGCGCCTCACGAACCGGTTCTTCTGGTAGTCGTTGATGGTCACCACGCTGCGCCAGTACTCAGCCACCTCCTTGAGGCCCTGGGACTCGCAGATGTAGACCAAGTTGAGGATGTCCTTTTGGAAGCAAGAGCCGCCGAAGCCGACGGAGGCGTTCAGGAAGCGGGCGCCCACACGGGTGTCGCGGCCGATGGCGAACGCCACCTGCGTCACATCCGCGCCGGTGGCCTCGCACAGGGCGGAGATGCTGTTAATGCTGCTGATGCGCTGCGCCAGGAAGGCGTTGGCAGCCAGCTTGGTGAGCTCGGCGGACCACAGGTTGGCGGTGATGACGCGCTCCGGCGGCACCCAGTTCTCGTACACAGCCTTGAGGGCGGCAATGGCGGCGCGGCCAGCCTCGGTATCCTCGCGGCCGCCGATGAGGACGCGGTCGGGGGCCTCCAGGTCGGAGATGGCGGTGCCCTCAGCCAAGAACTCTGGGTTGGACAGGATCTGGAACTGCACGCCGGTGTGCACGCAGTTGCGCTCCAGCACCTTCTGGATAGCCTCCGCGGTGCGCACGGGCACCGTGGACTTCTCAACCACGATCTTGTTGGTGGTGCTCACAGCTGCGATAGTGCGTGCTGCGGACTCCCAGTACGCCAGGTCGGCGGCCTTGCCAGCGCCGATGCCGGTGGTCTTGGTGGGCGTGTTCACGCTGCGCGTATGCAAGGTGGGAGGAGTCAGAACACACGCGCGGGCGCTGTGCTTGGGAGAACAACTGACTAGCAGCAGGGAGTGCCTCCCATAAGGCAGGTGCACGCGCGTCCAGGCGTCCCGCAGTCACGTGCCTGACGAAGACGACATCAGCCTCGGCGATGTGCTTCTTGATATCGGTGCTGAAGAAGAGGTTGCGGCCGCTGTCGAGCAAAAAGGCACTCGCAGGAGTGAGACTCGGTCCCGACACGTCCCCGTGCGTCGCCGGCGCAGCATACGGTCGTCAGGCGACTCCGGCCACGTGGCCGGGAGTCACGTGCGTGCCGGGCGCGAGTGGCGAGGAGCAGTGCAGCGGTGGCGGCGGCCGAGAGACGGCCTACATGTCGACAGGGCCCCGCGTGACAGGTGCCGGTGGACGCACCGGGCGGCGAAGACGACCTCGTCCAGACGCGGCTCGTAGATGGGCAGCTTGCTGCTGTTCCACGCGTCGATGCGCGGCTGGCTGATGTCCACCACCACCACCTGTGTGGGCCGCGGCCACCTCCGGCTGTCAGTGGCCTCTGTCTGGCTTTTGGAGCGCGCTGCGCACACGCCGCACCTCAATGTGGGGGCACTTCAGCGCGATCATCTGCACGTCCACACACGAGCGCAAGCACGCGCACGAGACAAACGAGAGCGAGGCGTCAGGAAACTGGCCGCGGGGCACTTCCTCTCGCTGCCGCTGGACTCCTCTGGACACTGCGACACTCACGACACGCCAGCGGCACACGCGTCGCCACGCAGCCTGCGCTGCGCAGACCGGCGTTGCTGACAGTTACGCACCGCCATGGTGGGGCCGCCGACGTAGCCGGCGCCGATACAGCAGATCTTCTTCACCTGTGTTGTTGGGTGAGCAAGGAGACCGCGTCAGAAGCTGCGCGTGCCAAGGGTTTGAGCCAGCTGACGCTGTGTGCTGTCGCTGATGGAGAGCTGGATGCACGCAGACGAACGCGCCTTCATGACGTCCATGGTGCTTCACGGAGCTAGGGAGTTTGGACCAACAGTGATGACATCACCTCTTAGGCCGGAGAAGAGAGTATGATTGGGTGTCAATCTCTCTGTTCATCCACTGCATTCTCACTGCGTCTGTGTCTGGGAGAGATCTCATGCCGATCATTGACGCTCTCTGCATGCCCACTTCTTAGCCTCAGACTTCGCCGATGCGCTGTTACCGCAGCTCGTGTCAGCATATGACACGCAAGCCCTGCTGGCCCAGCTAGTAGGCACAGCAGGATGCTGTGCACAGCTGGGATCCGGGCCCGAGTGGCGCTGATGAACACGTGTCGGGCGGCGAAGGCGTTCACGGTCAGGATGTGCGCCCACGCGCTGGCAGCTGTGACTCTGCGAGAGAGCAGCACCATGATGGAATCCAGACGGGGGAAGAACTGCGGCGTGCCTGTCGCCAGGCCGTCCGCGAGGTTGCCTGGCAGCATCAGGCTCAAGTTATCAGGCTGCCAACTCAACACCTGGTGCACACGCACGTGCGTGCGTCCGTGGCGAGGAGTCAGCGCACACATGCATGCATGTAGAGAGGTCCAGCGCGTCGCAAGACACAGGGCGTCGTGCACGCACCAAGAGCGTGAGGTAGATCGCCTCCAGTGGCAGAAACGTCCAGAGAGACCACACCACCGCGTGCAGCCACCCGACGGCGCCTACGCTGCGCTTGCTCGCAGCACCGGTGGTGGCGCGCTTGAAGAGCACGCCCACCGCCATGGCGCCGAACAGAGCGACACCGTACGCTGTGGCACACCTGAACAGCGTCTCCGCAGCCAAACTATGAAGAGCGGATGATGGAAGCACCGCTGACCTCCTCGCGCGTCTCCGGGCGAGAGAAGGCCGGTGCTGGTGGTGTGTAACGGCTGCGTTGCTGCGCAAGAGAGCAAGAGCTCCATGTCTGTACGCCCGCCACTGCACTGAAACCGGCACTCTGGTCCTGCACCGTCCACACACTACTGCTCCTGGCGCCTGTATCCACGCCGGTGGGTGTGCAAGCACGCTGTGCATGCGAACACTCGTTCGGCGAGCCGGGGCGCCTATAGACACGCTGGCAAACGCAGAGCTTGCGCCTCTCGCAGGTCCAATGTCTCGGCGTCCTGTGGGCGAAGTCGCCGCCCCAGCTGGTGAGCGAGCAAGCAGTCCGCTGCGTCGCGCCATACATTCCGCGGCGCTGAGCCAGGTTGCTGCACGCAAGGCCTTCTTTGAGTCTCCCAGAGCAGGCGCGCAGGCGGAGACACTGCGCCACGGAGTGCGGAGTGACGACGACGACGAGGAGGAGGTGCACGTGACCACACATGCCGCCGCCGACACGTGGCACACAAGGCGCCAAGTCGTCAACGCAACTTTCCTGAGCTCGTCGGACGAAGAAGAAGATGCTGCTGCCACGCGTGTTGAAGACGCTGCTCCACGTGTGACTCAGCGGCCTCCTACACGCGTGCAGCGCCACAAAGTCGTGGATGACAGTGGCGACGCTGACGCAAGGCGACACGTGCCCCGAGTGGCAGACTTGCGTGTGCGAGCTTTGTGTCAGGAGACGGGTCGTCTGCACGAGGCACTGCGTCGAGAGCAGGCCCGCAGCGCAGTAGCTCGTGATGCGGCATCAGCGGAGCGGTCTCGTGCGGAGGCTGCGCAGCGCGCAGCTGGTCAGGCTGCGTTCACAATCAGGCAGTTGCAGGAGGAGCTCGTTGCGGCACGGGCAGCGGTTCAGACGCAGGCTGAGCGCAGTAGCGCCAGTGTGACAGTGTTACGGACGCGCCTGGCGGACTGCGAGCGGTTGCTGGCTGCACAGCAACGTAGAAGGCATGAGGGTGAGGGTGGTGAGGACGATAGTGACACTGTCGCCGCGCTCGCGGTGTCGAGACAGGAATGTCGGCGACTGCAGCAGGAGTTGCAAGCGTTGCGTGAGCTGCTAAATGGCACAGATGGCAGTGGTGGCGCGGACAAAGTTGCGTTGGCAAAGGACAACGCGCGGTTGAAGGCGGAACTGGAAGCAGCCAGGAATGCTGTAGCAAAAGCGCAGCGCGCCGCCGCTGTTGCCACGACCGCGCAGGCGGCCTCGTCACGGCGTGTGGATATCGACGACAGCGAGGAGTTGGAGAGACAGCTCGCAGAGGCCTTGGCGGAAGCAGCTGCATTGCGACGCGAGCTGGCTGTCGCACGCGCAGATGCGGCTGCTGCGTGTGCTGATGCGGATGCCGCTCGCGCGGAGCTGGCGGGAACGCAGGCAGATGCAAGTGCAGCCCTGCACTTGATCACATCGTCGCGGAGCCTGGCATCCACGCCTGCTGCGAAGGCATCATCTCTGAATGTCGGGCACCGTGGCGGCGCGGTGACGTCGCCGCAACAGCGTCGGCAAGAAGGTGCAGGCGGGGCAGCGCACGTTGCTGCCGAGCTCACAAGACTAAGGGACTCTCTGGCCGCGCTGGGCCGTGGTGAGGCCGCGTGATGACATGGAACGGACGAACACACGGCGTATGGGCAGGTGCCCCACGGGCCCAGAGAACTAGTAGTCAAACTCACGTCACTCTATACCTTTTACCTCAACCAGCCGTGGCGGTGCGCTCAGCATGGCGGTCCCTTCTCCCCAATGGACATGCTGCTAGTTTTTAGCGCGCTCCAGCAGCCTTCCAGGCAGCCGCCATTTGCTTTTCTAACTCAGCCATCGAGGCACCACCCGCGTGAGCCGCTTGCGCTGAGGCCGCTTTACCCGCTGACGCAGAGGCTGACGCCTTGGGCTTCGGTGGCTTGCCGTCGCCCGTATCAAAGCTGAACGTCGTGCTGCCGTCTGGGCCCTGTTTGCCAGCGGATAAACGACTCAGCCTGCAAAACACGCGTGATCGGGCCACCCTCGCTCGTGCCAACATGCGCGCTTGCTGTGTACCAGCCATGGCGACAGGCAGACACGCGCGTAGACGTGCACGCGTGCGCACCTCGTGGCTGTGCAGAAAAGTTGCAGGTCCTGCGGCGGCAGAAGCAATACACCTCCGCCTAGACGCAACCACCCGGGGGCGGGACGGGGCAAGCAAAGTCGGTGCAACTGCGCTCATGCTGTGGGCCCTCGGAGCGATCTTCTCTCTGCGCTGAGCGCAGACGTGGCAGGCGTAAAGCGGCTCCCCTCCTGGGAGCACGCCTGACAGCTTTCCACTGCCGCATTTGCGTGCGTGGAACCAGTCGTCATGGAGCCATTTTACACGCTGCTGTTCGCGATACTTTCCGGCGCCATCCTTCTACTGGAGTGGCCCCGGGCGAGTACCGTCGTGGGTGTGAAGGCTGCTACGCCCGCCGCGCTGCCGCCTGCGTTCGTGAGCTTCCGTAACAACTACCTGGTGGTGTATAGTCTCATGATGGGTGCGTCAGCCCCGTTGAAAGAGAAGAAGCCCGGTTGCCAGTGGCCCATGTATTTGCACACCGCATGTCAAGGCTGACTGACTGGAACTGCGCCCCCTGCTCAGCGGGCGACTGGCTTCAGGGCCCGTACGTGTACGCTCTGTATGCAGGCTACGGCTTCAGCAAGGGCGATATCGGAAAGCTCTTCATCGCGGGCTTTGGGTCCTCTATGGTGTTTGGCACCGTCGTTGGATCCTTAGCAGACAAACAGTACGTGGCCCCCTCCTACTGTCACTGATATTCTCATACATGGACGCTCCTGGCTGCATGACTCGTGCGTCAGCAGCTGGAGCAGCAGCCCCGGGGGGAAGAAAAGGCCAGCGTTCTGATCAGCACCTGTTTCTTGCACTGAACCGCGCGTGTCTTTCATATTCTCAGTGGGCGCAAGAACGCAAGCTTGCTGTACTGCGTGACATACACCGCCAGCTGCGTGACGAAGCACTGGAACAATTTCAAGGTGCTGATGCTCGGCCGTCTGCTTGGTGGCATCGCCACCAGCCTGCTTTTCACCGCCTTCGAGGCCTGGCTGGTGTCGGAGCACACACGCCGCGGTTTCGAACCCGGCTTGCTGTCTGGCACATTCAGCAAAGCAGTCTTCTTGGGAAATGGCTTGGTTGCCATCGTTGCTGGTCTCGTTGCAAACAGCCTGGTGGGCTATCCTCTCGAGCTGGGGCCAGTGTCCCCCTTCGACGCAGCCGCATGCTGCCTGACCCTGGGCGGCGCCATCATCGCGGCATCGTGGACTGAGAACTATGGGGGCGGCACCTCCAAAAAGCTGGGTACGCCGTCTGCAAACGACGACAGCAGCGCCCCTGACGGTAGCAGCGCGGCAGCAGCAACACATCATGGGGATGGCGCGCAGTCGGGCGACTTGGATGGCATGGAAGAGCCTCATGCCAGCAATGGTGCAAGCAGCACCAGCTCTGGCCTCAATGCAGTTGTGGCGGGCGTTGTGGGCCAGTTCCGACGGGGAGCCAAAGCCATCAGCGGCGACCCGCGTGTGGGGCTGCTTGGCGCCATGCAGTCGCTGTTTGAGGCGAGCATGTACAGCTTCGTGTTTTTATGGACGCCGGCGCTTAGCCCCGGCGGTGAGGACATCCCTCACGGCATGATATTCGCGACGTTCATGCTCTCCTGCATGATCGGCTCCTCAGTGGCGTCGCGCCTGCTGGCCAGGACAGACACGCGACCAGAGGTGTTCATGCAGCGCGTCTTCGCTGTGGCCGCCTGCGCCCTTGCCACGCCCGTGCTCGTGTTCGTCGCCGGCGTGAACAACGGCAGTGGCGAAGCGCGCCCCGGTGCCGGCATGACGCTTGCTGGCAAGCTTCAGTTTGTTGCATTCAACCTGTTCGAAGGCTGCGTTGGCGTGTTCTGGCCCAGCATGATGAAAATGCGGGCGCAGTATGTGCCGGAGGAGCTGCGCAGCACAATCATGAACATGTTCCGCATGCCGCTGAACCTGTTCGTGTGCGTCATCCTCTACAATGTCTCCCTCTTCCCCCTCTGGTTCATGTTCAGCATGTGTGTGCTCTTCCTCTACGCAGCAGCCCTTGCGCAGCGCCGCTTGGAGCGCATGACTGCCCACGCACACGCAGAGCAGATGGCGGGCAGCGACGGAGCTGGGGCTGGGGCAGATGCAGGCGCCTAGAAGCGCCCCTAGAAGACACCATATACGTATTGTTGCTGCAATAGGTACTATCCGCTACATCGCTCCAATGACTGCGTAACTCCGCTACATCGCTGGCGCGTGATGATGCCAGCTTGCCAATGACTCGGCAACTTGGTGCCCCCTCGGGAAAACCACATCATGTCTGCCGCTGTTCGCGACTCACTCGCCGCTCTGGTTGCGGAGAGGCGGTACGGGGATGTCGCCAGACTTTGCGACAAGGCGGAGCTAGAGGCACGTTTGCAAGTCAGAGGGACTCGTCACGCCCTTGACTTCTCCTTCACCTCCTGCTGACACACGCAACGCACCAGGCGGGTGGCATCGACGTGCCGGACTGGCCATACGCGCTGCATATACTGGGCCACGTCGTGAATAACGACCTGTGCGTTCCTGTCGCGGCCTTGTCGCTCGTACTTTGCCACTCACACTGCTTGTTGTGGCTTCAGAGAACTGGCGCGACTGCTGTGGAAACGCATACCGGAGTCCGCGAAGAAGGTACGCTAAGCATGTGCGTGCGTGTGCGCATGCGTGTCCGCGAGTCCCTGGTCCGGCAAGCTGGTCATCGGCTCCTGATCCTCCACTCCTGGACTCAGGGGAACGCAGAGCTGGCCGCCGTGTGGGACTTGCTGACAGCGCTGTGGAGACGAGACTATCCGGTGCGCGTCGCACAGCGACTTCGCGTCACGAAAACAAGGGAAAGAGGTATACGTCTGACACCTTCGTTGTGCAGGCCATCGGCGCGGCGTTGCGGTCGCCAGCCTTCGGCCCTCGCACCGTAGACGCAGTGGCTGCATGTGCGGCGGCGCATAGACAAGCGACGCTGCAGCTGCTGGCCGCGAGCTACGCAACCATCTCTGTTGCAGACGTCGCCCAGGCTCTGGCCCTTAGCGAGGCGGACGCACTCGCAGGCACGTGAAAGCTCTTGTGTGGTGGTTTTAATGTGTCGATTCTCACAATCCTTGCCTTTGTGTGACGCAGCGGTGAGCACGCTCGGATGGCGCCCTTTGGTGGAGGACCCCGCATGGGTGCAAGTCGCGCCGCCTGTGGCTGCTCACGAGATGGCTACCACCGATGCGATGAGCCTCCAGAAGCTGCTTGAGCTCGCCATCGCGTCAGGCAGCTAGAGACAAAAAGAGAGTTCTCACATCCATAGACTCTAGTGCTGCAGGTCGCATCCATCAATCAATTGCAGTCTCAACTCGTTATCAGTCAACGCCCCGGAAGCGTCTAGCCCGTGCGCTGCTTCTTGGCAGCATCGCCCTGCGTGTACGCGTAGTAGCTCTGCTGTGCGGCTGCTGCAGCTGCGGGGTGGCTTGGCGGCCCAGCTGCGGCAGCTTGCGACGCGTAATACGCAGACCACGCCGCCGCCGCAGCAGCCTGGCTAGGATCCTGGCCGCCAGCTGCTGCAGGAGGCGCCGTCATTGCGCCATAGGCGTACGGCCCTCCAGCCCCTCGCTGTGATGCTTGCTGCCCAGCGTCCGGCGGTGCGGTGCTATGGTACGCAGCCCACGGATCATGCGCAACTCCGGCAGGCGGCGCCTGCATCTGGTGGTGCTGCTGCTGCGCGTACGCGGCTGCCATGTACTGGCTATGCTGCTGCTGTTGCTGTGCAGCTGTCGCCGCCGCCGCTGCTGCTGCTGCCGCCGCCGCCATGGCTGCAGCTTGCTGCTGCTGTGCTTGTGCTTGCTGCGCTTGCGCCATCTGCATGTGCTGGGCCATAGCTGCTCGCTGTTGTTGCTGCGCATACATGGCTGCCTGGTGCTGCGCTTGCGGCGGCATCATTATGTGCGGAGGCGGGCCACCGTATGGCATGCCACCCATGGGCGGCGGGTAGGGCATGCCATAGGGGCCCATCATTCCAGGTGGGGGGGGTCCACCACGTGGCGGCCCATACCCGGGCCCTGGGCCCATATGCGGCGGCATCATTCCACCACGCGGTAGGCCTCGCCACTGCTGCGGAGGCATGTGCTGCATGCCGCGGTTACCACCCAGCGGGATCTGCGGATTGCCCGACGCCGGGCGCTTCACTCCCCCACCATTTGCAGATTGCGACTCACCACCTCCGCCTTTAGAGCTGCCTCCTTGCTGCTGCTTCGTCGCAGTCGATATGCTGTTACTCTTGTTGTTCGATGGGACCGCCGGCGACGGAGCGGGGCGCGCAATCATCGTCTTAGTGGGGTTACTGAAACTCACCCGCAGTGCCGACTGCCCGGGCACCAGCTCTTTGCCATCGAGTCCAGAGCGAGCATGATGCGCGCAATCCGTGCGTGCAAACTCGATGAACGCGTAGCCTTTCGGTGTGCCCTTCTGCGGATGGTTTGCAGGAAACAACGGAATGCTCACCTCTGTGACCTGCCCATAGGCGGATGCCACCTCCCGGAGCTTATCTTCTGTGGTCGTCTCTCTCGAAAACCCATCCACGAAGAGCGTGCGCGAAAACATCTGGCTGTATTGCCGCGTGCATGCCGCCTCCGGCCTGAGAGTCACACCTCCACAGTGCACGCTGCGTGCCTGCATGACAGCCAGTGCGCCCGAGGGCAGTACGAATTCGACAAAGCCATAGCCCTTGTGGGAGCCATCGATCGGGCTGCGCATAACCCACGCCGCGGAGACAGCGGCGCCGGCGACGGCAGAAAAGGCAGTGCGCAGGGCGGCGCCATCGACATCGGCAGGCACGCCGGCAACAAAGATCAAGGGGTTCATGTTCTGAATATTCAGAGCACCCAAAACATCTAGGAAAGACAGCGTCGCCGCGCCTGCAGCGCCCTTGAAAGGCAAGCATGCTAGTGGTGGAGGCACACCTCCTTGGCGGCGCATGTTTGCATGGTTTGCGTCCGGCGGAAACGCTGCTTTCAGGGACTCGTGCAGCTGCTCCACGGACCGTCCATCCCGCGGTGCGAGGCGCACCACAGCGGCAACGCGGCCATCATAGGACTCTAAAGTGATATTGCCCACAGTTCCGTGTGGGGAAAGCGCGTCCTTGATCTGCAAACATACACAAGGCGATGACGATGTGAGCATGCCAGGCGCGTGAGGAAAGAAGCTGTGCGTTTTATCGCACCTCATCTACAGTTGTGCCATCTGGCAAGTGCGACAGCCGAAAGGCGGGTGTCAGGTTGCACTCTGGAGGAACCACACCGCCGCCCAGCTCCCATTCTTGTGGCTGCGCGCAGCGTTGGGCACACGGGCGACACAAGTGAGTGGTGTGCGATAACACGAGGCCGACGGTCCAGGCTTCATCAGTGCGCGCGGAAACAGGGGACACACGACACAAGTGCTGCGTGAAAGTGACGGCCAAAAAGCGCAGCGCAGCTCGCACCGGGCCAAGTGTTGCGTCCTGCGTTGCTGTGTGTGTGGGAGCGTTGCCGCCACCCTCACTTCCAGGCAACTCCACCGCCGGCGCCTGCTCAACACGCTGCTCCTCCTCAACTTCGGCAGTGCCATCATCAACGCGTGGCGTCCCGTCTACACCCACAGCCGCTGCATTTTCCGGCGCTACCGCAACCTGTGCTCCCACAGCTCCCTCAGTGATCGCGGCCTCACCTCCGCCAGTCTCCGCCGCCGTGGCTGGAGCCGCCTCCACTTTCTTGG
>Ga0164297_10004716_pt1 | contig 12057 bp, 15 predicted proteins | sample GEODES058metaG_FD_113539 | JGI IMG/M metagenome (GOLD analysis project Ga0164297, IMG submission 113539) | Dystrophic lake water microbial communities from Trout Bog Lake, Wisconsin, USA - GEODES058 metaG | ecosystem: Environmental > Aquatic > Freshwater > Lake | place: USA: Trout Bog Lake... | reverse complement strand
GCGCGGTCAGTGCTTCCGCCAGTCCTGCCGTTTCAGCCACGAGGCTGCACCGCCGCAGTAAGTGCGGCCCACACAACATGTGTGTGCTGATGGGGGGTTGGGCATGATTCCGATGGCGCGTGCGTGTGCTTTCCACACGCACCGCCTGTTTTCGAAAGACCGGCACGTGGCCCTGTTTTTTCTGTTTGTTCGCACACGCGTGCCGCAATGCACGATGTGTAGCCTTGGGAGGGAGGGAATTTGCATGTGTGGAAAATGGGGAACGCGGTTGTGGGGACAGTCAAATGTGGAGCTGCTTGCCGAGGACAAGGTATACGATGGGGGATCGTCAAAAAGACGTGTGCTGGTTACTGGTGCTGGCGTGGTGTCATACATGCGCCGCCTGTTGCGTTCATCAGCGCGTGACGCGTCACCAAAGAGTCAGTTCTCATCGCAAGCTCTAGTAACCCGTCTCTGTAGCCCTGCACGCCTGTAAACTCACTGTTCGCTTCCTCTGCTGATCTCCTGCGCTACACAGCTCGGCCCGCAATGAGCGGAGAGGCCGAGACGCTGCCCCTGGCTCACGTGAAGCGGGTTGTGCGCTCTAAGCTCGCAGAGGTTGCAGGAGAGGGCGGCGCCGGTGGTGGGGCCGACAAGGCGAAGAAGGAAGTGACTGTCCAGAAGGAGGCGCTGGCGGCGCTGGCGGAGGCTGGGCGGATGTTCATCCACTACTTGACGGGCACTGCCAATGAGCTGTGCCAGGAGAGCAAGCGGCTGACCATCAACGCGGACGACGTCCTGCGCGCCCTGGACGAAATCGAGTTCTCCGAGTTCGCGGAGCCGCTGAGAGAGACACTCACGGGTGCGTGTGATGCAGGGGACAACTTGGACAGCTGCCGCCCTCTCCTGCCAGTGGTGGGAAGCTGGGGAACTGACACCCCCCGTCACGCTGCGTTCACACCTGCGACGCGCAGCTTTCAAGGCTGCACATGCGGAGAAGCAGGCCAACAAAGACCGCAAGCGGAAGGCAGAGGGCGGAACTGGAGGTGAAGACACACAACCTCCGAAGGTGCTCGCTGGCGACGCTTCTCTGCTAGGTGGTGAGTTGGAAGTCCCGCCAGACCTGTTTGGACGCGATGACGACGACGGTGTGGATGCATGATATATAAAATGCGGTGAGAGTGCAACCTTCTCAGGTGCACAGGACCTCCGCATGGTGCTTCAGGTGGTCCTCGATGAAGCTCGCGATGAAGAAATAGCTGTGAGTATAGCCATCCTGCATGCGCAGCGACAACTTTACGCTGCTTGATGCCTGGCAGGCGTCCGCCAAAACCTCGGGTCGGAGCTGGGTCGCCAGGAACGAGTCCTTTGTGCCCACATCCACCAGGATGTGGCGCTCCGGACCTGCGTACTTCCTCACCAGCTCGCACGCGTCGTACTCCTTCCACGCATCCTTGTCAGACTCGCCCAGGTAGCCGGTGAATGCTTTGATCCCCCACGGCACCATGCTCGGATTGCAGATGGGAGCGAACGCGCTGACACTGCGGTACTTCTCGGGATGACGCAGCGCAAGAACCAGCGCGCCGTGGCCGCCCATGCTGTGCCCGCAGATGCCTGCTTTGGCCGTATTCAGCGCAGGGAAGTGCGCCTCCAGGAGCGCGGGCAGCTCTGCGACAACGTAATCATACATGCGGTACTTGCCGGCCCACGGCTCGCGGGTGGCGTTCACGTAGAAGCCTGCGCCAACGCCAAAGTCCCAACTGTCCCTGTCGCCCGGCAGCTCGTGCCCGCGTGGACTGGTGTCGGGCATGACTAGCGCAAGGCCAAGCTGCGCAGCCACCCGCTGCGCGCCCGCTTTCTGAGAGAAGTTCTCGTCGTTGCAGGTGAGGCCCGACAGGTAGAAGAGCACTGGCACCCTTGCGCCGGGAGACTCTGCTTGAGGCGGCAAGTAGAGGCCGAACGTCATGGTGCAGTCGCACGAGCTGCTCTGGTGGCTGTACCGGCGCTGCCATCCTCCAAAGGACCTCTCCTCAGAGACAAGAGATGGCGACGTCATGGCGAAGGGACAACTCCTATGCTACGCGGGCGCCGCCTGAATCGTATTGCAATAGCTGCGTCCGGTAGCGCTCACAAATGGCGACATCTATGATTACGATTGCTCCACCTCGATGTGTTCCTGCTGCTCCTCTGGTCCATCGTCTCGGAGCCTCAGAGCCGGGCTCCCATCTCGTTGCGCTTCTCCCTCCGCAGCGCGCTTGCGGGGTGGCACCGCTCTATTGCACGCTATCCGCCAGTCACGCACATCCAGCCACGCAAGGAGGAGATCAACCACCTGGTTGACAGTCAGCACCGCACTGCCAGAGAGCTGACAATGCTGCTGCAGCGGCAGCTTCGCATGCCGGATGCCCTCCGCCTCGGCTTTACGCAGAGTGATGCCTTTGTGTCTGTTGCGGTCCACGAGCCCGCCGATGACGTACATATCGTCCTGCTTGAGCTCCGTCAGCTCGTTTGGCGAATCTGCGGTCAGATACACCAGCCGCGCCGCATCTTCCTTGAAGCTCTCTTTCAGGCCGTGGCCGCTGCGCAGTACACGCCATGCAGCGGAGCCAGAGTACTTGTCGTAGCCGTCAGCGAGGTCACCCGTGAGGTCTACAAAGCATAGGCGCCCCGGACAGGGTGCCTTGCAATTGGCGCTGTAGCAGTGCACCATCTGAAGCACCATGCTATTCACCTCTTTCGGCGTCTAGATCGACGGCACAGAGAGCATCATTGTGAGATGCGCGTTGCGCACAAGCAAGCAATGGGTGATGCACACCATGAGGTGACTGAGCCCGCAGTCGATGATGATTGTCCACGGAGATGTCAACGATGCAGCCTTGTGTTCCTCCAGCGCGCGCTTCTGCTCATCTTTCTTGGCTCTCGAGGCTCTGGACGCGTCTCGCCTCGCCTGCAACTCTTCTGGACTCAGACTGTCCAGCACCTGCGCGCCACACACATACACATGACCCACGCGCGTGCTCAGTGCCGCGCTCAGCGTGTGGAGTCGCAAGCAAAAAAAAGGAGGCGGCGGTGCGCACCTGCTGCAGCTCTGCACGTCGTCGCTCGCTCTCCTGCTTCGCCTTGGCCTTCCTCTGAGCTTTCATCGCCTGCTTCCGCTCCTCCCACTGCGCTTGCTTCACCAGTCTCTTCTGGGCGTTCTTGGACAGCGTTGCCACGGGGGCGTGTTGTTCAGCGGGCGGTAACAGCTCCTCCTCAGCGTCTGTCATGGGTGGGAGTCACTCGCGGTGCACCGCTGCTGGCAGCTGCGACACTCTCTCAGCAGCTGACTCTGCAGCGCGGCGCGACGTGCGCGAGTCAAAGCGGGGACTCGTGCGAGTTCTCACTTCGCGCCCCCCTTCGCTGAGTGCGTTGCCGATGCGGCTGGCGCTGCGATTTCGAGGCCAGCTGAGTGCGACAGTGTACCGGTCTACCGCGGAGCAATTGTGCAGGCCACTCAATCGTCCTGCGGGGGCGCGCTCGAATGCAGAGCACCACAATTTGCGGAGGTGTCTCTTCTGCACGGCAACGCGCGCGACTGCGGAGACGCACGATGACGGGGTGACACCAGTAACAAGGTTGGAAACTGTGCAGACCTCCGTGGAGTCGCTGTGCAACGCATTCGGAACGCAACGTGCAGTGGAGAGCGGCAGGCTGTACATCGTGTCAACGCCGATAGGCAACCTGCAGGACATAACTGTGCGAGCACTACGAGTTTTGAGAGACGTCGACGCGGTGCTCGCTGAAGACACGAGACATACGGTGAGTCACACATGCGAGTCACAGCCGAAGACGTCACTGACGTCTGTGTCAACCGCCTCCTCAGCGCGCCCTGCTCAACCACTACGGCTTGCGCACAGCGTGTGTGTCATTACACGCGCATAATGAGCACGCGCGCACCGAGTACGTGGTTGCTCGCCTCGCCGCTGGCCAGGCTTTGGCCCTCGTCTCAGACGCTGGAACACCCGGCGTGAGCGACCCGGGAGCAGTGCTGGTGGCGGCAGTCATTGCCGCGGGGCATACGGTGACACCCATCCCTGGCGCGAGTGCTTTACTCACAGCTCTGGTCGTGTCCGGCTTGCCGACCCATGCATTCACCTTCATCGGCTTCTTGCCTGCGCAGCCCAGTGCTCGACGAAAACGGCTACGTGCGCTGGCGAGCCAGAGCGATGCGACCATGGCGTTCTACATGCCGCCGCACAAAGCGAGTGCAACGCTGTCAGACATGGCATCAATTTTGGGAGAGCATCGCCGGTGCTGCGTGGCTCGGGAGATGACAAAAATATACGAGGAGCTTTGGAGAGGGACTCTGGGCGATGCCGCCCACGAATTCTCCGACAGCGACAGAGCTAGAGGAGAGTTCACGCTACTGATTGAGGGCGGACCCTTGGCTGGGGATGATGAACAGATGGATGCAGACGGGCAAGATGTCTCGCCAGGAGGCATGGCCAGTGAAGACGCCCGTGTGGAGGCGCAGCTGCGAGAGCGGTTGGATGCAGGCATCGCCCCATCTCGTGCGGCCAGAGAAGTGGCGGAGGCGCTTGGCGTGCGAAGACGTGATGTGTACTCGCGCGCGCTGGCCATGGCGGACACAACGCAACAGACGTCCACAGAGTGATTGTGACGTGGCGCTCTAGTGAAGACTTTCGCTGAGACAGTTCGCCCCACCACCAATGGCGTCGACGGGTCTCGCGCCCGCAGGCAAAGTCTTCCAAGGCCTCGCGGTGGCGTTTGCAGCTGCTGTCATCCCCTACTACCTGGTGAACGTGAAGAAGGTGTTCGGAGGTGCGCTGCGTCGCTGCTCTCATGCCCAGTCCGTCTCTATGGCCCCGCGGTCACCAACACGTGCCCCGCGCGTGGGAGTCGCCCGTACTCGACTCTCTGGCACCTTATGCTTGAGACGCGTCCTGTCGCGGCTTGCTCCGTGCAACGAGCCACGCAACAGAGCAAGAAGCTTGTGGAGCGTCCAGCAACCCTATGCTCAACACCGGCTGCGCGCAGCCGCGTGCGCGGCGTAGCGCACGCGCCACACGGCACTGACTCTGTGACACCCTGTTTCCTGTCCGCTCGCAGGAAGCGTGCCGAGCACACGGACAAAAGAGTGGGAGAATGCAACCGCCGCACGCGCAGCTGCAGGCATCGCGCGCCAAGGGTCTGAGACGCCGTCAGTGCTGAATCCAGTGCACCGATAGCGCGTGCGGTTGACAGCAACGCGCGGGATGGGTCTGAGACGCCGCCGGTGCTTTGAACCAATGTGCAGAGAGGCAAAATGGAAGTGCTGTTGCGCATGTTTGCGCTTCCGGCTGAATATAGCAATACAAACATCCTATGACACGCCCCACCAGTGCATTGTCGGGTACGCAGCAGCCGCGCCAACATAGGCAGCCCCGCAATTCTCGGTCGCAATGCCCTGCAAACTGATGCTCCCAGTGCTTGCTTGCCCCGGCGCCGCAAACTTGTCGCCAGAAACCACATCCCCGCCCGGGTTACCAGCGCAATCGATGACTGCGGCGCCGCGCTGCGAAGCCTGGACCAGCAGCGCGCGACCACCAGGCTGTACGCCGCTGTTGCCGCCACCGCTGTATCGCCCGGGCAGGAGCTTGATCTCGTCCCAGTTGGTGACACTTCCCAAGCCTGGCACAGTGCCTGCCACACCGGGCTTCGCATCTGACAGCGCGGCCCCGACACCGCGTGCCAGTGTCGCATATGGGTTTGCCCTGGTGCCATCTCCTTGGCCATCATCGCCGCTGGGGCTCACATACACGGGGCTGTACAGGAACGTCGTCAGCCCGTTGCCCAGGTAACCCGTGTCTGACCACGCCTGCCCTGCGTCGTTGGAGAGCGACACGTTGACGAAGACACCAGGCTTGACACTGCCCGGCTGCACCTCTGGGTCCGCATCTTCGCCGCCCAGTGCAGCAGCCTCGAGCGCATACGCAGTGAATGTCCACCGGTCTCCCGGGAGGTACTGTGCGCCAGCGCATTGAGCAGAGGCAGCCAAATCGAACTGGGCATAGACCCCAGAGACGACGTCGATCGGATCTCCCGTGCCGGGCATTCCATCCGGCAGCTCCCACCAGGTGACGCCATCTGCAACTGTTTTGAGGTTACCCAGCACCACGGGTGTGCCGTACAGGCCCTCATCCACGACGGTGGCTGTTATCTTCTGCGTCGAGTTGACTGTGGCCACGGAGAGCACGTACATCACGTTGCGCGCGCCGCTGTACGCGCCGCTGACGCGCACGTTGGGGGCACCGGCGCGACTGCCAACAGGCACCGTGAGTCCGTCTGGCGTGCGTGGTGGCGTGCGGCACAGAGCGGTGCTGGAGCTGACGTATGTGGCAGGCACCAGCACCGCTTGGTGGCCCGCCCAGTCCACAAGCTGGCAGGTGAGCGCATTCGATGGCAAGAAATTGGAGCCCTGCAGCAGGAGCTGCGTGCCACCGTTGTGCGGACCGCGTGCAGCGATGGCGGCGCTGGCGTTGAAATGCCATTGGTCGCCCGGGTATGTGGCCGTGGGCACGCCCGTGTACCCGTAGGCCGCGGACCAGGTCACTTGCAGGCCAAAGCCCAGATCCGCGGTGGTACCGGTGCGAGCCTCTATGAAGTACGTGTCGCCTGCATTCCATGTGCGCGCAGAAGACCCGTTTTGCATGAAAGTGACGCTCACGCCGTAGCTCAGGCTTGAGGCATTGCCAGTAATGGCGACGCCAGGTGTCCAGCTCAGAGAGGCCAGCATTGCGGTCAGAGTGCCGCCCAGACTGCTGTTCAAGCTTGCCGCCAGGAACGGGATGCGGGTCGTAGATGCCCATTGGAAGGACGAGGTGGTCGTCTCAATCTGGATCACGTATGTCGCGTCGCTTGTGCCGGTGTACGTGCCGCTGCTGAGCACATCAACGTTTGGCAGCTGCGGGTCGGTCACATTGGGCTGCAGGCCCTTGTTACGCGGATCAGCGACCACGAAATCGACGCCGCTCATCACCTGCGGCGCACTCCAGTTACCGCCGGCGATGCGCCACTGGAAGGCGCTCTGAGTTGAGCTCCGCTGAGGCGCAAGTTGAAGGTCTACAGCAGCATCCACATTGCCAGTGTATTGCCCGCCTGGAGTAACTGTGAGCGGCAGGAGCGACCACTGGTCGCCGGGCTTGTACCCCGTCGCGGCTGAGAAGATGACACTCACACCGCAGCAGAGAGGCACCGGAGTGTTGGCGACGGACGGAATCACTGCCACAGGGCTCCACTGCGCGTTGCCCTGACGCCGGTACTGGTACGTCGCTCCAGCCAGCGCGGTGAAGGTCCAGCTGGTGCCGCTCGGGAAGGGACCTCCAGTGATGGTGGCGGTCAAGTTGTTGTTGATGCTGCCTCCACTGGCGAACGTGGTGTACGTGCTGCTGCTTCCCCCCGGGGCGTAGCTCGTGTACTGATACGAAGTGCCGTTGACCACGATGACAAAGACGAGGCTGGTAGCGCCGCTGAACGTGCCGCTGGTGGTCAGCGCTTGCGGCACGGGACTGGTGATGGGCCCAATGATGGGCGTGCCCACAATTTGGAGGTACAGCACCGGGTACACGCCGGGTGCCACATTGGACGGGTACCCCTGCGGTAGGCTGGCCGACACGCCGCCGGTGACGGACTGCGCGGAGCCCACGAAGCCGGGCGTGGGCAACACTGTCAGGCTGGGACTGCTGCCTGGTGTGTTTGTGGAGTACGGCACCGCCACGCCCGTGGGCAGGCCCTGCTGTAGCGGTGGCGGGTTCGGCACCGCTGCCGAGACAGCAGGGCTGGCGCGGGCGCCTGCTTGGATGGTGGTCACGTTGTCCACGCGCGGCACGAAGCTCGTGACAGCAATCACAAAACTGCTCGATGTCGTCGGCGTGGCTGTGAACAGAAGCACCAAGCCAGTGCTACCGAGAGCGAGCGTCTTCGGGGTGCTCGTGGGGACGCTCAGTGCGGATGACCAGGCGGCGGTGTTGAGGCGCCATACCAGTGTTGTGGCAAGGGGGAAGTAGACGGCGATGTTTGCATCCCGTGTCGTGAAGACGTTGCCTGGCGCGAATGAGCCGATGACCGAGAACGGAGATGCAGAGCTGGTCACCATGGCGGTGGATGGCACAGCGTCGGCGGTGAATGAGAACACTGTCCCTGGAGATGGAGGAGTCGGCCACGTGAGGAAGATGCCGTACGCAACAGCAACTGGCGTCGTGCCGAATGTCACATTCGAGCTATAGCTCCCGCCATTGATGGAGTAGACGAAAGAAGTGCCGCTGGTGGACATCACCGTGAAAGTCATCTGATTGGTGCCCACAAAGGCGGGCACGCTGGCTGTGCCTGCGGCGTTGGTCACCATAGGCGCCGTATTGTTCGCATTTGCGGGGGTGGTCGCCACGGAGCTGACGCCAGAGGTGGCGCCAAACGTCACGACGTGCCCTCCGAAAGCGGTGAAAGTCCACGACTGCGCCGCATAGACAGCCGACGTGTTTGTGAAATAGATGGAGACTCCGTACTCCAGCGCTGCTGTGCCGCCGGGACTGGGCACATTGCCAGTAGACGCGTTGTTGGCGGAGTTCATGTCGGAGCCATAAGGCCAACGCCGCCAGGAGAAGGTTGTGTTCCCGTTGCTTATGTTCACCTGGTATACGAGAGCGCCCGGTGCCGCGCTGGTCTGCACGCCTACAGGCACAAGCCGCGTTGACGGCGTCGCGGCGGGGTTCACCCCCGACGTAGTCTCAGTCACAGGACTGAATCCAGTGCTCCAGAACGGCTTGGCGGTGAACACCCAGCTCATACTGGCGGTCTTGTTGCCTTGCGTCTCGAAGCGGATGTACACGCCCTGGTCGAGCAGCTGCCACGCCTGCGTCGGATTCGTGTCGCCACCGATGATGGGCGTGCTTCCTGAGGCAGTGTACAGGTCGCACGAGGACGGCAGGCCGGAATAACGGCGCCACGTGAAGTTGGCCCCACCGCTGGCTACAGTGACCTCGTACGTCTGCTCCACATCGCCCGTGTAGTAGCCATCAACAACAAGGGCCGTGTTTGCGGCTGAAGGCACGACAGGCGTCTGCGGCGCTCCGGTGACGGTGCTCAGGGTGGCAGGGCCACCAGGCTGGGAGTATTGAACTACCGGGCCAAACCCGTGCGTGCCTCTCAGACTGACCTTCACCTCATGCTGCTGCCCCGCCAGCAGCGTGTCCGTGTCTGGCTCTAGCGCCGCGTACGGCGGCACGATGCATGATGCCTCGCGGGAGCCGATGACGGTGCCGTTGGTCACACTCGGATTGGCCATCAGCACGTCAAATTGCCACGAGTCGCCTATGTTCTTGCCAGTCGTGCTGCCGAATGTGATGCTCAGCCCGTGCTCCAGCGTCACCGCGCTCGTGGTCAGGGTCACACTAGTGGCGGAGGAGGTGATGGCTGTCCAGGCGGTGGACACATCCGGGGCGCCTCGGGGAAATCGACGCCATTTGAACGTGGAGGAGCCATCTTTCTGCAGCTGCACCGTCTGGTCCGTCTGCACAAACATGTCCCACGACACATCCGGGCCACTCACCGTAAGCTGCGTGTCCAACGCGCTCTGTGCAGCGGGGGTTTGCCCTGCCGCCGGAGTGAACTGCACCGGGCCCAGTGAGGAGAAGACTCGCCGCAGGTTTGAGCTGAATGCGCAGTACACAAGGCCCGTGTTGAGGAACACGCCGCCGTCGGGCGCGCCGTTGACGTTGAGGCCGGCGAACTGAACCACGAGCTGTGACTGGCCCTGTGTTGAGTACAGACACACACAGGTCAGCTTGACCACACGCCTCGGTGCAGCACGCCTCGCATACGCGCCTGTGCCGGGAAGGTGGTGTTGACCAGTGACCACTGGCCCCAGGGCCGGGCGTCCTGCACCGTGTACGTCAGGTATGTGCCTGCCCCCTTGTTGGTCACCAGCGGAGGCGCGGAGAAGACGGAGCCGTCGTTGCTGGCTGTCACATGCAGCGAGCCGTTCACGTTTTGCGGCGGCACTTGGCACACTGCGCGGAGGTACGAAGGGGAACGGAGGAGGTCAGTCCAACGCGCCCTTTACCCACATCTCACAAACACCTGCTGCGCGTCGCCCCTGCACTCTCGCACGCTGCCCACAATCTGCAACTCATAGCACATTGCGAGAGGGAACGCACCCACAGTGCTGGGGTCCACATATGTCGCCGGCACGACCACGGAGCCTGCCGCATTCGCAAAACGCACAGACAAGCCGCTTGTGCGCGCGAAGCCGGCGCCAGTGAGTGTCAGTGTCACGCCGCCCTCACGCACGCCCACTGTTGGCGACAAGCTCGTCAACACCGGCGGCGCTGTGGTTGTGTGTGTGCAAGTTGAGTCGCCTTTCAGAGGTGGTGTGCAGCACCAGTGCCAGCGCAAGCAGAGGCAGGGCAGGGTGAGACGCGCCTGCGGACTGTACGCCTGGTCGTTTCCCATACGAACTTCCGCGCGGCTGGGCGCACACGCTGTGCTGGCCTGCACCGGCAGCAATGACAAGGAGGGCGATGAGCAGGCGGCGACCCATGGCGGGAAGCTGCACGTGCTCACGGACGGCCAATAGGCACGCTGAGCACACAGCGAGCGCTAAGCGTGCATTCCTGCAGGGAATGCGCGAGGGAGGCAAGCTGTGGTAGGGAAGAAATGCTACCCGGGGAAGTACCCACGACCGGAGCTGCTCAACTTCAAGCTGGTTGCCTTCGCAGGACGCGTGGCGCACCATGGCCCCGGCAAAGACGCTGGCGGACATGGCTGCGCGGTGGGAGAAGCAAGCCGGTGCTGGTGCTGGAGCTGGAGCTGCTGGCAACGGGCGACACGTGGACGAGGAGCATGACGCGTACGACGAATATGACGGTGATGACCACGACGTGCCTACATGCGCGTGCTGCCGTGGTGACGCCCGTCTCCGAGGCGGCCCTTTCCAGCTCGGCGGCCGCGGGGGCGGCCACAGTCGACGAGGCGGCGCAGCAGGCGGCGGCGGGGCGGTGTCGCGGCCTAGGGGCAAGGCTGGTGCCCCGCCGCAGCGAGTGCTGTCTGCGTCCCTGCGCGCAGAGTTCCAAGAACGGCTGGAAGAGCGCCTGAGTGCGGACTTGGGTTTGCCCAAGAGCGCCGCGCGACAGTCTCTGCAGCTGTGCCAGCGCCTGCTCGGCATCTGCTGGTCAGACGACCCGGCTGTCGCGGCCGCGGCTGCAGAGCAACAAGCCGCTGGCGCCAGCGCAGGGGCTCCTGGGGACAGTCAGGCGTTGCCGACTGGAAGTGCAGCCAGCGGCGGTGAGAAGCAGGTGCAGCCTGCAGGTGCGTTCTCAGTCGGGGAGCTCCTGGTCGGGAGGACGCGCTGCACGTGTTGCACGGGGCGTGTGCGACGCAGGAGCAGAGGAAGTTGGCGCCGCCCCATCCCCTGTTGCCTTGGGAACCCCCGAGGCGACTCCGTGTGTTCCTCCCTCTCTTTGCGGGGCGCGGAAACACAGCACACAGCTGCTCCTGTGCCACGTGCGCGCAGCCCCGCGCGCTGCACGCACGCGGCGTGTCTCCCCAGCGCGCCAAGACCGCAGGGAGTTGACACTCCTACGCTCCCGCCCCTCCCTTCCTCGCCTCCACACAGCGGCCCGCCCAGCCAAGCAGGGGGGTAGCCAAGACGCAGCGTGGCTAGATGCAGCCACGACGCTGGATGACCTCTACGACCTCGTCAAGCGGTACGCGCCCTCACGCTCTGCCCCTGGCAGGGCGCAGCAGGGCCGCTGTGCTCAAGGGAACGCGGATCACCGCCGATCGCACGGTTCACCTCCCCTACGCGTCGCGCTCATACCCCCCGTGTGCTTACGCACTGCCGCAGGACGTATACGGACGAGTTGCAGGCCCTGTCGGAGGCCGCCAGTCACGAGCTGCGTCTCGTGCTTGAGACACTGGGTGTGCCGGGCCTTCACTCGCTGCTAGGCAAGCTGCAGGTTCCAGTTGATCCGGCTCGGGGACAAGACCTCGCGTATTTGCTGTCGTGCGTGGTGACTGCTTGCCCTGGGCCCGGCAGTTTGGTGC
>Ga0164297_10004713_pt1 | contig 12061 bp, 9 predicted proteins | sample GEODES058metaG_FD_113539 | JGI IMG/M metagenome (GOLD analysis project Ga0164297, IMG submission 113539) | Dystrophic lake water microbial communities from Trout Bog Lake, Wisconsin, USA - GEODES058 metaG | ecosystem: Environmental > Aquatic > Freshwater > Lake | place: USA: Trout Bog Lake... | reverse complement strand
TTCGCTTCGCTAGCTCCACGCGCAGTGCATAGCCGTCTGCACCCAGCGTGTCGCATTCCACCACCTTCAGCTTTGGCGCATTCACACCCAGCGTCTCGCTGAGCAGCTTCTTGGCCTTCTTGCAGAACGGGCAGCTAGTCTGTGAAAAGATGACCACTGGCGCACTGGTAACGAGGCCATCCAGCATGGCGCTGATTTTGGCGACATCATAGTCGCCAGCTAGGACAGCTGCGACGCCAGTCTTCGCAGCCTCGCCCTGGAGCGCCGCCGCTTTGGACAGCCGCTCCCTGTAACTCCAGTCCACCGTTGTGCCGCCCTCGCGCTGCGTCACTGCGATGCAGTTGCGGTAGCCGCGTGCATCCACGAAGCAATACTCGTGGCCGTCGCCATCCTGCACGATGGCGACTTCCTCGCCGTGAGGCTGAAGCTTCAAAGGGCCATGCAAAACACAAGTGCCTTGTCCGTGGGCGGTCACCAACGCCGCCACCTTCTCAGGAGCGCCATCCTCGGTCTCGGTGGCAAACCGTCCGGTAGCGATGGCGCGGTCAAGCTTCACGCCTGCAGGCAGCTGTACGAGTTCCACACCAGGAGTGTCGGGCGCAAACCGTGCATGCACTGCCCGCGCGTTGCGCTCGCCACCAGGCACAGACGCTGCATCTACGATGGTGGCTTTCAACACGTCGCGGTAGAATGTGATGGCAGCATCCAGGTCGGACACGTGCAGGCTGACAAACAGGAAGGGGTCGTCCGGCTGTGCGCCCGCCAACGGAGATGCATCCACCACCATGAACGAATAACCATCTGGTGACACCATCATCTGCCGTCCTGCGCCGTCCGCATGCACCGCACTCGCGTCCCGGACAGCTGCACGGCGCACAGCAATGTGACGCAGGTCGTTGCCTCGGAGATAGCTGTCAATACCGTAGTTATACGTCAGCTCCAGCGCAAAGTGTGTGGACTCGCTGCCGACGCCCACCTGGGTGCACAGGAGGTGTCAGAACGTGTGCGCTGCTGACAGAAAAGAGTAGAGTGGCTGAGGCTTGGCACGTCCTCCTGCTTGGAACGCACCATGGTTTTGGACCACGCGCCCCCGAACGGTCCGTTGCATGTCGCCTCACACCCGCTCGCGAACTCCTCGTGGCGGTGGACCTGTGCGTGTGTGTTATTGGGGCGCGAGAGAGGAAGCGTCCAGGCACACAGGACACTTTTTGGTGGGAGCCTGGCGCCCCGACACGCGGGTCACGCGCCTTCAGACCCAGCGTGCGCGCGTAGAAGTCCAGCGTCGCTTTCAGGTCGCCGACTTTGAAGACCCAGTGCAAGGGGCGGCGGTAGCCAGGCTGGGAGAAGACTGCCTCTTCTGCCATGCCAGAAGCGGACCTCGAGTCGACGGCGCTTTGCGACGCCGCAGCGACTGCGACACCAGACAGTCCGCTGCTGCTGCGACGGGCGGCGAAACGCAGGGAGCGCGTGGATTTGGACGCAGGCAGAAGGACAGGCAGCGTTAAGGCCTGGACTGCGCTGCGTCGCGCGACGACGCCGACTTGCACGACGATTGCCTTTGACACGTGCGCGTGCAGGAGCGACATCAACGACGCGCTTGACGGAGGCGGGCAGCGCAAGACCACGTGTACACTGTCAGTGCTTCTCGTGAAGACGCATGGCGCTGCTGCGTCCAGCGACGTGAACTTCCACCGCCCCACTTCCCCACGCATCTGGGCAGCGCCGCCGCTTGCTCGCTGAAGCGGTCATGGCGTTCGCTCCAAGACGGCCACCTGTGGGTGGCCGTAGAGTCCTCCCTCCTGGTCCAGCGCCGCAGCGACGGGAGAGCCGAGCAGACCGCATGCTGTCCGTCGAGATGCTCGTGCGTCGCTGCTGTGACCGGGTGTGCAAATATGGTGCGCGGGCCCCGTGGAGACGACGCAGTGTTCAGAGCTGTTGCCTTGCTTCGTACTCACAGCCAGCGGCCCCCCACCGCGCAGGCCTCCTTGAACCGGGGCTCTTCCACCAGCCTGCTCCGCTGGAAGACGTCAACGTCCTGGTGGAGCGCTTCCTTTCAGGCGCGCACCCGCAGCTCGAACGAGCAGCACCCGTTCCGTGTGCAAACGCTCAGCCAAAACAAACGAAGCTCCACTGCTTGCTGAGAACCGCTGGACGGCACGCCGTGCAAGTCCACTCTCTGCCACTGACTTGCTCGTGGCTGTCTGTCTTCTGAACGAGAGCAGAGGACTACACTCATAGTGTGAACATCCACACCGTCGCCTCCATCCTCCTCCGCGTCCTCCGCTCCGTGGAAGGCAGCTTGCTGACACACGCTCTGTATGAAGCGTTCCGAGCCGCTATGAGTGCGTGCCTCCGGGGACTCTTGCGCTGCGTGAGCGGGCACTCCAAAAGCGGCCTCCCCTTTGTCGTTGACTCCTGGACGTCGCCTGGCGCGCCTGTGCACACACACTTCTGCAGAGATCCCGGAGCGACGGAGCCAGCTGTATGTGCTCCGCCTGCTGCTGGAGCGCTTACCGGCTGCCAACCTGCGCTGCGTCCAGTGCGTGCACACAGACACGCTATGCCTTCTATGCTTTCTTCATTGAGCGTGTTCTGTCCTCGTTGCGGTTCAACCGGCTCACTTACGCGCCCCGTGTGTGCCTCTACACAGTGCCGTGGTGGAGATGTTAGCTGCGTTGCTGGCGTATCGCCACGTGAACGGGCACAGCCCAGAGTCTCTGGGTGTAATCTTCGGCCAGCTGCTTCTAGGCAACCCGGACCCCGAGGGCAGCATCACTCGCCGCACACGGATATCAAGCCCCATGGCGGATACACATATGGCTGCGCTGCTGGTGTGGGTCCTCGTTGAAGACAAAGGGTACCTGTTTCCTCCACCAGACCCAGTGGGCAGAGACACGCTCCTCGCTGGTGGCGTGCCACCTGCTGCTGGCACCGCATCCACTAGCGGCGGAACATCGGTGAAGGCGTCTGCGGGCATGAGTACGCCTGGTGGACGGCGAGCTGCTCCAACAAGGCTGCCTGGGCCAGGTTCATCACCTGCCACAGATGTCGCGTCACTGCGTGCGCAGAGCTACCAAGTGCTCATGCAACACCGCCGGACAGCGCTCCTCGCGGACATGAATCTACCAGGGGCGGCGGAGCCGCCTGGATCAGCAGCCAAGCGACCGCGCCATGGCCCTGCAGCAGACGCCCTGGGCAGCTTCAGTGCAGCGCCGACGCCTCGCCCTGGACTGCTGTCTGCCAGATTAGGTGATGATGTCAGTGGAGGAGCGGCTGCACGCGCGCAGCTCATCAAGGCGGCGGCGGAGACAGCCTCTGCTGAGCTGCGGAGCCGGCTGCTTGCTGCCGGAGTAGCACAAGATGCCGTTGGTCGCGGCCAGCCATTCGCGGCCAGTGCACCTGCATCTAGACTTCCCGCTGCTGGCGCGACAGCGGTCAGTGCGTTGGGAGGCGATGGTGTGATGAGCCCTGAGGACATTCGAAAGCTGCGTGATGTGTTCGGCATCCGTGGGTCTTCCAGCGCACCGCATCTGGCTGGTGATGACTCTGATGCCATCATTGCACATGGACGAGCAGCGCTATCATCCAGTGGAAGCAGCGGCATGTTGAGCTCTGTTGCGGCACCAGCCACACCCATGTCACCCACTGGGCGCCGCATGAAGCTGGTGCCCATTCCAACAGCTACGCCCGGTGCATCGACGCAGCAGCAGCAGGCGCTCGACTCGTCAGCAACGCCCACTGGAGATGGGTTCTGGGTCCCTGAAGGCTCTGCTATGGACCGCCTCCTTTCACGCCTGCCGCGTAGCGCATCCGTCACATCCATCGCGGCTGCAGCTGTGGCCTCCGCTTCTAGCACCGCATTGCGACACTACCCTGCGCCAGGGGGCGTCTTTTCTGCTGGCGCCCCTGCTGGCGCACAAGCTCCAGGTGAAGCGCCACCGCCTGGGACGGCATTGCGGCCAGTGGAGCAGAATGTGTCCATCATCAATGCAGTCATCCAGCGCTTGAGTGGCCCGCGACCAGCGACGGGCGTTGCCGGCGGTGAAGGAGGCGCTGGCAGCAGCTTGATTGCCGCTACAGCCGCTGGATTGGGCATGCAGTTCAGCCGTCGAACAGCGGATGCGGCATCTGAGGGTGTGCGCCGTCGTGTGCGACGCCAGGGCGCATCTCCGACAGCAGGTGGTCGTATTTATCAGACTGCTGGAGAAGCCGAGGTTGAAGATGCCGAATACACCGACGGCTCCTTCACCGACGGAGACGACGGCGAGACATTTGATGAGGATGCGAACGCGGACGCCGGTGGTGAGGGAGCACCTGCTCCTAGCGCTGGAGATGCTCCAGGAGGCAGCCTCGTTGGCGCACCTCGGCGGCCCCGCGGCGCAGCATCCTCCGCTGCCGCTGGCTCTGCCTCGGCAGCGACGGCTGGACAAAAGGCGTTGGCACGCATGGCACGTACCGCGGCCTCTGCATCCGGCATCCATGCCGACAGACGGGTGACTGTTGTTGCTGATGGCGCCCTCGACCGGATGCTGCGCCGCGCACGAGTAGGCGGCGCATCTGGCTCTTCTACTTCCCCTGGCACGCGTACCACCGGCGTTGCTGGAAAGTCGTCCGCAGGCCGTAGCGTGCAGCGCTACGCCCGCACCGTGCCTGGTGTGGTCGGTGATGTGACACGCCCAGACGCGGGCGAAGGTGACGATATCTTGGTGGATGCAGGTGATGTGGAAGCCATGGCGGGTGATGTCGGAGGTCCTGTCGGCGCTGCCACGCTGCGCACACCAACAGGTGGCCGCGTTTTGCCAACGTCGGCTGGTGGCGTCAAAAGCTCATCGTCTCGCCATGGCACCTCACCGCGTCGCGGTGGCGTTGATGCGGACACTGGGCGAGTGAGTGACGGATGGGCGTCAGGTGGTGAGGATGGTGATGTGGACGACATGGATGAGTCCCCCGGTGTGGATCTCTCCAACATCGATGTCGCTGATCTCAAAGCTGCCGCTGCTGCAGTTGCGGGGCTAAGACCCACTGAGCGTGCTGCACTGCGAGCAGCTGTGCCTCGAGTCCGGCAAGCAGTGGCAGCCACAGATGATCTTCTCACAGATGCGGGCAAAGCCATGCCTGTTGGCACGCGCTTGGTGGCGCTGTCGCCGGAGGATTACCAAGCGTATGCTGCGCTGCGAGAGGCTGGTCTCGGGGGGGGATCCACGCCTGGGTCTGAAGGACCACAACCCAACGCCTTGTTCGGCATTTCACCGAACAGCGGCATGCTCGCGCCGCAGCGTGTCAGTCCATCTGCAAAGTCAGTGGATGGTGGCAGCTCTCAAGCGGAGAGCCCTGTGAGCGGCATGACGCCGAGTGCCAGTTCCGACCAGTTGTCTGGTGCTGGTGGCAGCAATCAGGAGTTGGATAAGCTGGCTGCGGCTAAGGCTGTGCCTCCACCAAGCGGACCAAAGCCAGCGCCGCCGCCGCCGCCTCCGCCGCCGCCACCTGGTGCGAAACCCCCGCCACCGCCGCCGCCGCCCCCGCCGGGTCGCGGCGGTGCGCCTCCTCCTCCCGCTCCGCCGCCTCCTCCTGGCGGCAAGATCCCATTGAAGAAGACGGGCGCGCTGGTGACTACTCTCGCTGCTGGCGTGAAGCGGTTGAAGCAGCTGCATTGGCAGAAAATCACAAAGACAGACAACACCATCTGGGCCGCAACGCCTGGCATCGACGTCAAGTTCAACGTGGAGGACCTGGAGCAGCTGTACAGCTTGGCAGACGCGCCCAAGAAGGACGGCGCCGTCGCTGGCAAGGATGGCAAGAAGGCGGGACCGGTGCACATCCTGGACCAGAAGCGAACCCACAACATCGCCATCCAGCTGACGAGCGGCATCCTAGCCAACAAATCCTCAGGACGCAACATGCGCTTCTCCGATGTGCGTGCCGCGCTGGTGGCGTGCGATGACGGAACGCTGTCGCTGGATCAGCTGCAAGTGCTTATCAATGCCGTTCCTGCAGACTCAGAGGTGGAGCTCCTACGTGCATGGCAAGGCGACCGCACCCAGCTGGCTGCAGTGGAGCAGTACTTCCTCGAAATTATGGACATTCCGCGCCTGAAGGAACGCATCGCAGCGCTCATCTTCAAGCAGACATACAGCGCAAACCTGGATGGAGTGCAAGCTGCCCTCACCACGCTGCGGCTAGCGTGCAGCGCTATCAGCGGTGAACAGACGCTGCCCAAGGTGCTGAAATGGGCGCTGGAAGTTGGCAACCATCTGAATAGCGGCACGTACCGCGGCAATGCTCGCGGCATCAAGCTCGAAGGCCTGCTCATGATGGATGACGTCAAGGCAAATGACCGCAAGACGAGCATCTTGCAGTACGTGGTGCGCCAGCTGTTGCCCGACACGCCCGAGATCCGGACCCTGGCTGCGCAGCTGGGTGCCAGTGTGCGGTCTGCCTCTCAAGTGTCTCTTGATGCGACCCAGGCTGCGCTTGCAGACCTCGAGAAAGGCCTGCAGACGATGCAGGAGGAGGCACTCCATGCGCTGGATGTGGAGACCAGCGAGACGGTGACCAGTGATGTCGCCCGTGCAGCGGCAGCCTCCTTCCGGGACGTCATGCTTCCATTCACGCAGCGTGTTGAAGAGGAGCTCGCCGCCACGCGGGGTGCCATGCGTGCGACGGTGGATCTGCTCCGTGACGCGAACACGTATTTGGGCGAAGACGTGACGCCGACGTTGGACCTGATCCGCATTTTGAAGACCGTGGTGGAGTTTGTGGAAAAGGTAGACAAAGCCGTCAAGGAAGTCGATGCTGAGAAACGGCGCCGTGATAAGGAGGCTGCGCGTGCTGCTAAAGCGGGTGACGCGGAGGTGGAGCGCGCACGCGTGGTTGCTGCAAGCAAAGCGCAAGCAGCAAAGGCCCAGGCGGAGGCGCCGCGTGACATGATGCTCAAGGAGCTGCTCGCTGTGCGGCCAATGACGCAGCCAGTCGCAGAGGGTGGTGCTGGGGCGGTGTTCACGCAGCAGCGTGAGCCGACAGCAGACGAAGCCGCCGTTGATCTGTTGCCAAAGCGACAAGCTCAATCCCCGATGCACAGCCGTGTGCCACGCAGCAACAGCACGCCTGGATTTGAAGAGCGCAGCATACAGGTGATTGAGGAGGAGCAGGCACTGTCGCCGCAGATTGGTGACCCGATACAGGCCGAGGCTCCGGGCACGCCTCAGTCAACTGCAGCCTTTGGATCGCCTGAGCAGCTCGCGCAGCCATCGTCGCCGCAGGTGGGTACAGCACCGCAGGCACAGCGTGCTGCAACAGCGAGTGGTCCGCCGCCGCCGCCGCCGATGCCGCCATTGCCCTTCGGTTGCCAGCCACCTCTTCGTTCGCCGCGGCGTAGCGGTAGCGCGCCTGAGTTGACGGCGACCGCCCCGCCGCCACCACCGCCTCCGCCGCCACCGCTGCGACTATCAGTGCCTGCGATGACAGCCCCGCCCCCACCTCCGCCACCGCCCCCACCAGTGCGAGCAGTAGTGCATGCGACAGCAGCACCTCCGCCGCCACCGCCACCGCCACCGCTGCGTCTTCCAGTCTCTGCGACGACACCATTTCCGGCAGATGGGGTGAGGAGGCCGCCGCCTCCACCTCCGCCAATGCCACCTCTGCCCTTCGGATGCACTCTTCCGCCTAGACGGGCGGACTGAATGAACGACTGTGAAACACAAAGTACAAGCATTACGACAGCATTACGACCGTGTATGTGTCATTGCAATAGCGGAGTGCTTGCGTTCGCTTCTGGCGGTGCAGAGCTGTCTGCAGGAAGTGCACCTGGTTTGACTTTGGCGGAGTAGCCCGCCTCATCCATCCAGGGATCCCCGGCCACCACCCCCTCTGCTTTCTGACGCCGATAGTCCTTCCAGATGAACATGGCCGCCCCGAGTCCCAGCGCTGCGGTGAACATCATGTACGCTGCGGCGGGTGTGAGCACGCTCAAGCACTGCGCAGAGACGGGAAAGGTGAGCAGCGGTGTGATGCCCACCGTCTGGAAGAAGCCCACGAGGTTGGACACCATGTTAAGGATGGTGTTGCTGCTATTTGGCGGAATGGGGTATGTCATCTCCACTGCGTGCTCGAAGCTGATGGGCGTCAACGGGCCCATCGTGAAACCAAGCGCTGCCCAGGCGCCCAGCACCGCGGCTGGGTTGCCCGGCTTGGCGGTGCCGAGAACAACGATGCACATGAGGAACGTGCCCCAGGAGAAGGCACGCTGTAGGGTGAGGTATGCGCGCGTCGTCTCCACCACCGGCGCCGCCGCGAAGCACCCGATGGCGTTCGCGCCCATGAACACTGCGTTCGCGATGCCAGCCAGGAGGTTGCTGTACCCGCACGGCTCCAGGAGTTGACCCACAATGGTGAGGAAGGTCCATCCCAAGCCAGTGAGCAGGCTGAAGCTGATGGTGAGCAACATGAAGTTCGTGTGCCGCAGCAACGCAGAGCTGTCTGCCCACATGATTTGCAGCGCCCGCCAGTTCCGCCCCGTTCCCTCTGGGAGAGGCTCAGCCTCCGCCTCCTCGCGCACCTTCCACTGCATAGCCGCGCTCGCGCTCGGCGGCTGCGGTGGCCGGTCCTGGACAACCCAGTATGCGACGCCGAGAATGATGAGCCACACAGGGAGCTGCCAGTAATAGAGCAGCCCCACTTGGCCTGGCTCCTGCACCACCAGCGGCGCAACAAAGCTGATGAGCATGACACCCACGCTACGCGCAACCACCGAGATGGTGACTGCCATGTCTCGCTCGTTGATAGGGAACCAGTCGCCAGCGACACGCGTGACATTGTTCAGGAACAGAGGCTGGCCGAACGAGCCGATCACTTGGCCCAGCCACAGGATGAAGAATGCCACGTGCGGCGGCTCCATGGTGCACCCGATGACGGACAGCGTGGCCATGACCACTTGCGACGCGAAGCCCCACAACAAGCTCACCCGCAAGCCGTAGCGCTCCATGACCCACAGCGCGAGCACGCTTCCCGGGCAGTACCACACGTAGTACGCCTGCGACGAGTGGTGGGTCGGTGTGCCCGTGTCAGGCACTGGGTTGGGGAGGGCGCGCAGGGAGGCTCGAGAGAGCGAGCAGTGGCCAGCCCCCGTCTCGCGTGTTTTGGGGGCACGCACGTTTGCGAGCGAGTTTATAGCTTGTGGCCCTCTGTTGAACCGCGTCTCTGCTACAGAATACACCGGTGCCTGCGTGTGTGTCGCGTCCCGTCAGTCTCGGACGCTCCTGCGGACGCGACTGCCACCACCAAGCCGCGGACTCAACACCCCCGAGGCACGCACCAGGATGTTCCACACCAGCGCGCCCATCAAGCTCGCGGCCGCGTACACAGCTAGCAGGGACCACCGCAGAGGGTGCGCAACATACTGAGTGCTCGCCGGCGGCGGCGCCTGAGGGCCATCCGCGGAGCTCTCAACGTCGGTGGCCATGCGACCAGCAGCCGGGAAGCCAGACAACGCAGCACTGTGTTCAGTCGTTTCGAGACTCGATCGCTTTCGCGACGAGACGTCTCACGCTCCGCACCCCTTAATGTACCCCGTTCACTGAACGGCGTTCTGCCAAAGTCAGTCTGAGACCGCTTCGCTGTATGCGTGTTGCCATCCCGCTCAACGCTCTTTTCCACGCATTCAGACGCAAGGCTGTGACGCGATCCGCTACCACATCACCTGGCGGTGCGGCCGCGACGATGAAGGTGCACCAGTTCCCTGCGCTGAGTGATAACTTCGGCTACCTGTTGCACGACGAGCGCACCGGGGCGACAGCTGCCGTTGATACTCCGGATGAGGGCGCCATCGAGGCTGCGCTGCGCGAGACTGGCTGGACGCTGAGCCACGTCCTGAACACTCACCACCATGCAGACCACACTGGGGGCAACCTGGGGCTGAAGAAGCGCTACCCGGAGTGCACCATCATCGGGCCAGCGGCAGACGCGGAGAGGATTCCTGGTATTGACGTCGGAGCTGAGGACGGAAGCACACACCAGCTGGGAAGCGTCTCTTTCATCGTCATGCACGTGCCTGGACACACCCGGGGCCACTGCGCGTTCTATTTCCCCACGGAGAATGCAGCCTTTGTCGGCGACACCTTGTTCAGTCTCGGCTGCGGCAGACTCTTCGAAGGAACGCCCGAGCAGATGCACCACTCGCTGCAGCAGCTATGCGCTCTGCCTGACGACACGCTGCTCTACTGCGCACACGAGTACACAGAGTCCAACGCTCGATTCGCCATCACGCTGGAGCCAGGCAATCCTGAGCTGCAGCACCGTGTGGCTGAAGTGAAGCGGCTGCGAGCTGAGAACAAGGCGACGGTGCCTACCACGCTGTCCATGGAGAAAGCAACAAATCCATTCTTGCGGGCGCACAGTGCAGAGCTGCGTCAATCGCTTGGCATGGGACCAGAGGCAAGGGATGTGGATGTCTTTGCGGCCGCACGCAAGCGCAAGGACAACTTCTAAGCATTGATTGACAGCATGCATTCATCGACAAAGGGCGTGACCGCCGCGGGCATAGAGTTGCAGCACGACAATCCACCCAGTCACGTCTCTCTCGCCCAAGCACATTTATCTGTCTCTCCATCGCGCGCACTTTACTCTGACTGCACGCACAGCGCGCAGCTCTGTCCCGCGTCCGCACACCGACACACCCGCGCTCTTGAGCCGCGTCGCTGCACCATGCCTCTCTGGGTGAGCCCTTCCACTTCTCTCCACCTCTGCTCTGGAGCACGCGAGAGACCTATTCGCGTCGTCGCTCACAACTTCCAACTACCTCGCAGGTGGACAAGTACCGGCCCCACACGCTGGACAAGCTGATAGTGCACCAAGACATCGGTGCCAACCTGCGCAACTTGGTGCGTAGCACGCGAAGCGGGACATGAGCTTCGCGTCACTGGGTTGGCGTCGTCAAGCGCGTCGCTTGCGTACCTGCAAAAGCGAGGAGAGTGGTGTGTCGTGGGGCGCAGCGCAAGCGCTCTTGTCGCTTTGGCGGCAAACAAGGCTCTGTTTGACAGTGCCTGCATTCGTGCTGACACGCACCGACTTGCTGCCAGGTGTCTGATGGCGACTGCCCGCACGTGTTGTTCTACGGCCCCTCTGGCGCGGGCAAAAAGACGCTCGTCCTGGCTCTGCTGAAGGAGATCTTTGGGGCTGGCGTGGAGCGCGTCAAGGTCGAGCAAAAGGAGTGGAAGATCGAGGTGGGCGAGCGCAAGGTGGAGGTGGACTTGACGATGATGAGCAGCAACTACCATGTGGAGCTCAACCCGTCGGATGTGGGCGGTACGAAGGATAGATATGTAGTGCAGGAGGTCATCAAGGACATGGCGCGCGGACGACTCATCGGTGTGGACGGCGGTAAGGGATACAAAGGTGCGACGACTACCGTGTGCGTGTTCAGCCAGACGATGCGGTGGTGGCAGCAGGAAGTGGGGGAGGCTATAGCCTGGGGTGAATCCACTCACCTTTTTCTGGTTTTTCATCGTCGCACAGTGCTGGTGCTCAATGAGGTGGACAAGCTGTCGCGTGAGGCACAGCATGCGCTGCGTCGCACCATGGAGAAGTACTCTGGTGCGTTAGGCAGCGGAGGCGCAATCAATTTTGTGAGTCGCCTCTCTTCCACCTCTGACTTGTTACTGCGCTGGGTTGCTTGCGCCCACAGGTGCATGCCGCCTGATGCTTGTGTGCGACAACATCAGCAAAGTCCTGGACGCTGTGCGCAGCCGTACACTGCCGGTGAGAGTGCCTGCGGCGACGGAGGTAGAGGTGTGCGACCTGCTTGCCCATGTGGCACGCAAGGAGAACATCAACCTGCCCACAGAATTTGCAGCCAGAGTAGGCGCGTCCTGTGTTGTGGCGTTCATGTGGTGACTCGTTTTTCGTCGGCCTGACAAATCTTGGCCTTCCATCAGCCACTGCATCCGACCGCAACATGCGGCGCGCGCTGCTGTGCTTGGAGGCGTGCAAAGTAGCTCAATACCCGTTCACAGCAGACCAAGTAGTGCAGAACACGGACTGGGAGCTGTACATCTCTCAGGTTGCCCGC
>Ga0164297_10004712_pt1 | contig 12063 bp, 10 predicted proteins | sample GEODES058metaG_FD_113539 | JGI IMG/M metagenome (GOLD analysis project Ga0164297, IMG submission 113539) | Dystrophic lake water microbial communities from Trout Bog Lake, Wisconsin, USA - GEODES058 metaG | ecosystem: Environmental > Aquatic > Freshwater > Lake | place: USA: Trout Bog Lake... | reverse complement strand
AATTAAAATGGGAGGCATGCCGCGCATGCCTCCCATTTCCCCAAACGAAGCGCTTGCTTTACCGCCCGTGTTCGGCCCGCCAAGCGGCGAAATCAATCGCGGTCTGCGGATTGGTCGGCGGGTAGAGCCCGATGATGGTTCGGCCTTCCAGCACTTTTTCCTGCACGAAGTCTTCGAAGGCGGTCATTTCCACTGCTTCGATGGCGATTTCGTCGGCGATTTCGGCTGGGATGATGGTCACGCCGTCGGCATCGCCGACCACGACATCGCCGGGGAAGACGGCGACATCGCCGCAGGCGATCGGCAGGTTGGTGTCTATGGCCTGGTGGAGGGTGAGGTTGGTGGGGGCGGAGGGGCGGTGGTGGAAACTGGGGATGGCGAGTTTGGCGATTTCGCCGCTGTCGCGGAAGCCGCCATCGGTGACCACGCCGGCGACGCCGCGCATCATCAGGCGGGAGACGAGGATGCCGCCGGCCGAGGCCGCGCGGGCGTCCTTACGGCTGTCGATCACCATCACCGCGCCGGGGGGGCAATCCTCAACGCCTTTGCGTTGCGGGTGCGCGGGGTTGGCGAAGACGGAAATCGGGTTCAGGTCCTCGCGCGCCGGGATGTAGCGCAAGGTGAAGGCCTCGCCGACCATGGTGGGCAGGTTCGGGTTCAGCGGCCGCACATCCTGGATGGTCTGGTTGCGCAGGCCGCGCTTGAACAACGCGGTGCAGAGGGTGGCGGTGCTAACGGTTTTCAGCCGCTCGCGGGTTTCTGGTTTCATGTACGTATCTTTCTCGATCAGAAAATGTCTGGCTCGCCGATGGGCGCGCCAAAATCAGTCCGCAGGAAGTCGAAGTCGCAACCGCTATCGGCCTGGCCGACATGTTTGGCGTACATCCAGCCATAGCCACGCTCGAAGCGCGGCGGCGGGGCGACCCAGGCGGCGCGGCGGGCCTCCAGCTCGGCGTCGGTCACTTCCAGGTGGATGGAGCGGTTGGGGATATCGACGGTGATCAGGTCGCCGGTTTTCACCAGCGCCAGCGGGCCGCCGATATAGGCTTCCGGCGCGACATGCAGGATGCAGGCGCCGTAGCTGGTGCCGCTCATGCGCGCATCCGACAGCCGCAGCATATCGCGCACGCCCTGCTTCACCAGTTTGGTCGGGATCGGCAGCATGCCCCATTCCGGCATGCCCGGGCCGCCTTGCGGGCCGGCGTTGCGCAGCACCAGGATGTGGTCGGCGGTGACGTCGAGGTTTTCGTCGTCCTCCGCTTTTTTCATTTCGGGATAGCTGTCGAACACCAAGGCCGGGCCGGTGTGCTGCATCAGTTCCGGCGCGCAGGCGCTTGGCTTCATCACGCAGCCATCCGGGGCGATGTTGCCGCGTAGCACGGCAAGCGCACCCTCGGCGTAGATGGCGTTGTCCTGATCGCGGATGACGTCGTCCAGATAGACCTCGGCTTTGGCGATGTTGTCGCCGAGGGTCTTGCCGGTGACGGTGGCGGCGCCGAGTTGCAGATGGTCGCGCATCCGGCTCATCAGGCCGGGCAGGCCGCCGGCGTAGTAGAAATCCTCCATCAGATACGTGCTACCGGACGGGCGGATGTTGGCGATGACGGGGACCTTGCGGCTGGCGACGTCAAAATCGTCGATGCCGAGATTGACCCCGGCGCGCCGCGCGATGGCAACCATATGGATGATGGCGTTGGTGGAACAGCCGAGCGCCATGGCGACGTTGATGCCGTTGTCGAACGCGGCGCGATCGAGAATTTTGGCCGGGGTGAGGTCTTCCCACACCATATCCACGATGCGGCGGCCACAAGCGGCGGACATGCGGATATGGCCGGCATCCGCGGCGGGGATGGAGGATGCGCCGGGCAGCGTCATGCCGATGGCTTCTGCCAGCGCCGTCATGGTGGCAGCCGTGCCCAGAGTCATACAGGTGCCGTAGGAGCGGGCGATGCCGCCCTCGATGCCTTCCCAGTCTTCCTTGGAGATGTTGCCGGCGCGGCGCTCGTCCCAGTATTTCCAGGCATCCGAGCCGGAGCCGAGGATTTTGCCTTTGACGTTGCCGCGCAGCATCGGCCCGGCCGGCAGGAAGATCGCCGGAATGCCGACGCTGATCGCCCCCATCAGCAGGCCGGGGGTGGTCTTGTCGCAGCCGCCCATCAGCACCGCGCCATCAGCGGGGTGGCTGCGGAGGAGTTCCTCCACCTCCATCGCCAACTGATTGCGATACAGCATGGTGGTCGGCTTGACGAAGTTTTCCGACAGCGACAGCGCCGGCAGTTCCAACGGAAACCCGCCGGCCTGCAGCACGCCGCGCTTGACGTCTTCCACACGCTGTTTGAAGTGCATGTGGCACTGGTTGTAGTCCGACCAGGTGTTGACGATGGCAATCACCGGGCGGCCTTCCCAGTCCGACGGGGCGTAGCCCATCTGCATGGTGCGGCTGCGGTGGCCGAAGCTGCGCAAATCGTCGGGGGCGAACCAGCGCGCGCTGCGCAGTTGGTCATAGGTCTTGCGGGTCATGCCATTGTCCTGTTCTCAAAGCGTCCTGTTCTCAAAGCGTCCTGTTCTCACGCTGTGGTGCGTCGGGCGGCGATTTCGCGCACCATTTCCCCGAAGCGGCGGTCGGTCAGAGGATAGAACGCCATCAGCAGCGCCGCCAGGGCGAAGCCGGCCGCGGGGACCAACCCCATGCCGGCCTGGATGCCCCAGCGCGCGCTTTCGCTTTGGGCGGTGACATTGGGCAGGTAGCCGCTGGCGGCCAGCAGATAGGCGGGCACAGAGCCGCCGATGGCCTGGCCGCATTTGCGGGTGAAGGAGAAGAACGCATAGGTCATGCCTTCAATCCGCAACCCGGTGGCCCATTCGCCGTATTCCACCGTATCGGCTTCCAGCGCCCAGACCGCGGTCATCGGCACCATGGCGCCGATGGCGGCGATCACCAGGGCGGCGAACATCAGCGGCACGTTGGTGGCCGGGGTGAGGAAGACCAGCAGGAAGCCGATGGCGGCCAGGGTGGCTCCCGAAACGAAGGTGGCCTTTTTGCCGATGCGGGCGACCAGGTATGGAATTGCCGATGCCGCGACGACGGTGCCGCCCAACACGTTGATCAGCACGATGGGGATGAACAGGCCGGCATCCCCCAACACGTAGCGGGCGAAGAACAGTGCGGAGGCGTTCATGGCGAAGTAGCCGGCCAGCATGCAGAGCGAGCACAGGCACAGCAGCAGCAGCGGGGTGTTGCAACGCAACGTGCGCAGGCTGTCAGCCAATGCGACGCGCTCGGTGGTGCGGGCGACCACTTCGCGGGTGTTGCGGAAGCAGGTGAAATACAGCGCCAGCCCGAGGACGGCGAAACCGGACGTGTAGATGGTGAAGGTGGCCTGCAGGTCGTGCGCGCCTCGGATTTTCGGCCCCAGCACCAAAGCGAGAAACGCGAAAGTCGCCGACGCCAGCATCGTGCGCCATGCTGCCAGCTTGGCGCGCTCGGCGGGCACCTGCGTCATCACCGTCGCCAGCGAGCCATACGGGATGTTGACGAAGGAATAGGCGACGCCGAGGGCGGCATAGGTGACGTAGGCGTAGATCAGCTTGCCGTCCGCGCTCCAGCCGGCGGGCACGGAAAATACCAGCACGCTGATCACCATCAGCGGCACCGCAGCCCAGATCAGGAACGGCCGGAAGCGGCCCCAGCGCGAGGAGGTGCGATCCACCACGCGGCCGGCGATGATGTCCATGAAGGCGTCGAACACGCGCACCACCAGCAGCATGGTTCCGGCGGCAACCGCGGTGATGCCGGCGACGTCGGTGTAATAGTTCAGCAGGAACAGCGCGCCCATGGCGAAGGCGAAATTATTGGCGACATCGCCGACGGCGTAGCCAAGGATATTGCGCCAGGTGAGCGGAGCGATCTTGTTCATTGTTGTTACTCCCTAGGGTTTTGCCTGCTTGGGTTACAGTGCCGTCCAGCGGCGGCGCAGCGCGTGGGCGGCTGCTTTCGGTTGCCGGTCGCGGCTGAACACACCCTTGCGATTGCCGCCCACGCGCATGATCCCCTGCGAGGTGGCGAAATCGGCGAAGTTCCAGACATGCTCGCCGATGACCGCTGGAATGCTGTCGAACACGCGTCCGTGCATTTCCAGCAGTTCGAGCTGATATTCTTCCGTCCACATCGCCGGCACGGTGGAATGCAGCCCCGGCATGGTGTCGGCGCCGTATTCGGTGATGAGGATCGGCTTGTCGTAGGTCGTCGCCCAGGCTTGCAGGTCGGCGCGCAGACCCTGCTCGGCGGCGATCAGGTCGCCGCCCGCGACGTACCAGCCCCAGTAGCGATTGAGGCACAGGACATCGAGCAGATCGGCGATGCAGTCCTGCTTGTGATCGTTGAACATCACGTTGACGGAGGTGACCGGGCGTGACGGGTCGAGCCGCTTGGTCTCCGCGATCAGCGGGGCAAAATACGCGCGCGCGCCGGCCGGACGCAGGTCCGGCTCGTTGGCGATGCTCCACAGCACGACACAGGGATGGTTCTTGTCACGCGCGATCAGCTCGCGGATGGCGTGCAAATGTGTCGCCTGGGTGCGGCTGGAAATCGCGTCCTCGGCGTAGAGCGCATCCGGCAGGTCAGGCGCACCGGACAGCTTGCGGCCGACTTCCATGTTGAAGCCAACGGCGGCGGTCTCGTTGATGACGACGATGCCGTGGCGGTCGGCGAAGTCCAGCACCTCCTCGGCATAGGGGTAGTGCGAGGTGCGGAACGAATTGGCGCCGATCCAATTCAGCAGGGCGAAATCATGCACCATCAGCGCGTCGTCATGCGCCTTGCCGCGGATGGCGCTGTCCTCGTGCTTGCCGAAGCCGGTGAAGTAGAACGGCGCGCCGTTGATGTGGAGTTGCTGACCGACGACCGCGATGCTGCGCAGCCCGACCGGCAGGCTGTAGCGGTCGATGCCGACGGCGGTCGGGTATTCGATCTCCAGCGTATAGAGATAGCCGGCGCCGGGCTGCCAGGGGGTCGCGCTGGCGAGCGTAATCTGCCCGGAGGCCTCGCCGCCGACGGTTTTGCTGGTGGCGCTGGCGACCTGACGGCCATCCGCATCGAGCAGGCGCAGGCGCAGGCTGCCCTCGCCGGCGACGGTGATCGTCCAATCCAGCGTGCCGGCGCCATTGGCGTAGGCCGGGACAACGCTGACGTCGGCGATATGCGATTGCGGGGTGGAATAGAGCCAGACCGAACGATGCAGGCCGGCGTAGTTGAAGAAGTCGTGGAACACCTGCTGCTGGCGGCGGCCGTCCGGCAAATTGAGCACACGGCCGGGCGGGATGGTGTGCCAGTGCAGTTCATTGTTGACGCAGACCGTCACCCGGTGCGTCTGGCCGAGCGTGACCTGGGCGGTGATATCCATCTCGAACGGGGTGTAGCCGCCTTCGTGGCTGGCGATTTCGGTGCCGTCTAGCCAGACCGTGGCGCGGTGCGTGGCGGCGTCGAAGCGCAGGATCACGCGCTGGTCGGCCCAGGCGGCGGGAGGCAGGATGTCGGTTTGATACCAGACATCGCCGACGTGATCGCGGATGGCGGCGTCTGGGAATAAATCATTGTAGCTTGCCGGGACGGCGATATCGCGCGCGTCGTGAAGATCCGCGGCCCACCACTGCGCGGTGCGGCCAATGCCGGCGTGGTCAACGGCGAAGCGCCAGATCCCGTTGAGGGATTTGCGGTTCCGGCTGGAGTTTTCGACTGGCTTGAGCATGCTGCCTCCCGTTCGTTTCCTTGGCGGGAGATCTGCCCGGTATCCAGCCATACCGTCCAATATGTTTTTTATTGTTCGTGATGCGCTTTTGGTATTGCATCGCGCGCATGGACGTTCGCCAGCTCCGCTATTTCATCGCCGTCGCCGAGGCGCGCAACTTTGGCCGTGCTGCCGAGCGGCTGCATTTGTCGCAGCCGCCGCTGACCCGGCAGATCCAGGCGCTGGAGCAGGAACTAGGGGTGCAGTTGTTCGTGCGCACCCCGCGAGGGGTGGATCTGACGCAGGCTGGGGAGCGGTTGTTGGCGGATGCGCGCAACATTACCGGACTGGTCGGCCAGGCGACCGAACGGGCGCAGCGGGCCGGCCGCGGGCAGGTGGGGCGGCTGGATGTTGGTGTGTATGGCTCGGCGATGTACGACATCGTGCCGCGCTTGCTGGCGGATTTCACCGCCGGGCATCCGGCAGTGAGCATCACCCTGCATCACGCCCAAACGCCGCAACAGGTCGAGGCGCTGCGGCATGGCCGGGTGCGGATCGTGTTTGAACGACAGGTGCCGGATGAAGCGGATATCGCCGTTGAACTGGTGGCGCGCGAGCCGATCATGCTGGCGATCAATGCCCGGCATCCACTGGCCGATGAAGTGGTGGTGCCGATGGAGGCGTTGCGCGGTCAGGCACTGGTGATGCAGGCCGGGGCGGCGTCGGCGCTGACCAACGTGGCGATGGCACTATGCCGCGCGCATGGGGTGGAGCCGGCCGAATTGCTTGAGGTCAACGACGTGCTGACTGGCACCATGCTGGTCGCCACCATGCCGGTGATGTGTCTGGTGCCGGCGTCTATCAGCCGGGTGCAACTGCCGAATGTGGTATATCGACCGATCCGATCGCGGATCGACGCCTCTATGGAACTGCACTGCTTCTACCTGCGGGACGACCGTTCGCCCTTGCTAGCGGCGATGCTGGCGACGATCCGCCAGCACCGCCATACCGATCAACCGGCGCCTTCGCGGTCCAGCAAAGCGCGCTTGCGGGCCAGCCCCCAGCGATAGCCGGCCAGACCGCCGTTGCTGGCAATGACCCGGTGGCAGGGGACTGCGAGCGCCAACGGGTTTTCGGCGCACGACCGTGCGACCGCGCGGACCGCCTTCGGGGCGTCGATGGCGGCGGCAATCTGGCTGTAGCTGCGGGTTTCACCGGCGGGAATGTCACGCAACGCGTGCCAGACGCGCAACTGGAAGGCCGTCCCGCGCAGATCGAGCGGCAACTTCAGCGCCTGTTTGGGTTCCTGCATGTAGGAGACAATTGCACGCAGGGTTTCGCCCAGTCCGGCCTCATCGGGGACGATGCTCGCCTTGGGGAAGCGGCGGTGCAGATCTGCCTGCAGCGCCGCGTCCGGTTCGCCAAACCCGATATAGCAGATACCATTTGTGGTGGCGGCGACGAGCAGGCGGCCGAAGGGGCTGTCGGCGCTGGCAGTGCGCAGGGTTTCGCCCGCGCCGCCGCGCCGGAGGGCGCCAGGGGTCATGCCGAGAAGTTTGCCGGTGTCTTCGTAGACGCGGGATTCGGAGCCGAAGCCGGCATCGAGGATGGCGTCCGCCACCCGGGTGCCGGCGGACAGGGCGGATTGCAGTTTTTGGGCGCGCAAACCCTCGGCATAAGCGCGTGGGGTGAGGCCGGTATGGATGCGGAACAGGCGCAGGAAGTGGAAACGGGAGTAACCGGCGCGTTGGGCGAGCTGGTCCAGCGACGGAATAGTATCCGCTGCGGCGATCGTGGTGCAGGCATCGGCGACGACGGCGCGGGCGAGGGCTTCGCGGGTGCCCTTCGGGTCGCAGCGCTTGCAGGCGCGGAAGCCGGCGGCCTCGGCGGCCGGGGCGTCAGCGAAGTAGCGCACATTGCCCGGTCGCGGGCGCGGGGAGGGGCAGGTGGTGCGGCAATAGATGCCCATTGTGGGCACCGCGTAGAGGAACGCGGCGGGCTGGCGGTTCAGCACGAGGTTCCAGTTAGGATCTTGCAGAGTGTTCATGGCGGCAGTTTGGTTGGCTGGGCGGGGGCGGGCCATCCGGGTTTTGCCTTCAGTCAAGGTTGTCGCGATTCAGCGCCATCGCTATGCACCGTGGCAGAATCGATTGGGATCGGAGTCTTCTCGCATGCGCGCATCGTTGAGCACACAGTTTCTGGCTGGTTCGCTGCTGGTGGCCCTGGCCAGTTGCGCGCCGAAGCCGATTGCCCCGCCGCCGCCGCCGCCGGCACCGGCGCCATTTGTGGAGCAGGCGGTGCCAGAAGCGCCGGGCTGCGCCAAGCCAGCTGAAATGGCGGCCTTCAACATGGCGGCGACCAAGGTGCGGCTTTATGTGCTGGCGCGTAATTGCCATATGATCGACGACTATAACGGCTTCATCACCAAGAACCGGCCGGCATTGGCCGCGCATGACAAGGCGCTTTCGGCGTATTTCGTGCGGACGATGGGTAAGAAGGCGGTGGGCGCGAAGGATGAATACGATACCGGCTTGGCGAATGCGCAGTCGCAGCGGTACGGATACGATAGTGTGAGCGCATGCGCCGCCGCGCCCGGGTATTTCGCCACGGTGAGCGCGGTGAAGACGGTTGCGGAGCTGAATGCGGCGGCGGAGAGCCTGGCGGTGAGCCAGCCGATGAAGCTGGCGATGTGCAAATAGGGCAAGCGGCGAGTCGGTTGCGCGGTGGGCGGTTGGGCTGAGAGTTGGCGCTGGCGGAAGTTCTAGCATTGGTTGCAACCCACTGGGGTATATCAACAAGTTTGTGTCTTTCTAGCAACACACTCGGTGTAATTTGAGGATTGCATGCCACAGTTCTGCATTCTTCTCTGGAACATCGGAGGTGCGATGCCTAGGTTGCGGTCAGACGAATTGATCGCTTCGCGTGATCTTCGCTTGGTCGCGTTGCCCAATCGTTCCGGGAACAAGATGCGGTCGTTCAACTAGGAGAGTAGAATTATGAAACTTCGCACTGGATTGCTTGCGGCTGGCCTCGTGGTCGTCGCGGGCGCTGCTAACGCCCAGCCGGTTAACGGTCTGTACGTCGGCGGCGCTGTCGGCTACAACTTGATGTCCGACTTCGCTGCCAACTCCCGTACCGTTGGTGGCGTGACCACCACGATCAACGGCAGCAAGTTCACCCCGAATGGCGGCCTGGCCGGCCTCGGCAGCGTCGGCTGGGGCTACGGCAACGGCTTCCGCGCCGAGCTGGAACTGAACTACCGCAACCAGAACATGGGCGGCAGCGGCTTCACCGTGAGCGGCGGCAAGCAGACCACCTATGGTGCGATGGTTAATGGCCTGTATGACTTCGACCTTGGTGCGGCGATCTACCCGTATCTCGGCGCGGGCGTTGGCTATGAAGTGTCGCAGCTGCGTGGCACGGTTGCCGGAACCAACGTGCTTGGCGGCAGCAAGGGCAATCTGGCCCTGCAGGGTATCGCAGGCCTCGCGGTCCCCGTGAGCGGTGCGCCGGGCCTGTCGGTTACGGCGGAATATCGCCTGCTGGCGCGTCCGCAAAACGACAACAACAGCTATAACGCTGGTGGCGTTGGTGGCACCCTGAACACCGCCTCGCAGTACAACCACAGCTTCATGCTGGGCCTGCGTTACGCGTTCGGCGCCCCGACCCCGGCGCCTGCGCCGGTTGTTGCCGCCCCGGCCGCTGCCCCGGCTCCGGCGCCGGCTCGTACCTATCTGGTGTTCTTCGACTGGGATAAGTCTGACCTGACCGCCCGTGCGCGCCAGATCATCGCCGAAGCCGCGCAGGCCTCGACGAAGGTTGCCACCACCCGCGTGGAAGTTGCTGGTAACGCCGACAAGTCCGGCACCCCGGCTTACAACCTCGCGCTGTCGCAACGTCGTGCCGATGCAGTGGCGGCTGAGCTGGTTCGCAGTGGCGTCGCCAAGGGCTCGATCTTCGTGACCGCGAACGGCCAGACCAAGCCGATCGTGCCGACCGCCGATGGTGTTCGTGAGCCGCAGAACCGCAATGTCGAAATCGTGCTGAAGTAATTCAGCCGCTACGACGGGATATAGAAAGGGCCGGCCCGGGCAACTGGGCCGGCTTTTTTTATGCTTATCGGACGCGATGGGCGCGACGGTCGAGTGCCATCATGGCGCTGTTGGCGAGGACGGCGAAGGTGACCACGAGGACCGCGACCGATGTTGTCATCGGCACGTTGTGGATGTTGATGCCGTTGACGATGAGGAAGCCGAGGCCGCGCTGGCTGGCGAACATTTCCCCGATCAGCACGCCGAGCAGAGTGAGGGCGAAGCCGACCCGCACGCCGCTGACGATTTCCGGCAGGACGGCTGGGGCGAGAACGGTGAGTGCGGTTTGCATCGGGGTGAGGCGCAGGGCGCGGGCAGTGCGCCAGAGGGTGGGCGAGAGGTTTTTGACCGCGGCGAGGGTGAACAGCAAAACCGGCACCAGGCCATGGATGACACCGAAGGCGATCTTGGCCGGCATACCCAAGCCGAAGATCAGGAGCATGACCGGATACAGCGTGACTTTGGGGATGGTGTAGAGCGAGGCGATGATGGGTTCTGCCACGTCGCCGGCAAAGCGACGCAGGCCGAAAGCCAGACCAAGCATGACACCGCCGAGGATGGAAATCACCAGGGCGGCGAGGAAGGCCAGCAAGGTGGCGCCGGCATGGCCCCAGAAGCTGGCCGTGGCCAGCAGACCGAACAGATAGCGGACGGTTTGCAGCGGCGGCGTGATGGCGATGTCCCCCGCATAGGCCGCGGCGGCGAACCAGATCAGCACGATGGCGGCGAGCAGCAGCAGGCGGTCGGTAAAGCGCGTCATTGGCGGCTCCGCTTGCGGGCGATGTGGGATTCGAGGCTTTGCAGCACCGCATTCACGCCAACGGCAAGCAGCAGCACGAACAGCATGAGGGCGTACATTTTGCGGTTCTCGAAGCTTTCATAGGCGTAGGCGATGCCGTAGCCGAGGCCGCCGCCGGAGAGGATAAACTCCCCGGCGATGACACCGATGAAGGCGTAGGCGAAGGAGAGCTTGAGGCCACCAAACAGATAGGGCGCAGCGGAGGGCAGGATGACGCGCCAGATAGTCGAGAGCGGCGAGAGACGGTGCATGCGGGCAACCCGACGTAACACAGGCGGCACCCGGTCTAGCCCGGTGAGGGTGGCGATCATCATCGCCGGGGTAGCAAAACCGACGCCGATGGCGATCAGGGGCAACACGGTGAGGCCGAACAGGGCGACCAAGAGCGGGTAGAAGACGAAGAGCGGAATGGCGTACCAGGCCGCGAGCAAGGGATCGAGCGCCTGGCGCAGGCGCGGTAGCGCATGCACCAGGGCACCGAGGGCAAAGCCAACCGCTCCGGCAATGGCGAAGGCGGTGCCGACTTCCAAAAAGGTTTGGACGATGTCGTCGGTTATGTCGCCCGAGACCAGCAGGCGGTAAAGATCGGTGAGCATCAGGCTCGGCGGCACCAAAGTCAGCGGCTTGATGATACCGGTGCGGCACAGGGCTTCCAGCAGCACCACGATGGCGACGACCACCGCGACGCGGGCCCAAGCGAGGGCAGTGCTACGGGTCATCCTCGGCCTATGGCCCGCATGGATTCCTGCCGCAGGCTGGCCCACAGCCGACCGGTCAGGGCGCCGAAGCTGGCATCCGAGACGATGCGGCTGTCGCGGTCACGGTCCCAGCCGGTGTCTACCATATCGATGAAACAGCCGGGCCGGGCGGACATGACGCCCACGCGATCTGACAGCATCGCCGCTTCGTCCAGCGCGTGGGTGATCAGCAGAACGGTGGCGCCGGTTTCGCGCCAGAGGCGCAGCAACTCGTCACCCATCAGCAGGCGGGTTTGCTGGTCTAGGGCGCCGAAAGGTTCATCGAGCAGAATGAGCCGAGGTTGCATCACCAACGTGCGGGCGATGCAGACGCGTTGGCGCATGCCGCCGGAGAGTTGCGCGGGGTAGGCGCCGGCAAACGCCGACAGCCCCATGAAGCCAACAGCGTAATCCACCCGGCGGTCGATTTCGGCGGCCTCGACCCCGGCGCGGCGGAGGCCGAAGGCGATGTTGCCGGCGACGGTGAGCCAGGGGAAACTCGCGTCTTCCTGGAAGACGACGCCGATGCCATCCGGTACCGAGGTGACGGGTTTGCCTTCGAAGCTGACTGTGCCGGCGCTGGGTGGATTGAGGCCGGCGAGTACGTCCAGCAAGGTGGATTTGCCGCAACCGGAGGGGCCGACGACGGAGAAGAATTCCCCGCGTCGGAGGTCCAGATCAAGCGGGCCCAGCGCATGCACCGGGGATTT
>Ga0164297_10004711_pt1 | contig 12065 bp, 10 predicted proteins | sample GEODES058metaG_FD_113539 | JGI IMG/M metagenome (GOLD analysis project Ga0164297, IMG submission 113539) | Dystrophic lake water microbial communities from Trout Bog Lake, Wisconsin, USA - GEODES058 metaG | ecosystem: Environmental > Aquatic > Freshwater > Lake | place: USA: Trout Bog Lake... | reverse complement strand
GCCGGGCGAGGTTTAGAGTATCTCCAAAAGCATGTTCGGCTGTTGCGATATCAATGAGGATGGGCGCAATTGCGATAATATGAAGAAAATTTTCTGATGCGGCATCATCAATGTGTCCAAGCCGCATGGCGCGCAACATAACATTGCTCACTTCAAGCGGCCAATGGGACGGCACGTGAACCTTGATGTCCGGCTCAAGGAATTTATCGAGAATAAAATTTGCGTAACTAAGGTCAGCGATACTGCCATCCTTTGTCAGCCATCGAATAGTGACCGACGCATCAAGCACAAATGCCATCAGCGCCGCCCATATTCGATCATCTCTTTTATTTGTTCCGCCGTTAGCGACGGCCTGTCTGGCCGTTTCATAAAATCTCGCATGGCATGAACAAATTTCACGTTTCTGTTATCGCTTTCGAATTCCGTCGTGGGTTTCAACTCTGCTATCGGCTTCCCCCTGAGCGTGATCGTAAAGCTCTGCCCCGCCGCGACTTCGCGAAGTAAGCGGGGCAGGTGGGTTTTGGCCTCATAGGCACCGATTTCGTTCTTGCGCGACATGATGCTCTCCATTTGGCAAATAGACTGGTCTATAGACTAGTCTATTTGGGTTTGGGTTTCAACGCCCTTGCCGCATCCGCCGCCCTGCGTTAGGACGCGGGGGACACAGATTTTCTTGAAATGACAAGGTTTTCTCAATGACTTCGCCCGTTGACGCACCCAAAGATCAGGCTCCCCGTAAGGTCGAGGCGCGGGTGCCGCGTGGCTTGGCGGATCGCGGCCCCGGCGAATTGGCGGCGATGCGGGCGATGCTCGACAAAATCCGCACAACTTTCGAGCTTTACGGCTTTGAGGCGGTTGAGACGCCGTTTATCGAATTCACCGATGCGCTCGGTAAATTTCTGCCTGATCAAGACAGGCCGAATGAAGGCGTGTTTTCCTTCCAGGATGATGACGATCAATGGCTCTCGCTGCGCTATGATTTGACTGCGCCGCTTGCACGCTATGTCGCCGAGCATTTTGATGCGCTGCCGAAGCCCTATCGCTCTTATCGCAATGGCTATGTGTTTCGGAACGAAAAGCCGGGCCCCGGCCGCTTCCGTCAGTTCATGCAATTTGATGCCGACACTGTGGGTGCGCCGAGCGTGTCTGCCGATGCCGAGATGTGCATGTTGATGGCCGATACGCTTGAAGCGGTGGGTATTAAGCGCGGCGATTATGTGATCAAGGTCAACAACCGCAAAGTGCTCGACGGCGTGATGGAAGCCATCGGTCTCGGCGGGGATGAGAATGCGGCGCGTCGCCTGATTGTGCTGCGCGCGATTGATAAGCTCGACAAAGTTGGGGCGGAGGGGGTGCGTGATCTTCTCGGCAACGGCCGTATGGACCCGTCGGGGGACTTCACAAAAGGTGCGGGACTGGGTACCGCAGCGATTGAGAAAGTGCTCGCGTTTACGTCTGCGAAAGCGGATACGACTGCGCTCACATTGGAGCGCCTCGACACAGTTGTCCTAGGCTCTGAAACGGGATCGCAAGGCGTTGCCGAATTGGCAGATATCGAGGCACTTGTGGCCGCTGGTGGTTATGATGATGGCCGCGTCGTGATCGACCCATCCGTCGTGCGAGGTCTCGAATATTACACGGGCCCCGTCTTTGAAGCCGAGTTGACTTTCGAAGTGAAAGACGAAGATGGAAAGACTGTGCGCTTTGGCTCGGTGGCCGGTGGCGGACGTTATGATGGGCTTGTTGCACGCTTTCGCGGTGAGCCTGTTCCGGCAACAGGATTTTCGGTCGGAGTATCGCGTCTGCTCTCGGCGCTGTTGATCCTTGGAAAGCTTGGTGGAGAGTCAGAAGCGCAAGGCCCTGTGGTTGTCCTCGTGATGGATAAGGACCAAATCGCGCAGTATCAAAAACTGGTTTCAACGCTTCGTCAGGCGGGCATCAAAGCTGAACTTTATCTTGGCGGTTCGGGCATGAAGGCGCAGATGAAATACGCCGACAAACGCGGTTCTGTTTGCGTCGTGATTCAAGGCTCGGATGAGCGCGAAAACGGCGAAGTTCTGATTAAGGATTTGGTGCTTGGCGCTACGCTGTCCTCAGCGCCTGATCGCGACGCCTATTTGAAGCAACAGGCAGAGGCGCAATTTGCGGTGCCCGAAAGTGAAATGATTGACGCGGTGCGCAAGGTTCTGGCTCGGCATAGCGCATAAGCATTACCCCAGTCAGTTTCCGAAACGGAAATTTGCTTTCAAACGATCGTCAACTGATGCTAACCTTTCCAAATGCAAAAGGCAGTTACTGTCTTGTGGATCTTGGGAGGACTACTTGGCGTTGCTGGTAGCGACGTGCGCGCGGATGAGTTGCGTTTAGGTCTTCCGCTGGATTGCACGCTTGGCGACACCTGTTTTGTCCAAAATTATGTCGATCATGATCCAAGCTCCGGATGGCAGGATTATCATTGCGGTCATATGACATATGACGGTCATGACGGGACGGATTTTCGTTTGCAATCCATGGCTGCGGTGAATGCGGGGGTGGCTGTTTTAGCTGCTGCTCCCGGAAGGGTGTTGCGCATACGCGACGGCGTTGCTGATGCGCTTCTCGGATCGCCTGACGACAAGCCGCCTCCGGGTGAAGATTGCGGCAACGGTGTCATTATTGATCACGGCGATGGCTGGCAAACGCAATATTGCCACATGCATAAAGACTCGATCCTTGTTAAGCCCGGCGATACAGTCCAGCGAGGTCAGGCGATCGGAAGTGTGGGGGCATCTGGTGCAACCGCGTTTCCGCATTTGCATCTGTCTGTTCGGCATAATGGTGTAGTGATTGACCCCTTCGCACCAGATTTGGCGCTGGATGCCTGTTCTGTAACGCCTGGTCGGACCTTGTTCGACACACAGGGACAAGATTACAGCTATCGCAATCATGTCGTGTTGAATTTTGGCTTTACCGATGGCCCGGTGACGGCCCCCGACATTGAGAATGACACGATTGCTCAACACCCCATCGCCGCCACGTCAGCGTATCTCGTTGCTTATGTCAGGGCGATCGGATTGACGGCGGGCGATGTGCAGAATTTCGCGATTATCGGACCAGATGGTGAACCGGTCATATCGCACAAATATCCGGCCCTTGATCGGGATAAGGCGCAGAATTTCGTCTTTATTGGCTGGAAAAAGCCTGCTCAAGGCTGGAAACCGGGCACTTACGCGGCCCTTTATACGATTGATGATACGGCCGGACGCCGCTTTGCAAAGTGGTTTTATCTCCAAATGTGACCCGAAATTTACTGTTTTTTGCAATTTTAGCCTTTTATATCGCCTTTGAACCTTGAGCCTGCTAAACAGCGCCCCGGTTCTTGGAGCGTATGATCCCGTGTCGATTATGTCTTTTGCTGAGCGCATATTGTCGGTTTTCGAAAATGCTGGCTATCGCCGTGTTGATGCGGCGATCCTGCAACCGGCTGATATTTTTCTGGATCTGTCGGGTGAAGAAATCCGCCACCGTTTGTATGTGACCAGCGATGCCGAAGGGCGCGAATGGGCTTTGCGGCCAGAATTTACCATTCCGGCGGCGTTGTCCTATTTGGCCTCTCCCGATGCCGGACGTGCGGCGAATTATAGCTATTTGGGGCCAGTGTTTCGGGTGCGGCAAGGCGAGGCCGATGAATTTCTGCAAGCGGGCCTTGAGTCCTTCGGGCGCCATGACCGCGAAGCAGCTGATGCTGAAATCATTGCACGGGCTGTCGAGGCGCTTGCGAGTGCCGGGGAAACGCGGATTGATATTCGGCTCGGCGATATGGGCCTCTTTAATGCACTGTTGCAGGCGCTTGATCTTCATCCTGTGTGGCAGCGTCGCTTAAGACGGGTGTTTGCCAAAGGCGCCTTGAATAAGGACTCGCTCGAGACATTGGCTCAGAGTGTCCCGGAGGCCACCAATCACGCAGGCCTCCTCAAAGCTGTTGAAGGGCAGGACCCAAAAGCCACGCGCGCCTTTGTTGAAGATATTTTGCAGATTGCTGGTATCTCCACCGTCGGTGGACGCAGCGCGGGCGAGATTGCGGAACGGTTCCTCGCGCAAGCATCAAATATTGCTGAGGGCGCACTGCCCGATGAGGCGCTGTCCGCATTGGCGCGTTATGCAGAGATCGATGGCAATCCTGATGATGCCGCCGATGCCTTGCGCCGATTGATGCATGAGACAGGACTCGATCTGGGCGCTGCGGTGGATGCTTTTGAAACGCGTGCGGGCTTTGTGGCGGCGCGTGGTATTCCGCTTGAGACGGTGACATTTTCAGCGCGGTTCGGGCGCAATCTCGATTACTACACCGGCGCTGTTTTCGAAATTCGCAAAGCGGGTGAAGCGGCATCCCGCCCGCTTGTTGGCGGGGGACGCTATGATCGCTTAACCGAGGCGCTTGGTGGTGCATCAGTGCCAGCCGTCGGATGTGCTGTGTTCATTGATCGCATGATGGGAGGCGCATCATGACGGATCGTGAGACAGAAGCGCCCGTGATTATCGCGGTTCCGTCCAAGGGGCGGCTGCAGGAAAATGCTTTCGCGTTTTTTGCGCGGGCAGGTTTGACGCTTGTGCAATCGCGCGGTGCGCGTGATTATCGCGGCGCTGTGGCAGGATTGCCGGGCGTTGAAGTGTTGTTCTTGTCGGCGTCGGAAATTGCGCGTGAGCTCGCGAGCGGCGGCGCGCATTTCGGCATCACGGGCGAAGATTTGATCCGTGAATCGATCGCTGATGCGGACAGCCGGTTGGAACTGTTAGCGACACTTGGCTTTGGCCATGCCAATGTCGTGGTTGCAGTCCCGCAAGCCTGGATTGATGTGCGCACAATGGCGGATTTGGAAGATGTGGCTTCCGCTTTCCGCCAGCGCCATGGGCGCAAAATGCGTGTCGCGACAAAATATATTAACCTCACGCGCCGCTATTTCGCCGAGCACGGCGTCACCGATTATCGCATTGTGGAGAGCCTTGGTGCAACCGAAGGTGCACCGGCCTCCGGTGCTGCTGAGTTGATCGTTGACATTACGACAACGGGTGCAACGCTTGCTGCCAATGCGCTCAAAGTGCTCGATGATGGCACGATGTTAAAAAGCGAAGCGAATTTGGTGGCCTCGCTTGTGGCGGATTGGTCGCCATCCGCGTTAAAAACAGCGCGGACAATTTTGGGACGCATTGCGGCAGAAGAAGAGGCGCGCACGCATCGCACATTGCGTGCCGAATTCGCACGCCTGCCGCAATCTCTGGCCCAACGCGCTGCTCAGGCCTTTGATGTCATGCCGTTTGGCGAACAATCTGACTCAGTGTCGTTTCATTGCCGCAAGAGCGCCATATTCGCAGTCACAGAATGGTTGCTCGCGGAAGGGGCAACTCGTGTGTCTGTGAGTGAATCCGATTATGTGTTTTTAGCGTCAAACCCGTTGATCGAGCGGCTTGAAACCCGCCTTGGATTGAACTGATTCCACCTTGGAGGGCATAGTACCATGATCCGCCGGATAGTCTTTGCTGCCGTGATAAGTGCATCCTCTGCGGCTGTTGCTCTCGCACAGGATGCAGCTCCCTCGACCGCTCCGCAAAAAATGTTTCCAACCGGTGTGACGTGGACGCTCGCCACTTTAAACGGTAAGCCGGTTGCGGGTGATCCGCCGACGATCCAGCTCGACACGCAAATGAGATTGCGCGGTTTTGGCGGTTGCAACACATTCTCAGCGACGGCCTATCCGTTGAAAAATCAGGGCTTCGCCGTTGGGCCTGTGGCTGTCACGCGTAAAGAATGTGACAAGCCGGTGATGGATTCAGAAAAAGCCTATCTGCTGGGCGTTCGAACATCGCGGGTTTGGGACGCAAAGAATGGGCGTCTAACGCTGCGTGGCGAGGCAGGCGAATTGATATTCGACCGCGCCTTGTTCTAACTGCACGTTCTCTGCTCCGCTCCAACAGATGAACTTTGACGATCACACGCGCAAAGCTGCATAGGCACGCCCTTGCCCTGGCTCCATGCGGATCGCGCCGTCATGGAAGGCCTTGAGCGTGGCGCGATGGCCAATTGAAATCAAAGCCGTTTGAGGCAGCTCGCTTTTCAACACCCGGTAAAGTTTGGCTTCGCTCTCTTCATCAAGCGCCGATGTCGCCTCATCCAAGAACAGAAAATCAGGCTGTGCTAGTAAAGCGCGCGCAATCGCAACACGTTGTTGCTCACCGCCTGAGAGACGTTGGCTCCATTGCGCTTCGCTGTCGAGCGCGGATGCGAACGCGCCAAGCCCTACGGTTTGAAGAACATTCACGAGTTTTGCATCGGCGATGTCATGTGCCATTGCGGGATAGGCGACACAATCTCGCAAGCGCCCTTGTGGCAAATAGGGCTTTTGCGGCAGCAACATCACAGTTGCATGAGCGGGTTTGCTGATCAGCCCCGTGCCATAAGGCCATATGCCCGCAATCGCGCGAAACAGCGTTGATTTCCCAGAGCCTGATGGGCCGGACACAAGCACCGATTGACCCTTTGCAAACGATAAGGTGCCGTTCACAATCTCGGTCCCGTCTGGCAATGTCACATGGAGATCATCAAGGTCCAGGGAGGATTGCGCGTGCTCCGTCGTCACGATGCCTTTTTGAACAGTCGGACTTGCCGTTTGAATGGCTATATCGAAACTCGCCAGGCGTCGAATAACAGAGAGATAATCTGCCACCGAAGTATAGGCATCAATGAAATAACTCAGCGAGCCTTCGACGCGGCCAAAGGCGCTTGCAGTTTGCGTTAAAGTTCCGAGCGGAATTTTGCCGAGGAAATAAAACGGTGCGGCCACAATATAAGGGATGAACGGACTGATTTGACCGTAACCTGCCGTAAAGGCCATCAGGATTTTGCGTAAATTGACGATGGCCAGGAAATTCCGAATGACATCGCCGAATTTTCCCATCAGCAAGCCGCGTTCCGTCGGTTCACCTTTGAGAAGCGCTACTTGCTCTGTGTATTCGCGCAAGCGAGCGAGAGAAAAGCGAAAATTTGCTTCGTATTTTTGTTGATCAAAATAAAGACCAATCAAGCGGCGGCCTATCAAATGCGTGACGAGCGTGCCAAAGCCTGAATAGAGACATGCCACCCAAAATAAAAATCCAGGGATCGCAATTTCTGTTCCCGGAATCGTAAAGCTCGCCGAGATCGTCCACAAAATGATGGAGAAGGACACCAGCGAGCTCGTCGATGACAAAAGCGAGATCGAAAAACTGTAGGTCCGGTTGATGAAGAGATCGACATCATCGGCAATGCGTTGGTCCGGATTGTCGGCCGCTTGTCCCGCGAGTGCCATGCGATAATGGCTCCCGTCATTAAGCCAATCGCCAATATAGCGCGCGGTAAGAAAACGCCGCCAGCGGATCATCAATTGCGATTGCACGACATATTCGATGATCGCGGAGACAATGTAGATCGACGCCCAAAACAAAAAGACGGTGTAAAGCAATGACCAAAACGCATCCGCATTTTTCTCTTGAATGGCGTTAAACCAATCGCGATTAAAGTAGGAGAGCCGTACAGAAATGCCGACTTGCGCTTGATTGACGACGACGAGAAACACAACAAAGCCCCGCGCGAGCTTTTGTTCCACCATGCTGAAAGCCGGAAAAGGCCAGAGCCGCACAGAAACAACATCATGGCCATCGAAAAAGCGATCTGCAATCCGCATGATCGCAGCAATGCCTTTGAAATAGGAGATCGCAAAGACGATGAGGCCAAAGACACCAACGGTTACGGGAAGACTTTGGGGCGGAACGGCATCAGCGAGCATTTCCGGCCACAACGCGTGGGCGTTGAGCATTGAGACAGCGCCGAATGCGACAAATTCAGTGGCAAAAATGGCGAGAAAAATTTGCAAGAAACGCGAGATCAAAGCCCCGCGCCATGTCGCGACCGTGAGCAAAAGTCCAACAACGGCAAGGCCCGTTGAGGTGACATCGCTTTCATAAAAACCAAGGCCAAGACCGCTGAGTGAAAAAACAAAAACGAGCGCAGAGAGAAACCGGATCATGAGCGGACCATTGAGTGTGAAAGTGTGAAATTATTGAAACGTTCGGGAAGAGCGGACAAAGCCTTTCCATCAACATTGGCGAAAGCAAGGCGAAGATGGCCATCTTGTCCGGGGCCGAAATAGGGGCCGGGCAGGGCCAACACCCCGCATTCGGCGGCGAGTGCTTCTGCCACTTCCCTTGCGGAGATATCGGGGAAGGGATGCGCGACATAAGCGAAATAGGCGCCGATTGACTCAAGCCGCCAGCCGGGCGAGGCCGCCATCGCGTCACGAAACAGTTTTGCGCGCGCTTCAATCTCACGTCCATTGTCATCGCGCCAAGAGGTGAGATGAGGAATGGCCCATGTGAGCGCATGTTGGGCGGCGCGCGGCGCGCAGATTTGCACGCAGTCGATCACTTTGCCGATTTGTTCACGAAGCGCTTCTCCGGAGAGAATAGCGCCGACGCGATGCCCCGGAATCGCATAGGCTTTCGAGAAGCTGTAAAGGCTGATGACATGCTCGCCCCAATGCGGCTCGGCGAAAAGGTGATGCGGCGCGCCATAATCGGCGGGCAGAAAATCGCGATAGGTCTCATCAATCACGAGCCAGATTTTTTTGCGCGCACAGAGAGCAGCAAAGGCTGCAATCGTGTCGCGTGAATAGATCGCTCCGGTCGGATTATTCGGCGTCACGAGAACGAGCGCTCGCGTGCTGTCATCAATCAGCATTTCCGCGTCTCTGGGATCAGGCACAAACCCATTCTCAGGCTGACAGGGGAGCGCGCGGGCTGTGATGCCGAGCATCTGCAATGTCATCTGATGATTGAAATACCAAGGTGTTGGCAACAGCACCGAGTCCCCTGCTTGTGCAAGCGCCATCATCGTCACGACAAAGGCCTGATTGCATCCAGAGGTGATGGCAATCTCGTTGGGCGTCGGCGCGGCTCCGTAGCGGCTGGCGATGTCGGTCGCTAAAGCTGCGCGCAGATCGTCATCGCCATAAATGTCTCCGTAGCGCGCGGCCGCAGCCGTGCCAGCGGCGTCTTTGAGTTTTTCGAGCAGCGCCGGATGCGGCGGATAGCCGGGCACCGCCTGCGACAGGTCAATCAGCGGACCCAATGCGCCCGTATAACGCCGCGCCCAGCCATGCGCTTCGGGAATTGGCGGGGTCCCCGTATCACGAAGATGTGAGTTGAAACGCAGCATGGATGGTTTGGGCCTCGATTGAATTATGGAGGAAGACTATCGAAGTCATGCGCGAGATGCGAGGCTCTTGTGCTCGCTTTATCGTGGAAAGACGGGCGACAATCGGCTAGCGTCGCGCCGCGCGGTGAGGCGGGCAAATCACGCGGCTGAGGAGGGGCTTTCGATGACAGATGGCAAAAAACTCGAGGCTTTACGGGCAAAATATGGCCAAGCGTCTGGCGGCGATATTTTTGACCCTGAATTCAAGCGCGTCGCGGATACGGTATTTACCGGCGAACGTCGCAAATGGCCGTTTGCAGACCCTGCGACATTTTGTGGCGCACCCTATCGGCCTGAGGCCTATGCCGAGAATTTCAAAGATCTCGACGTCGCCTTGATCGGCGTGCCGATGGATTTGGGCGTTACCAATCGCGCAGGTGCGCGGCTTGGCCCACGTGCGGTGCGTGCGGTCGAACGCGTTGGCCCGTTCGAACATGTCCTGCGGCGCATGCCTGTTGCGTCTCTCAACGTGGCGGATGTCGGCGATGTTCCTTTTCAAAGCCGCTATTCGCTCGAGCAATGCCATCACGATCTTGAGGCCTATTACAACCGTGTGATGGATGCGGGCGTGATCCCGGTGTCATGCGGTGGTGATCATTCGATCACGGGTTCAATTCTCAAAGCGATCGGGCGCGAGAAGCCAGTGGCGATGGTGCATATTGATGCGCATTGTGACACATCAGGCCCCTATGAAGGATCAAAATTTCATCATGGCGGGCCGTTTCGCAAAGCGGTGCTCGATGGTGTGCTTGATCCTGAGAAAGTCATTCAGATCGGCATTCGCGGGGGCGCAGAATATTTGTGGGAATTTTCGTATGACAGCGGCATGACTGTCATTCACGCGGAAGAGATCTCCCGGCTCGGAATTGACGCGATTGTCGAAAAGGCCCGCGCTGTTGTGGGCGATGGGCCTGTGTATGTTTCATTCGATATTGACAGTCTTGATCCTGCCTTCGCGCCGGGGACGGGCACGCCCGAAATTGGTGGGCTAACAACACGCGAAGCGTTGGAGATTTTGCGCGGCCTTCAAGGGCTCGACATTGTAGGCGCAGATATTGTGGAAGTTGCTCCGCAATATGATGCGACCACAAACACCGCGCAGGCCGGCGCGCAGGTGATGTTCACATTGTTAAGTTTAGTCGATATTGCGATTGAGAACAGAAGGACGCGCTAACCCATGACGACACCGCAGCTTTTTACACCCCTCGCCATTGGACCTGTGACGGTGCCAAACCGCATCGCGGTGGCACCGATGTGCCAATATACCGCCGATGATGGCTCGATGACCGATTGGCATTTGCAGCACCTGATGACTCTCGGCATGTCAGGCGCGGGGCTTGTGATGATTGAGGCCACGGGCGTTGAGCGGCGCGGGCGCATTTCGCATGGCTGCGTCGGTCTTTACTCAGACGCCAATGAACGCGCGATGGCGCGCGTGTTGGCGGCAGCGCGTGCAGTTGCGTTGCCCGGCACGGTGTTTGGCATTCAATTGCAACATGCGGGTCGCAAAGCCTCCTCGCAACGCCCTTGGGATGGCGGTGGACCCTTGAAAGCCGAGCAAGACCCCTGGCAGACGGTTGGCCCTTCGGCGAAGGCTTTTGGCGACAAGTGGCATACGCCCGAAGCGCTTAATGATGCTGGCATTGCCCGCACCATTGCAGCCTTCGTGCAGGCGGCCAAGCGCGCGGTGAATGTTGGGCTCGACGTCATCGAATTGCATATGACGCATGGCTATTTGATGCATCAATTTTTGTCGCCGATTTCAAATCTCAGAGACGACCGCTATGGCGGCAGTCTTGAAAACCGTATGCGCTTCCCCCTTGAAGTTTTAGATGCGGTGATCGCGGCAGTGCCGAAGACCGTGGCGGTGGGCGCGCGGATTGCTGCGACCGACTGGGTTGAGGGCGGCGTTGATGTTGATGAAGCCGTCACTCTCACGCATGCGTTGAAGGCGCATGGCGCGGCCTATGTGTGTGTGAGTTCGGGCGGGCTTGATCCAGCCGCGCGGATCAAAGTGGGGCCGGGCTATCAGGTTGAGTTTGCCGAGACGATCAAAAAGAAAACGGGCATCACCACGCGCGCCGTCGGCATGATTGTCACGCCGCATCAGGCTGAAGCGATTTTGGCCGAGGGCAAAGCTGACCAGATCGCAATGGGTCGCGCTTTTCTCGACAATCCACGCTGGGGCTGGCACGCGGCTGATGCGCTTGGCGTCGATCTCCCACGGCCTCCACAATATGACCGCGCCCGCAAGGCGAGCTGGCCGGGCGAGGCGTTAAAGCGGGCATAACCTGAGATTGAAAGAACTTTTGCTGCAACCTGATACGAGGCGCGGCTTTCAATTCAACGCCCTGTGCGAAGCCGCACAGGGCGTTTTTTATGCGCCCATTCATGGGTAAAACGCTGTGGATAGGCTGTGTAAAAGCTGTCGAAACGCTGGGAGCAGACGGGGCATAGGCTGGGGAAAGTCTGGGGACTGTCGAGGTCAACAGCCGGAAACGGCAAGATGACGCTAGGTTATGGTCAGAGGGGAATCTTGATCAGGCACCGCAAGGCAAAAAGTGGCTAAAAAGCACAAAATACCCGAGTGCTGCGAAGAGGTAGCAGCGCGCAGAATGTGCATCGACAAGTTCACGCTTCCCATTATGATGCGTATGAGGTGCAGCATAGCACCACATGGAGGGAACAATGTCGGACGTTGAACAGGTTACCATGCGAAAGGTGACATGGCGCTTGGTGCCATTTTTAATGCTTTGTTATTTCATCGCCTATCTCGATCGCGTGAATGTCGGCTTTGCCG
>Ga0164297_10004710_pt1 | contig 12068 bp, 10 predicted proteins | sample GEODES058metaG_FD_113539 | JGI IMG/M metagenome (GOLD analysis project Ga0164297, IMG submission 113539) | Dystrophic lake water microbial communities from Trout Bog Lake, Wisconsin, USA - GEODES058 metaG | ecosystem: Environmental > Aquatic > Freshwater > Lake | place: USA: Trout Bog Lake... | reverse complement strand
CAGTCATGGTATCACTCAGCAAAGGCATACGAATAACAGTAGCTGGAATTTTTGAGGTATCAACCTTAGGAGCAGCTGCGGCAGCGGGCGCTTTTTCTTCAACCGGCTTAGCAGGGGCAGCTGCAGCACTATCAGGCGAACCAGCCAGTGCCGATTTGTAATCTTCACCTTCTTTACCCAATACAGCGATCACGGTATCAACGGGCACAGCTTTACCCTCCTCAACGCCGATATATAATAAAGTGCCATCCTGGAATGATTCGAAATCCATAGTAGCCTTATCGGTCTCTACTTCGGCCAAAACATCACCCGATTTAACTTTGTCGCCAACTTTTTTATGCCATTTAGCCAATACCCCTTCTGTCATGGTATCGCTCATTTTGGGCATTTTAACTACTTCGGCCATATAGTATTTAATGAATAGTAGGTTTTATAATAAGTATAAATATTAGTCCTTAATAAAAGGATAATCGTGCTCAACATAAACATCGGTATAAAGCTCCGAAGCTTCAGGCCATGGCGATTCTTCAGAGAATTTCACAGATTCTTCTACCACACCTTTAATTTTCTCTTCCATATCCTCGAACCATTTTTCATCGGCATAACCTTCAGCCAGGATCGCGTGCTTAACGGCTTCAATTGGATCTTTGGCTTTATAGCTTTCCAACTCTTCTTTAGTACGGTATTTCTGCGGGTCAGACATCGAGTGACCTTTGTAACGATAAGTACGCATTTCAAGGAAGGTAGGACCTTCACCGGCACGTGCACGCTGAACTGCTTCGTCCATCGCATTGTGCACCGCTACAGGATCCATTCCGTCAACTGGTGAAGATGGGATACCGTATGGTAAACCTAATTTATAAATATCTGTTTGTATCGTTGTACGCTCAACAGAAGTTCCCATGGCATAACCGTTATTTTCGCAAATAAAAATTACCGGTAGTTGCCAAAGTGCGGCCATATTGAATGTTTCTGTCAGAGCACCCTGACGCACCGCACCGTCGCCCATATAAGTACAACAAACAAAGTCGGTACCTTTATATTTTTCGGCGAAAGCGATACCGGCACCCATAGGCACTTGTCCGCCAACTATACCATGTCCGCCATAAAAATTATTTTCTTTGTCGAACATGTGCATCGATCCACCTTTGCCTTTTGAGCATCCGGTTGCTTTTCCATACAGTTCAGCCATCACCGCATTTGGTGAAGTACCCATGGCAAGCGCATGTGCGTGATCGCGATAGGCAGTGATCATACTATCGCCATGCTTTAAAACAGACATGGCTCCAGCCATTACAGCTTCCTGACCTATATATAGGTGGCAGAAACCACGTATCTTCTGTTGCCCGTAAAGTTGTCCGGCTTTTTCTTCAAACCTGCGCATCAGAAGCATAGCTTCGTACCACATCAGGTAGGTTTCTTTGGTTATTGCGATTGAACTCATCTGTTTATAAACCCGATTTCTTTTTTGCGAAAGCGCAAATCTAATTATATCCGCGTAAATATCGAAACACGAACAAATTTGTTAGAAATATTTCATTCTCTCTGTAACTTTTCTAAAACTCCCACGTAAAAAGCAAAAGGCTTCTATTTTTTACATTTTTGATAAAAAAGTCACTATAAATTTGAAATTCTAAAAAATTAGGATAGTTTTGTGTCCTACTATCGACAAAGGTTAGGTTTAATAATTTGCTGTTGTTCGCAGGAACGACGAAGACTAATGATTAAATGAAGAAATATCTATTAGCTATCTCCCTCAGCCTCAGCATGCTAGCAGTTCAGGCGCAGACGAAACCCGCTGCAACTCAACCTGCTGAGAAAGTTAATGATGAGGACCAAAGTTTAGCAAAAGATTACTTTTCACAGATAATGGGAGTTGCTTTGTCGACAACTTCTAACGTAAAGCTTTTCCAATTTGTTTATGACTGGATCGGCACTCCCTACCATTTCGGCGGTTCAAGCAGAAAAGGTATCGATTGCTCGGGTTTTACCAAGGAATTATACAGCAAAGTTTTTAATCTGACCATCAAGCGTAATTCGCGTGATATATTTAGTATGGTTAGCCCGGTTCGCAAAGAGGATCTGCAGGAAGGCGACCTTGTTTTCTTTAAAATACACAGTCGCAGCATCAGTCACGTGGGTATTTACCTGGGCGACGGCAAATTTGCGCATGCTTCAATTAAAGGCGTAGCAATAGGCAATCTGTCAGATGGATATTACAGCAAATATTTTTATAAAGGTGGTCGACTGCTTGATGTCTTCAAAAAACAACTAGAGGAAACACCGGATAATAGTAACAGCCAGTAAGATTTTTGAAGATCCTTTCCAAACGAAAGGATTTTTTTTTGTTATGAGAGTACTCTCCCTTATCCTGCTCGCTTTTTTAGAAATCCCGATGCCTGCCTGCAATGCACCGGCTCCCCACCCAACAAAACCCATCGTTCATAAAAAAAGGATCATCCGTGAAACGGATACTATCGTACACCATGCTATAAAAGATACAATTACCGTAACTGCAGTAGGTGATATGATGCTTGGAACTACTTACCCGGAACCGGGTAATTTACCACCTGATAGCGCTAAAAGGAGCTTTACAGCTGCCAAACCCTATTTTGCAGGATCGGATATCGTGTTCGGCAACCTCGAGGGCTCGTTATTGGATCATGGGATGCCTGCCACTTTTAAAAAAAATCTTAAAGTTGCTTATTTGTTCAGGATGCCAACCCGGTTTGGATATGTCTTTAAAAACGCCGGCTTTAACTTGCTTAGCATTGCGAATAACCATATTACCGACTTTGGCGAAAATGGCTGCAAAAGTACCATGAAAACCCTGGACAGTATCGGTATTCATTACGCTGGTTTAGATATTTGTCCGTTTTCGATCTTTAAAAAAGATAGCATCACCTATGGCTTTTGTGCTTTTGCAGCTAATGCCCATACCAGTCCATTACTTTTAACAAGTTATGTTCAGGCCCTGATCAGGAGTTTGAAAGAGCAATGCGATGTGGTTATCGTATCGTTTCATGGCGGTGCTGAAGGCCCGACCTATGAACATGTTCCTTTTAAAATGGAATCGTTCCTTGGTGCCAAAAGAGGCGATGTACATGCTTTTGCACACGCAGCAATTGACGCCGGCGCCGATCTTGTGCTGGGCAACGGCCCTCATGTAAGCCGGGCGATCGAAAAATATAAAGGCCGCCTGATCGCTTACAGCCTTGGAAATTTCTGCACTTACAAAAGTGTCAGTGTAGCAGGTGTTTGCGGAATGGCGCCCATGCTGAAAGTAAAAATCTCAAAGAAAGGTGAATTCATCAGCGGAAATATCGTTTCATTTCAGCAAAACCACCAGAATGGCTTAACACGCGACACATTGAATCGTGCAGCTGAGCGCATCAAGCTGTTAACCGAAAAGGATTTTCCAGGTTCGGGCTTGCAGATCACCGACGACGGCAGCATAACTTCGCTGCCTTAATTGGCAGGGCCGCAATATTTGCCAAATTTCGACACGGAAATTCAGGTAAAATAACACTACATTTATTTATCAATAACTTGCAAACCATGAACCCGGCTTTACCTTTTCTTGTGATCGTTTTTATAGGACTGATCATACTATTCAGCTCTTTTGTTACAGTTAAACAAGGCACTGTTGCTGTTATCACGATATTCGGCAAATTCAGACGCATACTACCTCCGGGACTAAACCTGAAGTTACCACTGATAGAACAGATCCATAGCCGCGTTTCGATACAGAACCGCTCTGTCGAACTTGAGTTCCAGGCCGTAACAATCGATCAGGCAAAAGTGTATTTTAAAGCCATGTTGCTTTATTCGGTTCTTGACCAGGCGGAAGAGACCATCAAAAACGTAGCCTTTAAATTTGTTGACGAAAAAAACCTGATGCAGGCTTTGATCCGTACCATTGAAGGTTCCATCCGGGCATATGTTGCTACCAAACGACAGGCAGATGTATTGACACTCCGTAGCGATATTGTACAGCATGTGAAGCAACAGCTCGATCAGATCCTGGAAACCTGGGGATACCATTTACAGGACCTGCAATTGAATGATATTACATTCGACGAAGTGATCCTGAAATCGATGAGCCAGGTTGTTGCATCCAACAACCTGAAAGCGGCCGCAGAAAACGAAGGTCAGGCTCTTTTGATCACTAAAACCAAAGCTGCAGAGGCAGAAGGTAATGCCATCAAAATTGCCGCCGAAGCTGAGCGTCAGGCTGCCCAATTACGGGGACAGGGCATCGCCTTATTCCGCGAAGAAGTGGCCAAAGGTATGTCGGCAGCTGCCGAAGAAATGCACAAGGCTGACATTGATACTTCGGTGATCTTATTCACCATGTGGACAGAATCGATCAAACATTTTGCCGAGAACTCGAACGGCAATGTTATTTTCCTTGATGGATCAGTGGAGGGAATGGAACGGACCATGAAAGAAGTAATGAGTTTAAACCTTTTAAAGACCGATCATGTCAAAAAGGGAAAATAATCCCTTTTTGATCAAATGCTGTTGAAATTTTCAGGCCTGATTTGCTGCCTGCTTTTTATTTTCTCCGCCCCATTTACCGCCCGGTGCCAGTCGTTCCGACAGCTGACACTTAATGATTTTCAAGGCCCGCCAAGACGCTCGGGCGACATCGTAGCTGAAACTGCCTGTTCGATCAGTATGAAATATGATGTACATGCCAGAAACGGCGTTTACCACCTTGTTTTTCACATCAATCTTGAACTTGACAGGCAACGGTCATGGCTTGACCAGCAACGGCTCATTACTTCTTCAAAAATCGCTGAAGTGTTGCAGCACGAACAAGGGCATTATACCATCAGCTATTTTGAACAACAAGAACTGCAACGTGTGCTCAGCCAATATAATTTTGACCGAAATTACCAGGCAGAAGTAGAACAGATATTCAACCGCATACACGACAAATACGAGCAGTTGAATCTGGATTATGATGATGATACGGATCACTCGCGTAATAGCGTGCAACAGGCAAGCTGGGACAAATACTTTAAGCGAAGATTAACCGGGTATCCAAAACAATTGAATTAATGGCTATTAAACTTACTTTAGGAATTTAAACAGTAAGCGAACGAACAGCCATTAATAAAGGGAGCCGTTTAGCTCAGGATTTTTAACCTGATCAAATGCCTGTTGATTTATAGTCGGAAATATTTAATTGCTCCTTGCAAAAACTGTACTCGTGCTCCTGGTTGGAGCAGATTATGGTCAGACGGCCGGCAGCGAATTGCTCTACAAGGTTCAGGTACCATTTAACGCCCTGCGCATCGAGGTTTGAAGTGGGTTCATCCAGCATCAGCATGGCCGTATCTGAACAAAAAGCCAGGGCCAGTTTCAACCTTTGTTTCATCCCCGAAGAAAAATACCTGATCAATTTATTCTTGCTCGTTTGCATGGCCAGCAGCTCGACCATCGCTCCATTGTCCATCCCAGGCTTCCGGGTTTTAAACTTGAAATGGAAATCGATCATTTCCGTCAGCGAAAATTCTTCGATCAATTCGAGGTAAGGCGCAGCCAGACTTAGATGATTGAATACCTGTTCGGCTTCGACAGGTTTATCTGCCAGGGTATAGGAAATTGTACCGATTGAAGGCCCAAGGCTACCATTTAATACACTCAACAAGGTCGATTTCCCGGAGCCATTAGGACCAAGAACAGCATAGGAACTCCCCGGCAAAAACTCGTAATTGATATCACGGAATATCCAGTCACGGTTAAAACGACGGCCTAAATTTTGGAGAGTGATTTTCATTTTTGGATGAACACAAACCATGTACTATAAAACATGGTCAAGGCCTTTAAATACCGAAGCCTTTCATGATACCGCGTTGTGAGTTGGAAACGAAGTTGATGATCTCGTCACGCTCAACAGTTGGCGCAAATTCAGCCTCAATGATATCCATCGCTTTGGTTACATTGTATTTTCTCAAAAAGATAATACGGTAAATTTCCTGTATCTCATTGATGGTGGCAGCTGAAAAACCCCGACGTCGTAAGCCTACAGAATTGATACCGATATACGACAATGGCTCGCGCCCGGCTTTAGTATAAGGAGGCACATCCTTCCGCACCAATGAGCCGCCGGAGATCATGCTATGCGCCCCGATCTCAACGAATTGGTGCACGGCCGAAGTTCCGCCAATGAAGGCATAATCGTAAATATTGATATGTCCTGCTAATTGTACAGAGTTGGCAATGATCACATTATCGCCGATAACGCAATCGTGTGCAACGTGAACATAGGCCATCAGCAGGCAATTACTGCCAATTGTAGTTGTGTTTTTATCAAGAGCCGTTCCGCGATTCAGGGTTACGCATTCGCGGATGGTTGTGGTATCCCCAATGGTAACGGTACTTGGTTCGCCGCGATATTTAAGATCCTGCGGGGGTGCCGAAATAACTGCCCCAGGGAAAATGCGGCAATTTTTACCAATACGGGCACCATCCATAATAGTGGCATTTGAACCAACCCAGGTACCTTCTCCTATTTCAACATCTTTATGGATCGTAACAAAAGGTTCTATTGTTACGTTATCGGCAATGCGTGCCTGCGGGTGTATGTATGCAAGGGGTTGTATCATACCTCTTTTTCTTCTTTTGTTTTTCTAACAATTTGTGCCATCAACTCGGCTTCTACTACAATACGGGTGCCAACCATACCGATGCCTTTCATCTGCGCAATACCGCGACGAATTGGCGCCACCAGGTTACAGTAAAAAATAATCGTATCGCCCGGTACCACCTTATCCTTAAATCGCGCATTCTCGATCTTTAAAAATAGCGTGATATAATTCTCAGGATCCGGTACTGTATTCAACACAAGGATACCCCCGGTTTGTGCCATTGCTTCTATCTGTAAAACACCCGGGAATAAAGGTGCGGCCGGAAAATGCCCGGCGAACAGATCTTCATTCATGGTCACATTCTTCAGACCTACCACGTGGTTTTTGCTTAACTCCAATATTTTATCGACCATCAGCATCGGTTGACGGTGAGGCAGTATCCGCATGATCTCAACGGTATCATACACCGGTTTCATATTGGGGTCGTAAACTTTAATATGTTTACGGCTGCGCTCTTTTTTGATCAGCGTTTTTATCTTTTTAGCAAATGCCACATTTGCCGCATGGCCGGGCCTTGCAGCCATGATATGCCCTCGTAATGGTACACCAACCAGAGCAAGGTCGCCGATCATATCTAAAAGCTTATGTCTGGCAGGTTCGTTTTGGTGACGGAGCTCAATATTATTAAGGATACCCTGAGGTGCTACTTTAATGTCCTTACGGTTAAATATGCGGGCCAGGTGGCTAAGTTCTTCGTCATCTACTTCCTTGTCGACCACAACTATAGCATTGTTCAGATCGCCGCCTTTGATCAGGTTATGCTTCAACAGCATTTCAAGCTCATGCAAAAAGCAGAAGGTACGGCAGGAAGCAATTTCGGTAATGAACTCGCTGATCGATGAGATACTGGCATGCTGGCTACCCAAAACCTGCGAGTTATAATCAACCATACAGGTAAAGCGGTAATCATCAAGCGGCATAGCCACCATTTCAACCTTACGATCAGCTTCTGAATAATGGATATTGTAAGGTATATGGTAATACTCACGGTCGGCATCCTGCTCTAAAAGTCCTGCGGCTGAAATAGCATTCACAAACTGTATCGAACTGCCATCCATGATCGGGGTTTCAGGACCGTCCATGTCAATCAAAACGTTATCAATTTCAAGTCCAACCAATGCCGCCAGCACATGCTCAATCGTACTTACGCTGGCACCATTTTGCGAAATGGTAGTACCACGCGAAGTATCCGTCACATTATCTACATCGGCGTCAATGATCGGCGAACCCTCGATATCGATCCTCCTGAATTTATAACCGTGATTTTCCGGAGCGGGGTTGAAGGTCATGGTTACCTTTTCTCCGGTATGCAAACCCGTACCTGAAACCGTAACGGGCGATTTGATGGTTTTTTGTTTTACATTCATCGTATTTATAACGGATGCTAAATTGAGTTTTCGTTTAATTTCCGCAATTCAGCAACTATTTTTTCTAGCTCTGCTAATTTCTTTTCCAATTCAGGCAAACGCCCGATCACTACCTGCGAACGCATATGATCATTTAGATAGGTAGCTGGCGAGCCCATCCATTTTTTGTTTTCTTCGGTTATTGATCGGCTGACACCCGATTGTGCCTGTACCTGCGTTCCTTTAGCTATCGAGACATGCCCAACAACACCAACCTGTCCGCCTATGATCACATTTTCGCCAATTTTTGTACTGCCAGAAATGCCGGTTTGTGCGGCTATCACCGTATTTGCACCCAACTCCACATTATGTGCTACCTGGATTAGGTTATCAAGCTTAACACCTTTTCGTATCACTGTCGACCCCATGGTAGCACGGTCGATGGTTGTATTGGATCCGATCTCAACATCATCTTCAATCACAACATTTCCGATCTGCGCTATTTTATTATAAGTACCATCGGCATTCGGAGCAAATCCAAACCCATCGCTACCAATAATGGCACCTGAGTGAATGATCACATTGTTTCCAAGCACACAGTCAAAATAAACTACTACCCCCGGAAACAAGGTAACGTTGTTACCCAGCTTTACATTGTCAGCAATATAGGTATTAGGATAAATTTTACATTGATGACCGATGCTTACACCGGGGCCTATATAAGCGAAAGCACCTATATAACAGTTGTCACCAATTGATGCTGTCGGGTGTATAAAATTTGGCTGCTCAACGCCGGTCTTATTTAATTTTATAGTATTGTATTTTTCGAGTAGTACCGAAAAGGAAGAATAAGCATTTTCTACCCTGATCAAAGTTGCTTTAACAGGTGCGGTAAGCACAAGATCGTGATTGACGATGATGATAGAAGCTTCGGTAGAATAAATAAATTGCTCGTATTTGGGATTGGCCAGAAAAGAAAGCGATCCGATACCAGCTTCTTCAATTTTAGCCAACTTGTCAACGGCGACATTCGCGTCGCCTTCGACTGTTCCGTTGAGCATAAAACCTATCTCCTGCGCTGTGAATTGCATCGGGCAAAGTTAAGTGTAAATATTAAAGCAACAAATTATAAATCAGCCTGCAAAACCGGCGCCTGATCGTCGAAATTAAGCATCAAAAAAGACTTTTAGAGTAACAGGTAATATACTTTTTCACCGTACGCGATAGTGAACTAAAATTTGAATTATCACTCGCCTGCGCTATATCCTGCAACTTACCGTTCTTCATCAAAATGTGGATACTGTCTTCACCCGGTTTATAGGCACTGTTACGGATGGTATCTGTAAACACAAAATAATCAAGCTGTTCATCATTGACCGGCAATTGCTGCCGGGCCCGTTTATTCAGTTCATCTATAAATTTACCTTCCGGCGCATCTATAGTTATTTCAACATGATATAAATTTCTTTGCATCAGCATTTTACAAAGCGTGGACAAAATAAAATCGTCGCAATTTTCCCAAACCTTTATGCCGGCCATAATATCGCTATCGTCGAGGTTTACAAATGCATTAATGTGCACGTCGCTGTCCATAAAGTCGTGCTTAGTTACCGGATCATTCAGGAAATGGCCAAGTGCCGGTGTAGCAAACAGCGTTTTCTTTTCCAGGGAAAGTTCGCGGGCACGTTTTAATATTTTAGCGAGCAATAGTTCGGCTGATACGACAGTTTTGTGCAGATATACCTGCCAATACATCAATCGCCTTGCAATGATAAATTTCTCGATAGAATAGATACCTTTTTCTTCGACCGCAATATGCCCATTGACAACATCAAGCATTTTAATAATGCGGTCAAAACTAATTACGCCTTCAGAAACGCCGGTAAAAAAACTATCACGGTTAAGGTAGTCCATCCGGTCCATATCCAATTGGCCGGATACCAGCTCATGAAGAAAACCTTTATGGTAGGTGCCGTTAAAAATAGCTATCGCCGTTTCGAGCTTACCTTCGTATTGCTGGTTGAGTTTGGTCATCAGCAGTGTCGAGATATCTTCGTGCGAAATACCCTTAACGATGGTTTCTTCAAGGGCATGCGAAAATGGGCCGTGGCCGATATCATGTAATAAGATGGCAATGGCTACAGCCTGTTCTTCCTCCTCAGAAATCTCATGGCCTTTATTACGCAGGGTATCTATGGCAAGGCACATCAAATGCATAGCGCCCAGCGCGTGGTGAAAACGGGTATGTAAAGCACCCGGATAAACCAAATGCGTCATGCCCAATTGTTTGATATACCTCAAACGTTGAAACCAGGGATGCTCGATCAAGCTGAACACTAACCCGTCAGGTATACTGATAAACCCGTAAACCGGGTCGTTTATGATCTTCTTTTTTTTCAATGGATGGCCTCTATGCAAAAATGTCAATTTATAGCAACAATACTCCCTTATTTGTTAATTTTTGTTAATACATTCAATCGCTGATAACATTTGCCTGCTTTAGGGGTTATCTTTGCAATTAAACTATAATTATGCAGGAAACAACCATTTTATGGGCTGATGATGAGATCGATCTGTTAAAGCCGCATGTGCTTTTTTTGAGCGAGAAAGGCTATAAAATTACTACCGTTACCAATGGCAGAGATGCTGTTGAAGCTTTTAAAAATAATTATTTCGATCTTATTTTCCTGGATGAAAACATGCCCGGGCTTACGGGTTTAGAGACCTTATCTGAGATCAAGAGTATCAATAATGATGTTCCCATCGTTTTGATCACCAAGAGCGAAGAAGAATACCTGATGGAAGATGCCATCGGATCAAAAATAGATGATTACCTGATCAAACCAGTAAATCCTAAACAGATATTGCTCACGATCAAAAAACTGACTGAAAACAAAAGGCTGGTAACTGAAAAAACTACTATGGCCTACCAGCAGGATTTCCGCACACTCGGAATGACCCTTAATGATAAATTAAGCTTTCAGGAATGGGTGGATGTATACAAAAAATTGATCTATTGGGAGCTTGAACTTGAAAAATTGGAAGATGAGGGAATGCATGAGATACTCACCCTGCAAAAAGCAGAAGCCAACGTGCAATTCAGCAAATTCATCGAAAAAAACTATACCGACTGGATAAAAAACCCTGATAGCGGGCCGATAACTTCTTCTCAATTATTCAAAAAGAAAGTATTCCCTAAGCTGGATGGCAAAGGGCCGGTGTTTTTTATATTGATCGATAACCTGCGCTATGATCAGTTCAAGATCATTAACCCATTGATCTCGGAGTATTTCAGGTTGGAAGATGAGGACACTTATTACAGCATATTGCCAACTGCAACGCAATATGCAAGGAATTCCATTTTTTCGGGGCTAATGCCGCTGGATATGGAAAAACGTTTCCCAAACCTATGGCAAAACGATGAAGATGAGGGTGGCAAAAATCTTTATGAGGAGCAATTTTTAGGCGACCAGATCAAAAGGATCTTAAGAAAGGACATTAAATTCTCCTACCATAAAATATTAAATATCGACGAAGGCCGATCGTTGAATGAATCGGTAAACAACCTGATGAACAACGAGCTGAATGTGGTGGTTTATAATTTTGTTGATATGCTTTCGCATGCCCGAACCGATATGCAAATGATTCGCGAACTGGCGAGTGATGACGCTGCATACCGCTCTTTAACGCTGTCGTGGTTTGAGCATTCGCCGTTGTTTGACCTGATCAAATACCTATCACAAAAACAGGTAAGGTTAGTGCTAACTACCGACCATGGTACGATCTGCGTGAAAAATCCAAGCAAGATCATTGGCGATCGGAATACCAATACCAACCTGCGCTACAAACAGGGGAAGAATTTGAATTTTAATGCCCGCGATGTGTTTCATGTAAAAAATCCGCACGACATCATGCTGCCGAAATTACATGTAAGCTCAAGTTTTGTATTTGCAAAAAGCGACAGCTATTTTGTTTACCCCAACAACTACAATCATTTCGTTAATTTCTATAACGAGACCTTCCAGCATGGCGGGATATCGCTCGAGGAAATGATCATTCCGGT
>Ga0164297_10004709_pt1 | contig 12072 bp, 6 predicted proteins | sample GEODES058metaG_FD_113539 | JGI IMG/M metagenome (GOLD analysis project Ga0164297, IMG submission 113539) | Dystrophic lake water microbial communities from Trout Bog Lake, Wisconsin, USA - GEODES058 metaG | ecosystem: Environmental > Aquatic > Freshwater > Lake | place: USA: Trout Bog Lake... | reverse complement strand
GCTAGAACTAATCCACAAGTACGATGAATCGCTTTACACAGCAACCGCAATCGGTTGTTTGGAATTAGTAAAGCAACAGTTAATTATTGATGTCATGGAGAGCGAAAATGAATGAAGTTTTAATGTCTGGATTTGGCGTTTCTCATAAAGGAGTCGGCTTAAGTGTAAACACGACACATGATGGAACCACTATCACGTTCACTTCAGGGGATATTATTAAAGATATTTTGACTGACCCTAGAATAACAGACAACGGCAAATCAGTTGGTGAGCGTAATATTGAATGGTTGCACGAGAAGTTGGATGAGTGGATCAACAAACAATTGGAGAAGAACACATGAGACTTAGCATAAAACTTTTTGAAACTCGATATGTATTGAAAATTTTTTTACAAGAAGGTAGAAAAATTAAATGGTTGCCATCGATTTGTTGGGCAAAAATTGGTAGTGCCCTAAAGGAGAAAAACACATGAATGAAATAAAAAAGATGCAGACACCTTGGGACTCAGACAAGATTCTCATGGTGGATATAGGATGCTATGAGCGTGGGTGCGTATGCGTAGCAAACCAGTGGGATGCAAACTATCAAAGCGAGTGCGTACCAATGGTTGAGTATAAAGAATGGGTAGGGTTAACTAATGAGGAAGTCTATGAAATATACAAAGCTACTGAAGAGCTAGTTGGGGAGCATTGGGATAATGGTGGAACAATTCTGATGTTTCCTACAACTTTATACCAAGCGTTTGAAGCCAAGTTGAAGGAGCGCAACAAATGAACATAGATTGCAATTGTGGTTACGAATGGCTTGACATTCATGAGCGTGTTAGGTTTTGCCAAACTGGAAAGATTTGTACAAATCCAAATGAGCGTCCAACTCCAGCGGCTGAAGATGAGCGTTTAAACGATGAAGAAGGACCAGCAGAATGATTATATTTATACTGGGTTGTATATTCGCCTTGACCATATGCAATGTTTATTTAACAAGCAATCCAATTAAGTTTGTAATTGTTTTATCTTTTCTTGTATGTCTTCATGTTAGGTTTCCTTAATAATGACATTCTTTAAAGATTTAGAACGAGGCAAGGATATTGAAAATATAGTATTGGAAATACTAAAAATAAAATATCCTTGTTCTGTAATTGTTGATAAATTCAAAGGCTATGATATTTGGGTTCCTGAAAAACATTACGGCATTGAAGTTAAATACGATCCAATGAGCAATGAGACAGGTAATTTTCTTATTGAAATTGAATTTAATAATAAACCATCTGCATTGATAACAACAAGCGCACATTTTTGGGTTATCTATGATGACTTTAAATTTTTATTTATCGAACCCATGAAAATAATTCAATGTATTTTTTTGAACAAACTACAATTTGCAGAGTTCACCGGTAAGGGTGATGATTGTGCAAAGAAAGCATTCTTGATTAAAAAAAATTTGCTTTACAAATATGGGAAATTAATTGAAAAAAAATGATTGGTTCAACGCCCTGGTAAGCATGGGATGCATTGTTTGTCGAAATGAATTTCAACTTTATAGTCCTCCAGATATACACCATATTCACCGCAATAGCAGAAGGGTGGATGACTTTCATACCATTCCTCTTTGCCCAAATCATCATAGACTAGGTTTAAACAATGAGCAATGCGTATCCAGACATCCGTGGAAAACGGAGTTTGAAAAACGCTATGGCTCTGAATGGGATTTGTACAAGCAGGTTAAGGATTATATTTCTTCTTGTAATCCTGAGCGTTCTTAGTTAAATTAAGTTCATATTGATGAATCAAATCTAGCTTTGCTCTTTTCTGGTCTGGGTCGGTATAGGCTTTGCTTTGTTCAATATACATTCTGTACTCTCTTAATTTCTTAAGTTGAGAATCTACGCTATTGATATAACCCTTAAGACCCAAAAGATTTTTGTGTTCCGTTAGATATTCTTTATAACCCTTAACGTCTTGCGAACGCTCCAAGAAGTTCAATGTATCTACGGTTGTCCTAACTTCTTGCGCCAATTCATGATAAGCCTCAAGAGAACCTGAATCCTGCGCAAAGAATCTTTTAACAACAGGCAATTGCTCAAACCTTGTTGTTGCATTTACAGGCGCTCCTTGAGTCCTAAACACAGAGTCAATCATTTGCGTAGCATACAGTCCCATTGTTCCTGTATAGCCTTGAATAGCATGATCAATCTTTAGTGGCGAATAGCCAAGTTGTTCTCCCATTCTTTTGGCAAATTCTGATGTGCCTTCGTTGTATTGGAATTGAGGCTCAAGGTCTTGTTTACCTCTTGGAACAACAGGCTGACCGGTAAAGAATGAATAGTTAATTGAATTCTCAAAAGAAGGCAAAATAACTTGCGGTAAATTAACGGATAAAGTTGAAGTGACTTGTCTACCCATTGCCTTTGCAAAGTCTTTACCGGTATCGTTACCATAAACAAGCTCCATGATCCGCTCAGGTAAAACTTTAAATATTGTTCCAAGCTCAAAAGGAATAGGGAATTTAAACGGTTTACCATTGATTTGCAAACCTGGAATAATCCAGTAATTGTCTTTGTCGCTTTGGGATAACTTCTTGTACTCAGGTGTATCATGAACCATATACCAGTACATTCCTGTTAAGCCTAGCAACTGCAATGAGCGATTGATGAAAGCTTTCTTCATCATTTCAGAATTTTCTGTAGCCATCTTTCCATACCCGGCTCGGTACAGTAAATCAAGACCCTGAATCCTGGCGTTTAAGAACGGCACTAAAGCAGATACAACCCTAGCCGTTGCCCAACCACCCCTGCGATTAAAGTTCATTAGTTCACCGGCTTGATAAATAGCCTCCGCTTCACTGCCAGTTCTCTCAAGAGTGCGTTTGTAAATTTCTGCACGAGTTGCAAGTTCAGATGATTGAGATGCATGCTCAAGCATATCCCAAAACTTACTTAAGGGTAATGTAGCAACCTCGGTCAATGTTCTATTGCCAGTGTTTTTACGCAACTCCTTGGACACAGCCTTTGAGGATGCAACAATGTCACCGCTGAATTCATGACCTCCCAAACCGGCTTTCATCATCTCAACGGCTTCTGGTGAGGATTTAGCTAAAATCTTTCCAAACTGTTTAAACGAGTCAACGAGTGGCATCATGTCCGTTCCGCTGGTGATTGACGCTGACAGTGAATCCTTTGCAAGGTTGGCTAAAATAAAACCAGGGTCTTTCGTTACCATGTTTCTCAATAGCTGAGAAGGCTTAGAAAGAATATTTAACCAAGGCATTTGCGGAACGTTTAAACCTTTTAAAGCTTCAACCATTAATGGATCAGCCACCCGATAATATTTTGTTTCGCCATTGACTTTAATGTTGACAATGTCTGAGCCTGACTTGATGTCAAACATTTCTTCAGCCGTTCCTAGCTTCAAAGAATCTCTAATGACCCTAGCTCCGGCTTCGTTCTTCATGCCGGATTCAATGGCGGCACGAGCATTGCGAGTAACGGTCTCAAGGAAATCAGCAAGCGGAGCTTCTCCACCCTTTAGTTTTTTGGGCTTGGCTACGCCTGAGATGCTACCGAATATCTTTGGTCCAACGGTATGCTCATCATCCATTTGACGGAAGAACGGGATGTAGTCCCAATTCTCTGTCCATTTTTGTACGTCTTTATCTGAAAGAACGCCTGTGGTCTTCATGTAGTCAACCAAGCCTTTGTTGTAGACCTGGTACTCATCAAAGACTTGTTTAAACATTGGGAATTCTTTTTCAAGCTCTTGCGCCCGTTTAATATCTTCAGGTTTAAACGTTTGCTCTCTTCCCTCGGCGGTTAAACGCTTTGCTCTTTTTGCTCCAGCATACAACTGAAATAACTGAAATATGTATGGATCGCCTTTTCCTGCTTCCATGAGCGGTTGGAGAATAGGTATTAATCCTTTGGTATCTTTTTTAATCGTTGTAAATCCATCTCTGAACTCAGGTATTCCATGCATGAAAGATTGAGATGTAACGTTAGCGCCATTCAAAGATTGCATGACCGAACCAATTGCAGATGTATGCGCAAGCAATGAATCCTTGCCTTCAAGTTCCGCAATCTTTAATGACTGCTCTTCTATAGGATCAAATTTAAATATCAATCCTTGTCTGACCTTACGCCCTAGTTCTTTTCTATAAGCCTCGGCATCAGGACTGACTGCGCTAATAAATCTTTCAACAAATCCCTTATCATCTCGCTTGGTGGTAATACGATCCGCCATTTCATTAATCTCAGGCGACATTCTGTTGCGTAAAGAATAACGAATGTCAGGATTGGCTCTGTCATATGTACCTATATTTCCGGTGGCAGATTTTATTTGGGTAGGATCATAGACTGCTAAATTCTTTTGATCGCCTTCTTTTACGTAGAATCCATCATGACCTAAATCTCTAATTGCCTGTTGTACTTGACTGTTTTCAATAACATTCCAACTTCCACGAGATATAAATCCAATATATTTATTGCCTAAACTTCGACCAAAAGAATCAAATTTTTCATTTAGCTTATCTTTTAAATCACTTAAATGCTCTAAGTTCTCATAATCAAAAGGTTTTTCAGCTCGAACAAAAACAGGCATGATGTTCTGACCTGTCTCCATTTTGTTTGCGATTTCTTCTCTGATTTTGTCGCCAATGGCGGTTGATGTAATTGCCTGCTCAATTGACATTTCTCTCAAAGCTTTTGCGCCTTGCGGATTAATATCTTTATCTTTGAGCGCTTGATTAATTGCACCCTTTACAAGTTTTTCTTTTTCTGCATTGCTTAAGTTTGCAAGGATTTCTTTTTTAATGTAATCCTCTGACATCTCAGAAAAGTTTCTGGCAAATCTTGGGCTTTCAGTTACAAATATAGCTCTGGCTTGTTTTGGTTTAAATATGGATATATCCCTTGCGGTTCCATGATACATAACCTTGGGGTTGCCTTCGCTGTCAACAACTTCGCTGTTGCCAAAGAACTGTTTAAACTCTTTAGTATCTGGAGCACGTAAACTAAGTTTACGGTTTTGTAAATCTGCAACAGTTCCATGATAGTTAGCCGGTACATCATGATTCAATACAACCATCATGCCCATTTTGGGAATGGCATAGCCATCGTAACCGGCATCCACTACGGCAGTTTCAAATGCATTAGAGTCGCCGTTAGATTCAGCCATTAGTTTGCTGAGAACTTTCATAGGCGCTAAGTTCTCAAATGTCTGCGTATAAACATGATGCCCTACGCCGGATTCAACGCTTGGCATTTCACCTGTGTCTTTTGGAATATAGAAGTAAACCCTGCGCTTTATTCTGTCATCCCACGCATCATCCAGTCTTCTTCCTTCAGCGCCCCTAAGTCCTGTGCCGTACTTATCAGCGTTTAAAGTATCTGTTTTGACTTTCCCGTAATGAATGCCTTGATGGGTTACGGAGTCTTCTTGTCGCTTTCCGAAGCTAATTGGCTCCTCAGTGCGTCCACCGGGTCTATTGGTAAGTTCATCAGGTCTAAGTGAGAACCTGTTGCCGATGACTGGTATATCTGATGGCTCTTTTCTGTTGAGTCTTTCAATTGCGCTTTCAACATGTTCACGTAACGGTTGTCCGAACCAAACTGGCTTTCCAATTTTGTTATTGATTCCGTTATTCTGTTCCGCAATGTAGTCATCGTAGTTCTCCTTGCTTATTACAACTGTATCATAGTTTACCATACTAGCATGAGCTACTTCAGGAAGTTCAGATACTTCCGCAACAATAGCATCAAGAGCATCACCTTTTTCCTTAATTATTTGTTTTAATCGCCCTTTTTGCATAAGCTCTGCTCTTAAGCCTTCGTCCCATCGCATAGAAATTTCAGGAACGTACTGCATTCTTATGCCTATGAATTCTCCTTTTTTAGCTCTTGGGTCAACTGCTAAAGTAAAACCATCTTGTCCTTTAGATGTAAATTTTTGCAAAATAGGCAAAACCTTTTGCATGTCTGCTTGGTTTTTAAAATAAATTTCAACGCCAGGTCTAGCGTTTAAACTCTTTTCATTCAATCCTAAAACTTCAGAAACAAATACATCCATTTGATTATCTGCTTTACCTCTTTCGGCAAGAACAGATACCCAATTGGTTGGGTCAAACTTTCCTTTTTCTCCAACAACTTCTGTATCAAATGAATGTTCTACAGTTCCACCGTATAAGCCTTTTGTCGGCTCAACTCTATAAGCAACAACATTTGGGTCGTCTTTTAAAACATTCTCAACTGCGTTTTTTGTGTTATTAATTTTTGCTTCAGATGGAACTGCTTCGCCCTCTTGAACAGAATGACCTGCAATAAATCTACTCTTTGGATTGGCTTCCATGTTCTCTTCAAAAGAACCACCTTCACCGGCTTTGGATGTCCAACCTTTCTTGCCCCATATTTCTTTTTCTGCAAACCATGCGATAGCTTGCAAATCTGGAGGATCAATGTAAATACCTTTTTTCTTTAAGTTCTCAGAGACTTGACGCATAACTTCAGCGCCAAATCCAAACTCTCCGGTTACATCGGTTTTATTTGTGTTCCAAGTTCCAGTAACCCCCTTCTCCGCAGGAGGAGGTATTCTCTTTAATTCTTTGCCAGAAATCATATTTGCTACACGGCGTAGCATCCTTGCCGCCCATACATCGATGGTTGCCATATTGGATTGACCAATTAAATTAAGTGCAAAGTTTCTAGCTTTAGGTGCTTGACCAGGTTCAATATTTCTCCATAAATTAGCCAAAGCAACCATCGCATTTGTGGAATTCATTCCATACAATTTACCGCTTATTTGTCTAATTTTTTCAGCGGATGGATACTCAGATACTTTTTTACCGTCATCAATATAACTAATAAATTTTTCCATTTCTTTGTCAAAGTCTCCTTTTAGGAATCTTTTCATGACATCAATAGAAAATCTAAAGTTTGTATCTACTGGCGTGTTAGGACTTGTTGCGCCAAGTAAATCAGCCAATACATCGCCAAAACCTCCGTACTCATTGCGCAAAGCTTTGGCTACATTTTTATACCAAGCTTGATGAGCAATAATATTTTTTGCATTAATATCACCATTTGCCGCTCTTGCATATAGCTTTTCAATTTCTTTGCCAAACTTATCGGCAACCTTCGTAACCCAAGCCGTATCAATTTTCATTGGGGCTTTTGTTTTTCCTGGAGGAATATGATATCCATATCCAATTGGTTGGTACTTTGGAGAATGAGTTCCAGGAATTACATTCCCTTCTAAATCTTTCTTAAAGTCAATACCAACTGCTTTTAAAGGAGACCATCCTTGACTCTCTGGAAAATAGTTTTTATCGTTTTTTATTTCCTTAATTAATTTATTAATATCTTTTTCTTTTAAACCATATTTTTCAGCATCTTGCCTCAAAGCAGACAACTCTTCATCGTCAACCTTTGCGCCTCTTCCTTTTTTTCTAACTTGTTTATCGATATTTAATTTATACTGTCGTTCTTCCGGAGTTTCTGTTTCTGCCGCTCCAGTCTCAGGATTTAAACTATATTTTTTACCTGATTTAGCGGTATTAATTTTCTCACTTGGTTTGTATTGACCGGCATCAATATTGCTAAAAATATTGTCAGCAGATTCAAATCCATAACCACGGAACACATTACCCAATCGAGTAAAGAATTCACGCACCCGATAAACTAAATTACCAATTAAACCAGCAGGAGCTTTTTTATCAAAATGTTTAAACGCCTCAGCAATAGCCTCTTCATGAATGTAATCATCAAACCCATCCAAAGTCCCGTAAGCATTCTCATACTCTTTCTTGTACAAGTCGTAGAGTCCTGGTTTCTTAATGTAAGTATTGAGCCACTCGCCCTTAGCCTTATCACTGAGTACCGACCATTCTTTGTCTGTAAATGCACCGAGTTCACGCAATGCATGTATCGATTCATGGCGCAATGCACCAAGTGGGTTCTTTGCATCAAGAGCAATAGTAATCAAGCTTTTTACATATTCTCCATCTGCTCGACCATTTTCAATGCTATGCAAAATTCTTAAGCCAACCTTTTCCAATCCTAATCTATTGAGCGTTGGCAATAAGGTTTGGCGTAAAGCTTCTATTTGCTGTCGAATCTCCGGCGTGTAAACGCCAACCTTAGCTAAATTTTCTGATGATTTTTGGATATTGGTTGTTTTGATCTCTATACCGCCAGTTCCACCACGGGTACGCAACTCTTCTTGAGCCATTGCTGAGAGTCGCTTTGGCATCAATCCTTTCTGAGAAGGCGCAGATTCAATAATTTGGTTTAGAGTTTCTTCCGGTAAACGACTAATTGCATAGCGCTCCGCATCCGCCTGAGATGGGAATGTTGCATGCGGTTGATCGTTTTCAAAGTATGTATAGCCTTGAGAAGTAACAGGCTTTGTACCGCTTGGTTTAACTTCTAATGGTTGAGTTAAAACTTCTTTATCAGCATTCCATTTGTCGATGTTACTTTGTAAAACTTTATTTTTTGCATTGGCATCGGCATGAGCCATGTCAATTTCAATTTGATTGTTTGATGTGGCTTCAACCTTTGCCGCATTTTGTAAATTCTTTTCTATTTGATTTGTTGCTTTTGTGACTTGAGCAGAAGCTACAGAAGCCATTCTTTCATTTTGTTTGTTTAAACGATCAAGATGAGCAATTGCAGATTCTTCTGTTGGATGAACGCTTGGATAAACATGACCATCCGCCCGTGCAACTTGATATCCTGCTACGGTATCACCTTGTTTAAACGTTCCAACTCTTATGTCAGGTCCGCCAGGCAATTGAGTAACATCACCAGCCAATCCAATTTCTTCAACATGTGCAGGTCTAACGTTTAAACCTGTTTTCTTAGCGGCTGATTCAGCCATTTTTTTACTTCCGGTGTGGAAATAAACAGTACCATCATCGTTTACAACATCAAAGCGGGGCTTTAATCTAGATTCCAAGTCTCCATTACGAACAGCCGTATCAATCAAAGCCTTGGCATCATGATCATTGGTCAATCCTGTGAAGTCTTTAACTTCCTGAATGACACTAGTTTTGCCCATGTAATCGGTTTTGTTAATGCTTAAAACATCGCTAATACCTTTGATGGCTTTGTCGTATTGTTTTGTTGTGAACCGACTTGCGTTTGTTCCCTGGGGAAGGATGATTGGCTCAGGAGATTTTGGAATTGCAGATAGCGCAGACAACGCAGAATGCAATTGCGGCTGAGACATAGCGTTTAAATCATTTGAGCCAGTTGATCGATACAAGAAATCATTAAAGCCCTGCGTAGTTGTATCAATGTTTTTATCGCTTGCTACATTAAGAACCGCCTCCGGTGTATAGGTTCTATCACCAATAGAACCATTCTTATACGACAGAAGTCTTTCAATTTCTTGTTGAGGAGCACCAGCTTCAACAATATCCTCCAATGATGGATTCTTGAGCGGAGCTTTTCCTTGATCAGATCGAACATCATTGATGTGTTTTAAAAGAGGAGAAGTTAATTCATCCTCAGTAAAGTTTCCTACAGGATTAAGTAAAGGGTCTTTTACAGGAGTTTCTATGTATGGCTTAGACGGAGCGGGAAGAAGAAGCATCTCAGGTACTTTCTTTTCTGTATCTGCCGTCTCAGGTAAATCGGTATCATTTTCAGATTTGTTAAATTTTTCAACACGAGCGTTTAAACGGTTTGTAATGGGTGATGCAACAAACTCAGTTAAATTTCTAGCGCCACCGCTAATCTTTTTAGCAAGACCAGTTTCTTCTGTTCCTAATGCACCGCCCAACGCCTGTAGTCCTAATTTGTAAGGATCAAATTCGCCTTGTTCGTATTGGTTATATCCTTCAAATCCTGCTCCTATTCCTGCGCCAACCAATGAATTGAATGCCGGAGTGGATGCTATTTTTTCAAGTTTTGAAGCATTTTGTTCGGCGGTAGAGCCTAAGAACTTGCTCATACTTGTCATGTTAGATAGATTAGGTCTAACGGCTCCAAAGCCACCTAATATGTTTCCAGCCATGTAAGATAAAGGATGCTCTGCTTCTGTTTGTTCTATTTGCTCTTTGGATTGTCCAATCTTTTTAGCAAACTCAGGAACTTTCTCAAGGGCTTCAGCTTGTCCTTTTTCTGCGGTAGCAGAGCCAATAAGAGCGCCGCCAAGTCCACCCAGAAATTGTCCTGCGGTTTCTAAAACAGGAACTGCTTCTGGACCAACAAATGGAGTAGCCGCTATACCAAGAGCAGTACCAATGCCTCCGCCAATAACTTGACCCACACCTCCACCAATATCACCTACAAAGCCTGGTAAAACACCTCGAACCAAACCTCTAATACCCGCCTGCATTCCGCTGATGGGTTCTTTTTCTTCAATAGGCTTAATACCTAACTCTTCTGGTGAGTATGTTTTTATAGGTGTAATTTCATTTTCATTTATGGGTTTTACCCCAAGTGATTCAGGCGAATAAATCATTGGCATAATTATTTCCTATAGCCACCGGCTTGAACATCATAATGCAAAGTTACACCATCTTTAACAATTGTTTGAGGATAATTTTTTCCATCTTTACCCTTGACAACTGGATTTCCTTGACTGTCAGCTCCACTGGCGGTAGATGGATTTCCTGTGCTTGTACCCATTATTCTTCTTTGTTCTGCCATATAAGCTTCTTCACCGCCTTTATCTTTCCATTCATCTTGAAGCATAAAACTTTTTTGGAATTCTGCTCTAATTTGAGCATCTGTTTTACCAACATTTCCAAGCGTTTTAACAGCATCTACCGCCGCCGCATAAGCGGGTTTTGTAGCATATCGGTCGTAATCAACTGCGCCAGTTGGTTTTCCAGCACTAATTTCATTGGCTTTTGCTTGCCTCATTAATGCTTCCATCTTATCACGTTCAAATTGAGATAAATATTTTTGAACATCTGCATTTGATTGAATTGCGTTTGCATTAACTTGACTTACTTTAGATGTTATATATTTATCTTGTAACTCTGCTAATTTATTCTTTGTATCTTCTTGCTGTTTTTGAGCTTCAAGTATAGCCTTGGCATTTCCTCGTTTGCGAGCCTCATCCTCTTTATCCATTTGCGAATAAAGATTAGCCATTTCTATAGATTGTTTGTTACGTAAATCTTCTTGTGTTTTACCCATAAGTTGACTTGCTTTGGCGCTTTGTCCCGCCGCAAAGCCAAATCCTTTTGTTGGGTCAGCCTGACTAAATGAAGTTAATTGCTCAATCAATCGGTCATAAGCATCATCTTTTTCACTGCGTTGTTTTGCTTCTATAGCTTTATAACGCTCTCTGGTTTCCTTTAATGGGTCTTCAGAAACACCGGCAATTCTATCGGCTTCCTTGTTTTGTTCGTAAAGCTCTTGCTGAGTTTTAGGTTGTTGGAACTGTAATTCCGATGGAATATTATAAAAAGAACTATTCAATAAGTTTTCATTTGATTGTTTTTGAATTTGACTTAAAGGCATGATTTTATTATTAGGAGTATTACTTTCAGCAACACTAGGCAATCCTTGTGGAACCATTGCTATATCTTCACTATTATTGGCATCATCAGCCGTCCAAGTTGGTTCTTTTGATCCTCCCGCAAAAGCAATAATTCCACCCGGCGCAAAGTTGTGTTCTTTAAACATATGAACAGGCAAGGCGGCTAATCCTCCCTTTTTAAACGGCTTAGGAGGGGCTACTTGAGCGGCAGGATTGACTTGAGGCGTTTGTAATTTAGTTGGATCAACTTGATTAGGTTGTTGTGTTAGATTAACCTCATTCGCCTGAGCGGTTAGGTCAGTAGAGGGTTGAGCTTTGGTTGGGTCTACATTCATCATTTGATTTGGATTGGTCAATGAATTTTGTAAACTTTGTTTTAAATTTTGTTGCGGAACATTTTTTGCCGCAAGTTCATTTGATTGAATATCTTTTCTGCGGCTCATTTCCATCAATGCCAACCAAGTTGGGACAACGGCAGGGTCTTTGCCGTTTGAATAATCAATTACTTCTTGCAGTGGCAATGATTGCAGATTTTGTTGTGTTTGAACTAAATTAGGCATGCTCATATTTGTTCCTTAAATTGGGT
>Ga0164297_10004708_pt1 | contig 12073 bp, 9 predicted proteins | sample GEODES058metaG_FD_113539 | JGI IMG/M metagenome (GOLD analysis project Ga0164297, IMG submission 113539) | Dystrophic lake water microbial communities from Trout Bog Lake, Wisconsin, USA - GEODES058 metaG | ecosystem: Environmental > Aquatic > Freshwater > Lake | place: USA: Trout Bog Lake... | reverse complement strand
TAATGGATAAGGGCGTTGATGTTTATACACCTACTGCTGCTGAGTTCGGCCAATTTAGAGCCGCTACGCAACCCCCTGTTATCGAATTTTTGAAAACCAAAATCGATCCAAAGTTGATTGACAGCATCCAAGCTGCAGTCAAGCAAGCTGAAGGTAAGAAGTAATTAACAAGGGTTTTGATTTGTAAACTCAGCCCAGCTTTAGGCTGAAATTTGCGGATCAAAACCCTCAAATGTCTTTGTACTAACCAGTAAGGGACATTATCAAATTTACAACTCACCTGCCTCTTACGCCCCCCGTCCCACCTTCGCTCAAGTACTCTCAAGTAGGGTTTACTGACGGGTCGGAGTAATTTAAATGCGTCAAAAGGTCTCAGCTCAGGGGAGCAAGTTATTTGACACACCCCAAAATGCCCCACCCTCAAAGTCAAAAGTGACAGATAAAAATTAAGATTTAAATGTGCTTAATTTACTACAAAAGTAATCTTTATTGAGTACTCAGTGGCAATTCTAATGAATTAAAGGCCTAATAAGTGAGATACTAAGAACGAGACAAAAGTTAAATTCTTTGTTTTTACGTAACTGAACTCTTTATTATGGTTGCAAACGGCAGTAAGCAAAGAAATAAGAAGCAAAATGAATCTGGCTTAATTGCTTGGTTTAGGGGCCTGTTTAAAAAATCAGAGGTCTCGCCCCATCTCATGTCCTTTGAGATTGATGAACTTACTAAGAAGTTCAAAATCAACGAAGAGGCTAAACGCTTAGGCAAGATGGGCTTGCCCGCTTTTCATGCCAAGGAGTTGACGAGCGTCGAGACCGAGTTACTTCGTCATTTAAATGTCCACCGCGAACAAATTCTCGTCAGCGCTGAGAATGAAATTGCATTATTAGATAGAGATTTCACGAACAAAGAGCATGAGTATCAACGTTATTTGACTCAAAGCTTGAGTGTCGAGTTTGAGCGAAAAGCCAGACAAATCATGGACACCCAAGGGGCTTGGCTTAAAAAGTTAGCCTCTAACGCTATTGCAAATATCAAAGAGCTTGAGATCTTCAGGGAAGAGAACAATTTAAAGCGCCAAGCCAACTATCCAGAAAAATCACAAATATTTTTCCGCTACACCCTTCTTCTCATTCTGATTGCGATTGAGGGCACATTAAACGCTAGCTTTTTCTCTGAAGGTGTCTCCACTGGACTTATTGGTGGTTTCGTTTATGCAGCGTCACTTGCGCTGATTAATATTGCGGGTTGCTTTTTCATTGGGAAAGTAGGTGTAAGGTGGATCAATCACAATAAGCTATGGGGAAAAATCATCGGCTCCCTAAGCTTATTGATCGCAGTGCTTTTCTTGAGTTCTATGGCATTGTCCATTGCCCATATAAGAGAGGCTATGGCAACTGGGGTAGACAATCCAACACAAGCTGCATGGAACATGATGCAAACGAGTCTTTGGACCTTTAAAGACTTAACCTCATGGTTTTTGATTATGCTCACCCTTGGTTTTGGCATTGCCGCTGTGGTTGACGGTGTCTACATTGATGATATTTACCCAGGTTACGGCAGTATTTTTAGGCGTACTGAATCGGCAAAAGAAGAGTTTGAATCTGAATTTGAAGACATTCGATTTGAGCTTGAAGAGCTAAAACAAGAAAAACTTGATTTCATCGATCAACAAGTTGACACATGTAATGAACTCTTATTTGCTGTTCAAAATCTTTTGGACATGAAAAGATCGATTATCAAAAAGTATCAAGACAAATTAAACGACTCTGAAGTTGTGCTCTTTGCAACCATCAGAAAGTTCAGGTTTGAAAATGAAATTGTTAGAGAAGATGGTCTGATTCCTGCTTACTTCAATACCATGCCGTCATTAAATCCTATTTCACTTCCCAAAATGGAGCAAACCCGTGAATCGGCATTGATAGGGAAGCTCAATGATTTGATTAGAAATCACGAGAGAACAATCTCCAAGCAAAGAGAAGAGGTTTATCAGGTATTTGAGAAATTTGTATCCCAGCTCAACCACCTAAGGTATTACTAAACTAGCTATGCGACGCAAAAGTAAATTAGCCCAACAAAGAGCCCGAAACCACACACTCATGGGTATAGGCTTTATTGTGGCCATAGCCTGCGTGGTTGCAGGGGTTATTTGGTGGCTTGGACAACGTCCCCAGCCTTTGGACTCGGCAACCCTTTGCCCTGTGTCTGGGCCGCTTGGACACCAAGTCCTATTGGTTGACAGAACAGATCCTTTTAATCCCGCACAAAAAGCCGCTTTCGACAATTTGACCAAAGACATGGTGGAAAATCTACCTGTCGGCTACATGTTCTCTGTGTTCGTTTTAGGCGATGATTTCAAGGCCGAGACTAAACCGCTGATAGAGCTTTGTAATCCTGGCACAGGCGAGGACAAGAGTGACTTAACTCAGAACACCAAGGCACTCAGAAAACAATACATGAGCGGCTTTATTGAGCCACTGGAGAAAGTCACGACTGAGTTGTTATCGGCTAACGCTGCCAAAGAGTCACCCATCCTAGAAATGCTTCAATTGGTTTTCTTAAACTCAATTCAAGCACATAAAACTCAGGGTCCGATAACTCTTTACGTACTATCAGATTTAATGCAGTTCAGCTCAGCACTAGATATGTACAAGTCCGCGCCGGATTTTGAAAAATATCAGGCCACATACACCGCTAAAAAACTCTGGGTCGATTTAAGCTCAGTTGATGTGCACGTTGTTCTTTTGAACAACAATATAAAAAATCAAAGTCCCTCCTTCATGCAGTTTTGGAATGCATATTTCAAACGTGCGAATGCAAAATCACTAGACATATCAAATCTACCCGGATAATTTAATTATTTATGAAGGATCACTACAAAATACTTGGACTACTTAGGGAGGCAGATGAGGTCGTTATAAAGGCTGCATATAAAGCCTTGGCACAAAAATATCATCCAGATAAGCACCCAGGTGAGAAAGCCGAATACAACAAAATAATGAGCGAGATTAATGAGGCTTATGCGGTCATAGGCTTTAAACACAAGCGTAAAGATTACGATCTTAAATGGGCAAGAAGTGCTCAAAAGGGGAAATCTCAAAAACCAAGAGAAGACTCCGCTCCAAGTAAAGAGGAGCCCAAACACCATAGCGGTAGCACTCACAAAGAGCATGAACACAACCACCACACAAAGGAGAAAAATGCTGAACACGAGCATATTCTCAAGAAATTACACAGTAACCAAATGGATGAGTATCAATTGATTGAGCTTTTTGAAAAAGTTTTCTCTCTAAAAATCCAAATAACCAGCGGTTACATCAACAACTACTCTTATACCAAAGACGATAAAGTGCATAGTGTTAATTTTGAAAAAATCAAACTTGATTTGATCAATCACTTAACCCAATAACCTACCTTAAGAAGACTTCATATGCCTTACCCATTTGAATATGCAGTAGTCAATAAATCAGAGGAAAAACTATTTAGGGATAAGCTACCCCATGTCAGCTCCTCTATTCCCGAACTCTTTAGAACCATGAGCATTGCCTACAGAAGCATTGAGCAGCGCAATATCTACGGCAAGTACGGAGGACTTAGAAGAGATAATGGTTTTGAGACATCGCTCAATTTAGTCTGGGTCGCAATGCTCAACGACCATATCATCGGAATTGACGCAGATATATCGACCTATGTTGACGTTTTAAGAGCGCTTTGCCTCAAGTGGTATCAATTCGGGAATAGTTTAGATGCTTGTCTATTTTTTGGTTATTATTTTTACCTCTTCAACAGCCAATCAAAGTTTATTGTTAGAGATCAAATTAAAGATTTGAAATTCTTAATTGATAACGCCAACAGGACGACGCAAGACCCGGCAACCCTATCCCTGATCAAGCCAAGTTACTCCGGAGCTTGGTATCAAACCGACCAAGGCATTGGGGACAAGATGAGCAATATCTTTATAAAAAACGGGGATCTCTCAAAAGTAGGATTACCCCTGCCCGGCTATCAACTCACTTTTAGCGAAACGTATCAATACGACCTAAGAGCACCTCATTTCATAAGCGAGGAACAGATCGAAAAACCCGTTATTCAAGATGGTAAAGTAATCATCTCTTGCCCTAAATGCCGGCAAAGGTGCAGAGGAGCCAAGTTTGAGCACATTGAGATGACTTGCCCTAAATGCTCACAAAAGTGGACTCAAAAAATTTAAAACCTTAACCCGGTTAATGCCCTAGTCGAGACTAAGTTAATGGCATCAGAAATCGAATCCCGCAACTCTGGCAACTAATAAAGCCCTAGCAGCCAGCGTGGCTCCTGGCTACCCACTAAGCTACTACGTTAATCCACTGCCCCTGGGCAGGGGCGCTCATTAAATTGCGCTGAATGTCTTGCAAAGCAGTTTGCAGAGTAGATGCAGTTACTGTAGAGGTCAGCCCCATTGTTGCAAACAAGCTATTCGCGCTTTGAATCAATGAGTCAAGTGCAGCAATTGAAGGACTGATGCCAGTACCGCCAGGCTGATCCACACCTTGAGACTGAGTAACTGCAAGCATCTCAATCATGGATTGAACGCTTGAATAAACGCGCCCCACTACCCACCCGTGAGTATTCGAAATATTTTGCGCAACCTCTTGTTGCTGGGTTGTTGTGCTATTTGATTGAGTAGACGCGCCGCCAACCCCAACATTAGCACTGCTATTTTGAGCTGAAGTTAAAGAAGTGGCACTCCCATCAGCTACTGGCGCCGGCACCGAATCTAAGCCCGGCAAGTAACGATCATATGACTGATACAGGTCGGTTGTAGGGGAGTTAACCCCGCTTTGGTTGGCGGTTGTGTTTAGTGAGTTAGGCGATAGAGCTTCAGGACTCGACTGGGACGTGATAAATTTAGCCGAAGCGTTAATGGCTTGATCAACTGAGTTTGATCCGACTATGGCACTTTGGGGATTGAGCGCGTTAGCGTTGCCCAAATGACTAAGCAAGGCAGGCGACGAGACATCCTCTTGGGCCGATAAGTTGGTTTGCGATTGAACCGTAAAAATCAATGAATTTACAAAGGAGTTGATCTGTGCACCTGCAGCATCAACCATACTTCCTGGAGAAACTTCGTTTGCTAGTAAAGCATTCACATTGCTGCTGGGACCAATAGACTTGGAATTGGCAACTTGAACATTCAAGGCTTGAACGATTGAATTTTTAATAACGGAGAAAATCTTAGGGGATACGATCGTAGGATCTTGATTGCTTTGATGCGTTAAAGAATTCGTATTACTGCTTGAGGCCACACCTACTGCGTTGCTGGTGACGTTGCCTTGAACGGAGTTGATATCAGACTCCAAACTAGCCATTAATGCATTAGGACTGGCTAGGTTAGAGATATTTTGATTTCCAGTGTTTGACAAATAGGAATTGATCACCGAAGTGCGAACGCCAGGCGCACTGGGCTCCATATTGATGATGTCTAGTCCCTGGGTCAAGGAACGCGAGGACATGAAGGTCTGAGCAAGCATAGGATTGCTTGATGACCTAGAGTACGGGGGTATTACGTTCATGACTTTATGACGATGACTAAAACACTAGGTTTTAAAAGGATCCCATGATACTTAATTTCACAAGATTTAGAAAGTGCTTTTCATCACTTTTTCGCCTTAATGTTTGAATACTCTATCAATATGACTGTGATTTCACGTAGCCCATTAAGTGCCCCCTGATACTTGCGGACCTCCTAACTAGTCAAGAATCACCCAAAAACCGCCAAAAAACAGCTGATTTAGGCTTATTTTGAGCAAATTTAGCCATATTAGACGCTCAGGGCAGAATTTGCGAGGCGAAGGGCTTAACATTAGCCATGAAAAGAACATTCCAACTCCAAATAGAGGGTAAAAAGCCCGAGCGCGTCTTGGACTCCATCAAGCATGAGGTCCGTAAATACCTAAAACGTGAACGCAGACGCCTACTCCCCCTCGGTACAGATTACTGGGACTTTGACTGTAAATTCGGGGTCACAGAAGAGTCCAGCGAGGTCGTCCACCTGTCAGCGATCATTACGCGTATTGACGAGATTTCAAAAGCCAACGGAACTCAGCTTTATGTTGAGATCATAGCCAAGGCCGTTAAACGTAAACCCAGAGTAATTACTCACGGTAGCGAGGATGAAGGGGAACTTATAGAGGGTCAAACGCAGCCCAATGAATCAAACACTCCTCAGCCAAATACCCAACCAGTTGCTCAGTAAAGCCTTTGCTCACTCTTGATCACCCTTGGATGCGCTCTGGCATTCAACTCCAAGCATCCTCCATTTAAAAAGGCCTTAACCTGCTAAAACGGTTAAGGCCTTTTGCTGGGTAACTTCAGTATCAGAACGCCAAGGGGTCAGGACGTACTTGAACCTTGAAAATTTTGGGTGGTGTATCTTTGTTACCGTCACCACTGTGAAAGTTAGCACGAGTTCCAGATGAGGTCCAAATTCCCTTACCCTTCCAGCCTTTGGTTGCATCATCAATTCTTCCGTCCACATTCTTCGTAAAGAAGCCCAGTGGGTAAGGAACATGAAGGGTTACCATCTTTCCATTGACTAATGCAACAAGTGCCTCGCCACCGTTGGAGGATGCAATTGGTACATCACGACCGAGTCCAAGTGTATTAAATAGGTCAACCCAAATGTAGTAAGCCCCGTCAGCACTCCCACTAGCGTCATCTACGTTTTTAAACTGTGGGCCAGGAAGCCTAAATAGAGTCCATCCTTCTTGGCACTGCTTACCCTCTGCGGTGCTGGGGCCGTTGAGCGGTCCTTTGCACTTAGATCGATCAAAGCTTGCCATATGTCCGCTGGAAAGAACTGTCCAGACAACACCCTTGGAGTCGATATCAATACCGCGCGCTCCAAACGTACCTTGTGGTGGTTGGTAAACTTCGGCAAGAGCTGTGTGTGTGGGATCTGAACCTGGGCTTAGCCGAATAATATAACCGGGCTGGTCGATTCTAGAGAACCCAACATCCATTGACTGGCCCCAGATCGCATCATCCACGGGGGAAGACTGCACGCCGTAAAAACCAGCAATGATGCGTTTGTCCTTAGTTGGATCGAGCGGCTCTTTAGCTTCAACATAGTCATCACGTTTGCCGTTTCCATTGGTATCGATAATGAGAGGGGTCCAACCCTGAGATTTTTGCTCGTCCCTTGTCTCAAGAAACATTTTCGTGTTCAACCAACCCACCACTGGGGCTGCAGCCCCACCAGCGCTGGTCCAAAGCGTGTTGTCCTTGTCGCGGCCAAAATACAAATGTTGAGTCGTAAAACACGTATTGATCAAGACCCATTCCTGTGTCTTAGGATCGTAGACTGAGAGCTGTCTGCTTGATGAGTTCAGCGGAGCCACTTGAGCAGAGGGATGCGCAGATCCCTTCTTACAAAACTCTGGATTATCCTCACCCCGGTTCCTTGCAGCAAACCAAAGCAGTCCCTTATCGTCCCAGATCAGATTGTGGATACTGTCGTGTCCATCCCATATCGGCTCATCACCCCAGTAAGCAGAGGTCGAGCGAGGTAGGTCAAGCGATGATGGTGTTTTAGCAGCGGCGTAAGGCATGCGAATAGCTGAGGCCACATTAGTCGATGGGTTAAGCGTTGGCACTAAATCGGTACTCTCCTCTGATGCTCCGTAGATCAAACCATTTGCATTCAAAGTTGGATTACGCTTATCTGTTGAGATTGCATCATGCATGTAATGCTTGGGGGTTGACCAGTCCCACATGGTGTAAACAGCGTTGCGCTCAACGCCCTGGGGTCTCTCGGGTTTGGCAAATGGCACCTCGCCTTTGGCAATTCTGTCTGTCCAATCTGCATACATTTTGAGTCCACGCTCAGGGCCAAGACGCCCAAGAGCCAATGCCATGTTGGTCAATGCTTGACCAGCTTGGGTGCGCTGTGCCCACTGACCAAAGCCATCGCCTGGATGTTGGGATTTAAAGAGCTCAGGGACCTCTCTCACGCCGCGTGTACCAAGGGCGTGACAGGATTGGCAGGAGTTTTTCATGGTGTCTAACCAAAAGGCCTGTGACTTCATGAAAGTTGGTATGCCGTTACCTTTCTCGCCGGTGCCAGGAAATTCGCTCGCCTTTGGCACATCGATCATGGAGTACCAGTACATACCTGGGTAATACTGGGCTGCAGCTTTCTCAGAGGGAGCCACAACAGCGGTTAACTTTAACTCTTGACCTGGGGCTGTATTAACCTTGGGTGAATCGATCAGTCCATACCCACGGACCCAAACTTGATATTTGGCTTTAGGTAACTCAGGTATGACGAATCGACCCTGATCATCCGTTGCAACTATCTTGGCAAACTTGGTTGGCAAGTCCGAGGTTTCTGCGATCACCCACACCCCAGCCTCAGGCCCCTTTGGGCCGCGGACAACACCAGCAATTTCTTTGTTGGTGATTTTGGCCCATGGTGCGGCTTGCAAACTTGCGCTTAAAGCGAAAGTGGCAATACCAGCCAATAAAGCAACAGTTGATTTAAGTCTCAAGTCGTCTCTCCAGTGATTTGATGATTAGAAATGCTTTTAATTTAAAACACTTTCAAACGTCCAAGGTGCCCCAGCGCAGAAGTGTAAAAGTGGCCCCACAGCATGATTTATCTGTCGAGCCAGCATCAATCCAAAATATTAACACGCAGGAATTAAATTTTTATACGTTAAAACCAAGGCGTTCATGGGATAAACCATTAGCCCAAAAGGTTGGTTTCATACCGTAATTACTTTTAAGGAGTGAATCAATTTTTTAGGTATTTCAAATAAGCTTAGTGATTGAGCTAATCTTTAAACCGGTTGGTGATGGGATAGCGCCAATCCTTACCAAAGCTTCTGTGCGTAATTCTGATTCCTATTGGGGACTGTCGTCTCTTGTACTCACTTATCTTTATTAATCGCGTCACACGCTCAACGTCGGCCCTTGGGAAACCGGCTTGAACAATTTGCTCAACGTTCATATCTTCTTCCATATAGCGCTCAAGAATAGCATCAAGCACCTCATAGGGCGGCAAACTATCTTGATCCGTTTGGTCTGGGCGAAGCTCTGCGCTTGGAGGGCGGGTAATGATCCTCTGGGGTATTGGATTGGCACCCCTTGCAAATGGATCATTCTCATTTCGCCACCGTGCCAAATTAAAGACCATCATCTTGGCAACATCTTTGATGACGGCAAAACCACCCGCCATATCCCCGTAAAGCGTGCAGTATCCGGTTGCCATCTCACTCTTATTGCCCGTCGTTAGAACGATGGAACCCTTTTTATTAGACAACGCCATTAAAAGCGTTCCTCTGATGCGAGCTTGGATGTTCTCCTCCGTTGTGTCACTTCTTAAACCTTCAAACTCGCCTTTGAGGGAGCTTAAAAATGCATCAAATTCAGGTTTGATACTGATCTCATCATACTGAACGCCCATTCTTTGTGCCATCTCTTTTGCATCGACCCAACTGATCTCAGCGGTGTACGCAGACGGCATCATCACCGCCCTTACCTTCTGCGGACCCAGCGCGTCCACAGCAATTGCAAGCACCAAAGCTGAATCAATCCCACCCGAGAGGCCAATAATGACACCTGGAAATCCGTTTTTACCAATATAGTCTTTTACGCCAAGGACAAGTGCACGCCAAAGATCAAACTCAGTACTTCCTCCATCTTCCACCTTGGCGACTAATTGAGGGGACTTTGAGTTGTTTGAGATTGCAATATCGAAATCTTCCTCCTCAAAACTTTTAGCTCGCCCAACCAATTCACCCGTTGCACTCAAGACAAAAGAGCGCCCTTCAAAGACCACCTCATCTTGTCCCCCGACTAAATGAGCGTAGATGAGCGGAAGCCCTGTCTGGGCTACCCGGCTACGCATAGCCTCCTCGCGCTCCAAGCCCTTACCCACATGGAAGGGGGAAGCGTTCAAAACAGCAAGCAACTGTGCCCCCTGTTTTACACAGCTTTGCGCGGGCTCTTCAAACCAAGCATCCTCGCAAATCAGCAATCCCACCTTTACACCTAAGACCTCGAATACACAAGGCTCTGTGCCAGGTGCAAAATACCTTCTTTCATCAAATACTTGATAATTAGGTAACTCACGCTTAGCGTAGGATGCAACCACTCGACCTTCGCTCAAAACACTGGCCCTGTTTTGGCGCTGTGCGGTGCTGACAGAGCGGGTGCGTAGGTCCCCACCTGTTGGGTGGCCAACGACAACGTGAAAGTCTCTTAGGTTCGCCAACTCTTTGCAGATACGAGCCAACTCGCTATCACAGGCCTTTATGAAGGAAGGTCTCAAAAACAAATCCTCGCAAGCATATCCGCAAAGGGAGAGCTCTGGGGTGAGGAGCAGTCTCACACCGCGTTCATAGGCCCGGCGTGAGGCATCAATTATTTTGTCTGCATTGTTGGAAATATCTCCAACCACAAAATTAAGTTGGGCAATACAGATTCGGTCAAGTTGAAGGGTCATAATTTAGAACAAAACAAACTTATAAAAGATTCATCAAAATATCAACATTTAATGCAACACTTGATCACTTCGGTGCGATCAGGTGAAAAAAACCAAGTACGCTTCAGCTACCCCACTTTCATAAATGAGTCTTAAGTAAAAATGCAGCCGACGCCATCCGAAACATCAGAACTCCATGATTATGACATCCAAGTTCTAAAAAGCACGCGCGACATAGACCCCTTGGAGTGGAATTCACTCCTAAAGATTCAACCCACCCCAACGCCCTTCATGAAGCACGAGTATTTGAGTGCGATGGAGCTGAGCGAGAGTGCCACTGCCCAAACGGGCTGGATTCCCAAGTTTATAACCATACGTTCAAAACAGTCGTTGATTGCTGCATGTCCCCTTTATCTAAAAATGCATTCCTACGGTGAATTTGTCTTTGACTGGGCATGGGCCAATGCGTACGAGCAACACGGACTGGAGTATTACCCCAAAGCCCTTGTAGCGGTTCCGTTTACTCCCGTTCCAGGAACGCGCTTGATGGCAAAAGATGATCAAACTCGTAGCCTACTCGCTGCGGCAATAAAGGCTTGGACCCAAAAGGAAGGTCTGTCCTCTGCGCACCTGCTCTTTGGCTGTGCGCAGGATATCAAGGCATGCGAAGCGAATTCTTATTCGCTCAGGCACACGGTACAGTTTCACTGGCAAAACGCTAATTACAAAGACTTCGCTGACTTTTTAAGCAGTCTCAATCAGGAGAAAAGAAAGAAAATCAAACAAGAGCGAGCAAAGGTTACGAAAGCGGGGGTAAGCTTCATCTCTAAATACGGCTCAGAGATAAATGACGAGGACTGGTCATTTTTTTATAAATGTTATGAGCGTACCTACTTAGAGCATGGAAATGCGCCCTACTTAACACCTGATTTTTTCAAACGTATGCAACAAAGTATGCCCACCAATTGGGTGCTGTTTATTGCAAGCAATGAGAGAGGCGATCGAATTGCGAGTAGTTTGGTGGCTGTGTCGGATGAAGTGCAAGAGGCACAGATATCCGAATCTAAAGAAATGACCGGCTCAAGGGATTCAAATCTCGCAACAAATGAGCGTTATCACCGAGTTGCATATGGTCGCTATTGGGGCGCCTTAGAGCGGGTAGACTGCTTGCACTTTGAGGCCTGTTATTACCAGCCCATCGAATGGTGCATCCAAAACGGAGTTCAACGATTTGAGGGTGGAGCGCAAGGGGAGCACAAGATGGCTAGAGCCCTACTCCCAGTTAAAACCAGTAGCGCCCATTACCTTGTTCACCCCTCTTTTGCATCTGCGGTAGATAATTTCCTAAACAGAGAGGAACAAGGAATTGAGAACTACATGGAGGACTTAGAACGCAGAACCCCCCTTAAATTAGGGGGGTCTCTCAGTAGCTAGAAAAATTTATGAGTTGCTTGGGCCTTTATCCTTGAAATGAGTAAATTCCAAGGAGCCAATGGCTGATAACGATAGCGGGCTATGCTTTATTTTGTGCGTTGTAATTGGCAATTCCGTCCATTAACTCTTTTTTAGCAGACTCTGGACCTTCCCATCCAATAATCTTGACCCACT
>Ga0164297_10004707_pt1 | contig 12074 bp, 15 predicted proteins | sample GEODES058metaG_FD_113539 | JGI IMG/M metagenome (GOLD analysis project Ga0164297, IMG submission 113539) | Dystrophic lake water microbial communities from Trout Bog Lake, Wisconsin, USA - GEODES058 metaG | ecosystem: Environmental > Aquatic > Freshwater > Lake | place: USA: Trout Bog Lake... | reverse complement strand
TGTGCCACTGCCAAAATTAACAATATCACCGGGAATAAATCCATTGGTAACTAACATATCTATACCACGTACAAAGTCGTCAATGTAGATAAAATCGTGTACTCCATCATACAATTTCATGGGCTCGTTTTTAAAGAACGCACGATATAATGTAGGGAACAAACGTCTTTCTTTTTCGTATGCTCCATAACCACTGTAGATACGTGCCACACAAATGTCCAATTTGAATTGTCTAGCATAACCTTGGCACAGCAATGTACCAGCACCTTTGGTGGCTTCGTAAATGTTCAAGGGATTGATTCTATCAGTTTCTCGTGAGGGGCGAGATAAATCGCCGTACTCACTGCTGCTACCAATATGTATCATACGGGTAGCGGGATTTTCGCGTACCCATTCTAGTATTTCGTGCGTCATACCAATATTGGTATCGTACATGTTTTCGGTATTATAAATTTCCCCAGCACAGTGAATTATTAATTCTGGCTGGAAACTGTTTAAATGACTTGATAATTTAAATCCTCTATAGCAAGGATATACTACGTCACCTTTATTGGTGTAGTATTCGCATAAGCTAAGTCCCAAAAAGCCTGCGGCTCCGGTAATTAATATTTTCATCTAACAACCTGTTTGGTTAATTCTTGTGATCTCCACATGCGTATAGGTTTATGTAATCCCGGCCAATGAACAATCCAGTCACCGGGTTCCCATTTACCCGAAGTCCCCAAGATGTCAACTCTGCAATCACAGTAGTCGTAAACTTCAGGTTCGTAACTGTTCATTTCACGTTGCGGAACAATTTTTACAATATCAGTGTGAGATTCGATCGTATCAATAATAACTTGTTGTTCGGCCCACTCAACAGTTTTATACTCGGGCTCTTTATCCATTATCATTTGTAAGTATACACGACCTTGTTCACTATTGCGAGCTAAAAAATTACCAGCATTTAAATTCATACGATCAACTGGAATTATAAAATGGTAGTCGTTATCAATTTTGTCAGTCATCGGGATAGTTAGGTTTGTAATCATAGCATCACATTCACTAAACAACAACCACTCAATCTCGGGGTGTTGTGTAAACAAATCTAGCACATACCCAATCTTGTTGAACCCCATGCTTTCACTATATTTCTTTTCTTTAAGCACAAAGAATTTGTACCCGTGTAAATCGCAGTATTCTTTTTTGGTTGCATCAGTAATGTCTGCAAGATCTTGATAGTTGTCTAAGTTGATTGAAGCTACGGCGTACATAATATCCTTAAAATTTGACGTCTAGTATTTATTATGCTTAAATACTCGTATGAAAATATACGATTGCTTTACGTTTTATAACGAACTTGATTTGTTGGAATTGCGCTTACATGAATTATATAATAGTGTGGATCACTTTGTCATTGTTGAGTCTAACCAGACATTTACAAACAACCCTAAACCATTTTTATTTGATGAAAATCGAGCAAGATATCAGCAGTGGGCAGATAAGATAATACATGTACCAGTTACTAACATGCCGGGACACATAAATCCTTGGGTAAATGAAGAATTTCAACGTAATGCCATCGTGCGTGGCATTGTCGGCGCAGACAAAGAAGACATTATTGTAGTCAGTGATGCAGATGAAATACCACGGGCTGCCGCAGTAAATTATATAAAAAACAGTCAACAAGCATTGTTTGCACTGCGCATGCCTTTGTTTAATTTTAAATTTAATTACATGCGAAGTACTGCTGGCAACTATGACGTCTGGGCAATGGCCGCAACAGCCGATGCATTTGACGACATTACACCAAATGCGTTACGCAACATGCGATTTAGTTTCATGTCACTGCCATACCAGTACAGCAACGACGGTTGCGAAATCGTCGAGCACGGGGGCTGGCATTTTGGATATTTGGGCGACAACCAGTTCCTAATAGATAAAGCACAGAATTTTAGTCATCAAGAAGTCAATCGTCCGGATTTTATTGCACAGATAGATGTTGATACTGCCATTGCCAATAGAACCGAGTGGGATTTGAGTTCACCCAATAGATACGAAATTGTACAACTTGATTCTTACTTTCCACAAGAGCTACTGATCAACACCGAAAAGTATTTGCCTTGGATTTTGCCCAATACGGAACTGCTGGCACTTGACATATTGCCCGACTACCCTTACAATACATAAAATGAAACCACTTATTATATTAACCAGTGCTCTAAACACAAAGTTTGGAGTACACACAAACGAACAACGTCTCCAGCAAACACTAGACAGCGTTGCCAGCATTAGAAAATACGCACCCACAGCCAAAATAGCCATTGTTGAAATGGGCGGCATTCCGCCCACTGATGATCAAATCAATACTTTATCTTCTACAGTTGACTACTACTTCAATTACACCAACGATGAAGATGTACAAGGCATATTCCACAGTTCTGATAATTGGGACATGGTAAAAAATACAACCGAAGTAATGGTGTTTGGCAACTTGCTAGAACGGTTAATTGAAGACAAAACAGTTGACCAGTTTGATCGTATCTTTAAGATGAGTGGTAGATATCAGCTGACTGAAAATTTTGATCCTGCAGTATATGACAATTTGTTTGACAGAATTGTTGTGTTGCAAAAAAAGCATAGTCAATTCCCGCCGGGGTTGACTGGATTGATATTGTTTCAATACATGAGTAGATTATGGTCATGGCCCTCCAACCAAACACCGGCCATATTAGATTCATATCTCAATGGATTTGCTGCAATGGCCACTAGAATTGCCGAAGGTGGCTATTTTGATATTGAGCACATGTTGTATAAATTTTTACCCCCGGATCTAGTCACAGAAGTACCAGTTGTGGGGTTGCGTGGATTACTTGGACCGAATGGAATAGAAATTGAAGATTGATCAACCTATAGACATACTTGTGCAACGTCGTGGAGCGATTGGCGATGTTATTATGACCACGGGTGTAGTACGAGAATTAAAGAGACGATATGGATCTAACGCAAATATTGATGTGGCTACAGACTGTGCTGAAGTATATCGCAACAACCCGCATATTAGAAATATTTTTCCAGTAGATCAAATACCAGTTTCAACTAATTGGCAACTGTACATTAACTTAGATGATGCGTATGAAGCCAATCCCAAAAACCATTACCTTGACAGTTATTTTTATCGGGCGTTTGGGGTGACCACGCTAAACCAAAGTGTAGAATTGTTTCCCACTGATGCGGATCAAGCACAAGTACTTGAGTTTCGAACCAACAATGATTTACTTGACAAGTACATAGTAATTCATATGCGTAGATGGAATTGGGAATTTAAAAATGTCAGTTCTGATGTATGGTACTCGGTATTTGAAAAATTGTTTACTGAACGCACAGACTTTAAAATTGTTTGTGTCGGTGGTAATACTGACTTATTTGTTGACCATCCGTTATTTGTTGATGCACGACAAATATTTAACAGTCAACAAATAAAACATTTATGTGATACTGCATGTGCGTTTGTTGGTGTAGATTCTGGACCTTTTCAGTGTGCGGCTGCAAGCAGTACACACATAGTGGCTTTGCTGACACATTTGTTGCCAGAACGTATAATTCCACATCGTAATTATGAACTTGGCAAAAACTGTACTGCAATAAAAACACTAGAAGACTGTGCAGGCTGTAACGATCGTCAAGCTCGCCCCATTAGGCAAGTTGTATGTGAAAAAGGAACACATCCTTGCAAAGATAATTTTGACACTGATGCAATTGCAACTGCTATATTAAACACATTATGATGCCACAAAAATATCATTGCTGGTGTTACCGATGCTTGAGTCAAATTCAAGATGAACATGGTATTCCAGTGACCAGTTATACATTTATAGTGTGCCCTGAATGCGGCAACAAACGTTGCCCCCGGGCAACCAATCACGAACTAGAGTGTTCACACAGCAACGAACCAGGACAACAAGGCAGTATATATTAATGAAAACATACAAACATAGTGGAACATTAGGCGATTTGATTTATAGCCTGTATATTGTAAAGAAAATGGGAGGTGGGCAATTTCAAGTTGCATTGGAAAACCTAGAAGCATGTGTATCTAAATACGGATATCAACCCAATCATATCGATCCACAACATCGAGGTCGTTTTACCTTTCAGGACTATCAGTGGCTTAACCCTTTACTAGAACACCAAGATTATATTTCAAGTGTTGGTACTTGGACGCCGGGCACACCAGAACCCGACGTGGATCTAGATGCATATCGTGGGGTACTTTATCGCAGTTTTGAAGGCAACATACTTGAAGCGTATCATCGCACATTTAACTTGCCATTTATGATGCAGGATTATGATGCTACATGGTTAACTGCAGATCCAATCGAAACAAAACCTATTGTGGTCAGCCGCAGTTTTCGATATCGTCCTCCAAATGGCGATGCAGCTTGGAAAGATTTTGCCAATACAATTGATTTTTCAGAGTCTGCAATATTTGTGGGTACACCAAAAGAACATGCAGACTTTGTTCGACTCACTGGCGCCGCAATTGAATATCAACCGGTAAAAGACTTTTTAGAGCTAGCAGGTATTATTGCCGGATGTGAAATGCTGATGAGTAACCAGGGATTTGCATACAGTCTAGCCATTGGATTGGGTAAACAAACCATGTTAGAAGTTAATAAATTGGTTCCGTTACAAATGAACGAGTGTTTTTTCCCTAGAACCAATTGCCAATATATTTGACGAGATAAATATTTTTGCCAGAGGTGTTGACACGCTGGCATTTTCAATTATATAATCATAAACATTAAATTTTTAAGGAGATAATGATGAATCTAAAACCGCTATCTGATAGGGTCGTAGTTCGCCGTGTTGACAGTGAAGCTGTAACTAAAGGTGGCATCGTAATTCCAGACGCAGCCGCAGAAAAAGCCGATAAAGGTACAGTACTAGCAGTTGGGCCAGGACGGACAACCGACGCAGGGACAGTGATCCCAGTTGATGTTAACGTCGACGATCGAGTATTGTTTGGTAAGTTTGCCGGACAAGTTGTAAAAGTTGACGGTGAAGAACTACTAGTTCTTAAAGAAGAAGACATTTTAGCTGTTATCGAAGGAGAATAAACATGGCTGCAAAAGAAGTACATTTTGGAAACGACTCACGTGGTCGTATGGTAGAAGGCGTTAACATTCTTGCTAACGCAGTTAAAGTAACATTGGGCCCCAAAGGTCGTAATGTAGTAATTGAACGCAGTTTTGGTGGCCCAGCAGTTACCAAAGACGGTGTAACAGTTGCTAAAGAAATTGAATTGCAAGACAGATTGCAAAACATGGGTGCACAGATGGTTAAGGAAGTTGCTAGCCGCACTGCTACAGACGCTGGTGATGGCACAACCACTGCTACAGTTCTTGCACAAGCGATTGTCAAAGAAGGTATGAAGTATGTTACTGCCGGGCACAATCCCATGGATCTCAAACGTGGTATTGATCAAGCCACCGCAGCCGCAGTAGAACAGTTGAAAGCAATCAGCAAGCCCTGCGAAACTGATGATGAAATTGCTCAAGTTGGTACCATTAGTTCTAACAGTGATGCCAGCATTGGTCGTATGATTGCAGATGCAATGAACAAAGTTGGTAAAGATGGTGTTATCACTGTTGAATCTGGCAAATCACTACAAGACGAGTTGGATGTAGTAGAAGGTATGCAGTTTGATCGTGGCTACCTAAGTCCTTATTTTATCAACAACCAAGAAAAACAAACAGTTGAACTTGATCAACCATTTATTTTGTTGTTTGATAAAAAGATCGCCAACATTCGTGACATGATTCCTGTGCTAGAAGCAGTGGCCAAGGCCGGTAAATCATTGTTGATTGTTGCCGAGGACGTCGAAGGCGAAGCATTGGCTACACTAGTTGTAAACAATATGCGTGGCATTGTTAAAGTTGCGGCTATCAAAGCACCGGGCTTTGGTGATCGTCGTAAAGCCATGTTGGAAGACATTGCTATTCTAACAGGCGGTACAGTAGTTGCTGAAGAACTTGGCCTTACATTAGACAAAGTTACAGTTGAGCACTTGGGTATGGCAGGTCGCATTGAAATCTCCAAGGAAAATACCATCATCATTGATGGTGCTGGAGATGCACAAAAGATTGCTGATCGTGTAACTGCTATCCGTGTACAAATTGAAGAAGCCACAAGCGATTACGACAGAGAAAAATTACAAGAACGTGTTGCTAAACTAGCAGGCGGTGTTGCAGTTATCAAAGTTGGTGCCGCTACCGAAGTAGAAATGAAGGAAAAGAAAGATCGCATCGACGATGCACTTCATGCTACTAAGGCTGCAGTTGAAGAAGGTATTGTTCCTGGCGGTGGTGTTGCATTGGTTCGTGCACAACAGGCCATTGCCGGTCTCAAAGGTGCTAACGATGACCAAAACGCTGGTATCCAAATTGTACTACGTGCAATGGAAGAGCCACTACGTTGCATTGTAAGCAATGCCGGCGAGTCAGCTGACGTTGTATTGAACTCGGTTAAGAGTGGAACAGGTAACTATGGCTATAACGCCTCAACAGAACAATATGGCGACATGTTGGCCGCTGGTGTTATTGATCCAACTAAGGTTGCTAAAACCGCGTTGGTTAATGCCGCAAGTGTTGCAGGCTTATTGTTGACTACAGATTGTGCGATTTTTGACCTTCCTAAGGATCCCAATAATCCACAACCTGCTATGCCCAACATGATGTAAGTTGTTTTTTAGCAACAATAACCCGCCTTCGGGCGGGTTTCTTTTTGACTAAAATTCACAAACCTTGTTATAATAGAGTTACAGTAATTAACAAGGAGTAACTTAAATGAGCGAAGCAGTACAATCAATTGTTGATCAAACCAACGATCTTATCATTAAGTCGATTGAACTAGGAAATGTTAAACTTCTAGTAGATATTTTAGTTAGTGCCGAAGACACTAGAATTTCAATTGAAAAAGGACTAATACGATGAGCCGTTTTGCACAAATTTATGAAGACCCCGATTACGAATACATCAGCCCTGATGAGTGGGACGATGCTTTTCCGGATGGCGGTTATTTTCTAGAAGAAAGCGATATAACAGTATCGGGCATTAGTGCCCCAAAAACTAGTACTTTTGTATTGCATACCGATACTGAAGAATTGAGCCCTTTTAGTACTGTAAATTCGTAAAAATACAACACTTTTTGGTTGCGGGCTGTGCCCATTTTTGCTATAATTATGGCTTAACAACACAGGAGTCGTTATGTTAACATCTGCACAAAGCGCACAAATTAACAATGCCACTTATACGCACAATTACGAAGCAGAAGCAATTGCAAGTTTTGAGGCAACCGGGGACGACTTAATGGAGGCATTGCAGGAGCGTTTTGAGGACACAATCTCTTACGATACTAGTGAGGATTTGGGCGGGCTAGCTGTATACTTCAAAAGTAATACTTTAGTAGCATTTTACGATTACGAGCGTTTTGTAGGTACTGTATTCTAAAAACAACACTCAATAACCCACCTATTGCGTGGGTTATTGTTTCCTGTTATAATTACAGCTTAAACAGTAAAAAGGTGTTAAAATGCAGTATACATTGGTTACAAATACTGGAAAAATATATACTTTTTTCTTGAAATCTGTGGCCGAAACGTATCAACTAGCATACGGTGGTGTTGTTTTTACACAACAAATTTTGGTTGACGAAACTGCCCCGAGTGCAGTATAATAAACACATGTTAAAACAAAAAGGAGCTCGAATGTCAAACGCTTTTGTTCGTATTGTTGCTGGTGTATATCGTAATACTGATGTTTCTGGTATGAGTTTTGAACTTGTTGAAGGGTTTAAAACTGGTGCCAAAGGCGGTTACGTTACAGTTAAAAACGGCGGCAATTTTCCCGGTTTTGCGGATGTAATTCGTGTCAAGGTAGACAGTATTCAATCTTATCAATTTGTATCAGAAGGAGAACCCATGCTAGCACCAGTAGTGGCTAAAGAAACATCTGTAGATTCAGACGAAGTTGTAATGGAACGTATTCGTGAGCGTTTTCAGATCTTGGATGAAATGACAACTGCTGCCACTAACGGCGACATTCGTGCTATGATTGTATCTGGCCCACCCGGGGTTGGTAAATCGTTTGGTGTAGAGAAAATTGTTGAGAAAGCAACCTTGTTTGATCAAATTGCCGGCAAACGTCTACGTGCCGAGGTTATCAAGGGTTCTACAAGTGCCTTAGGTCTGTACTGCCAACTCTATAAATACAGTGATGAGAATTGTGTATTGGTGTTTGACGACTGTGACAGCATATTGTTAGATGACGTTGCGCTCAATTTGCTAAAAGGTGCACTGGACTCAGGTAAGAAACGTAAAATTTCTTGGTTAGCTGACAGTCACATGTTACGTAGAGAAGGCGTGCCGGATCAATTTGAGTTTAAAGGTAGCGTTATCTTTATTACAAACTTAAAGTTTGATACAATGAAATCGCAAAAATTGCGTGATCACTTGGATGCATTGCAATCACGTTGTCACTACCTAGACTTGACACTAGACACCATGCGTGACAAAGTGTTGCGTATCAAGCAAATTGCCAAAGATGGCGAGTTGTTTGCAGATTATGGGTTTGAGCAAATTGTGCAAGATGAGATTATTGCGTTCTTGGATGAGAACAAAACTAAGATGCGCGAAATGAGTTTGCGTATGGCAATTAAGGTTGCTGACTTGCGTAAGAGCTTTCCATTAAAGTGGAAGTCAATGGCTCAAGTTACTTGCATGAAAACAGCATAATGGAGGAAGACATGGGATGGCTTGCGGTGTTATTGTTTATAATTTTTGGCCATCCCATGCTTGCTCTTTTGTTGGCGTGGGTGTTAGTGTGTTGCTAAAGTTGTTTGTGTTATGTTACAGTCCGCTTTAGCTCCTGGGCTGTATCTTTTGCCCCAAGTGTTCAACCACTTGGGGTTTTTTCTTTTATAAAAATGTGCTATACTACATTATGATTACATTTACTACAGTTGAAGACTATTTAGAAGTGATTGCCGGCTACAGAGATCCTGCAACCAATAAACTAGCCAATCATCATATATTTCTTGATTTTATACCAATCGTTAACTTAGCTAGATACGATGTAAAAATACTTGAGTCTATGGCCTATGCAGTAGCCGGTAATCAAGCTCTAACAGAAAGGCAAGGTGATCTTGCAGTTAAAATTGTATTAAAGTATCAGAGACAATTAGCACAAAAAGGGGTTAATGTCAGCCCCGTGGAAACACCACAGTGGCGTTTACCTTTGCGTAAAATGGATTATTCTAAACGCTTATATATTGATAATGACCAATTAATTATAAAGTTCCCTTATAACAATGAATTAATTGAAGGCATAAGAGCATTTACTAAGGATAGTCAAGGTAATACAAAATGGAATAAAAACAGTCGAGTGTGGCAGGTAGCATTAACTGAGTATAATCTTAGTTGGCTATACACATGGGCACAAGCAAATCAATTTGAAATTGATGCCCATGTAATTGGATTAATGAATAAAATTCAAGCAGTAGAAAACACTGATTATAAAATTGAACTTACTATGCAAGATGGTATGTTGTTGATTACTAATGCAGAAACAAATTTAATTGAATATATCAACGAACATGTGGGCGGGTTTAGTATAGAAAATTTAATTAGATTAGTGGACATGAGTTCAGTATTGGGTTACACCGTCGACAGTGATATTCTGCAGGCATTAAATACTGAACATGGTGAGACATTTTGTAATTTCTTATGTGAAAAAGATTCTAAATTAAATCCTAAAATCTTAGAAATGCCAGATTTTGCAAGTGTGCTAGATTACGCAGATCAGTTACAAAGATGGCCAGTGGTGTTGTACGAACCTGATGCAAGCAATCGACTATTGAGACAACTAGAGCAAACTAGACCAAAGGATACTTTTATTCACTTACCTGCAAAATCTACGGTTAATATACCTGAAGGTATTAAATATATCCATATCGTAAAACCTATTGTATTAGAACGTATTCCTTTATTAGTAAGTTCAGCTGGTATGATGTTTGGTGGGGACAAAAGTTTAATGTTGCAACAAGCTGAAAAAGTTGTATATTGTGTAACTGATATTTACAATAAGAAAAAATGAATTTTTGTATTGACCTAGGCCACGACAATTACACATTAAAATTTCAAGTACTTGATACGCCAGTTGCTGAACTGTGGATTGAGCGTATGCAGTCGCGGGCAAATTATCCTTTAGACGATCCCGAGAGATTTTATGGCTTTGGTTCACCGGCAGAAGAAGAAACACGTGCTGAACAGTTTATAAATGAATGTATAACAACTATAAACAATTTTGAGCCCATAATTGAACGTGAGTTTACTAATATCCGTGATCAAGATTGTTTAAATTATCTGCATCACATATTTGAAGTGTATCACGGATTGTTAGATCAACAGACACATGAGTTCTGGCAACGTGCGCCCAAGGAAGTACAACAAGCATTGGCAAATTTAAACATAGCCGTACACCGATGCGAAACAGCCAGCAGAGAACCACAACCTAGATTTGTATGCACATGGTATGGATTGCCTAAGACCAAAACTTTAACTCCTGACCTGATCGGTGCGTATGGTGTATTAAAGCCCGAATTTGGTACTGTGTGTTTGAACTACTGCGAAATAGGCAAGACTGCAGAAGACTTAATGCAAGACAACGACCAATATATAGCAGATGATGCGTTCCGTCCATTCCAATATTACTCTGCTGATTTTGTTGTACGAATGTTTAGCGAATCTCGTGACCAAGTTAACGATAAGATGGCTAAGTTAAAAGAATATCATAACAAACATATTGACTTTTTCAGCAGTAGAGGCTATAATAACTTGTACAGTTATGCAATAGCACCGTACCGCTTTCCAGTTGCACAACTCATAAGACCCCGAGACCCGGCACAAATCGTTGCCGACATTGCTGCAAGGCAACACATAAACCAAGTATACTTTGAATGACTACATGCAAGTTAATAATTCGAGATGAAGTAAACGTCAAGCTAGAAGGACTAGAACTCGGCACCCGTAAGAAACTAGTAGACAAATTCAAATACGAAATCCCCGGAGCACGTTATCAGCCAAGTGTGCGATTAGGTCGGTGGGACGGCAAAGTGCCGTTTTTTAATCTTGGGGGCAGTACTTATATCAATTTACTTCCTGACATTATTCCTTTTTTGGACAGTGAAGGCTATGATGTTGAAGTAGAAGACCTGAGAGAGTACACGACTAAGTTTGAGTTTCCGGTTGCAACTGAAGATATGTTTTCGGACTGTACTTGGCCTAAAGGACACCCTCGAGAAGGCGAACCTATTCACTTACGTGACTATCAAGTTCCTATTTTAAACAACTTTTTTGCCAACCCTCAAAGCCTACAGGAAATTGCCACAGGTGCAGGCAAAACAATTATGACTGCAGCCTTAAGCAAGAGCGTAGAAGCATATGGGCGCAGTATTATCATTGTACCCAACAAGAGCTTGGTAACGCAAACCGAAGAAGATTACATTAATTTGGGATTAGATGTAGGTGTTTACTTCGGGGACCGCAAAGAGTTTGGACGTACACACACTATTTGTACTTGGCAAAGTCTTAATAACTTGCTAAAAAATACCAAGAACTACGAAGCTGACATCACAATTGGTGAGTTTATTGAAGGTGTAGTTTGCATTATGGTAGATGAAGTTCATATGGCCAAAGCAGATGCATTAAAGACTTTGCTAACTGGAGTATTTGCTCATGTGCCAATTCGTTGGGGGCTAACAGGAACAATACCCAAAGAAGACTATGCCAAGGTCAGTATATTTTGCAGTCTGGGTCCTGTGGTAGGACAATTAAGTGCTAGCGATCTTCAAGAAGCAGGTCATCTTGCCAATTGTCATGTAAATATAGTACAATTAGTCGACCATGTGGAATACAAAGATTATCAAACAGAACTAAAATACCTACTAGAAACTGACGGGAGATTAGACTACATGAGTAGTTTAATTACTCGTGTAAATGAAACAGGCAACACACTAGTTTTAGTTGATCGTATTGC